>Ga0136643_10016556_pt1 | contig 11090 bp, 6 predicted proteins | sample TergutLab28metaG_FD_96883 | JGI IMG/M metagenome (GOLD analysis project Ga0136643, IMG submission 96883) | Labiotermes labralis P1 segment gut microbial communities from Petit-Saut dam, French Guiana - Lab288 P1 (version 3) (version 3) | ecosystem: Host-associated > Arthropoda: Insects >... | reverse complement strand
CCCCCCCTCAATCGTTGGCTGCAGTTAAGCAATACGAGACTCAGCAACCTCGCCATCAGTGAGAGGCACAGCTGCTTAGTTTCGAGCACAAATTTCGAATCAGCCTTTGGCTCTGCTGGTACATACGGTCTGAACTGAAAATGGGCACCTTAGCGGCCGTAGAAGAAGCGTCTCGTGACGGTGTTCGAATACATTTCCCAATTTTCTTCACGAAAAGAATGTAAGAACACGTGATTGATGCCTTTATCCTAAACACCATGCTATGATTTCGTGTAACATACTTACAGTTAGATCAATTTTAATAATAACTTCCCATCAATATCCATGTCCCCCAAACGGTCTCTTTGAGAGTTTCGTGTTCAGCCAGTTCTATGCCACAACGGTGCGGCACGTCTTAGGTTGTGGGTGGATTAAAGCTTCGATTTTACTGTATAAGAATTTGCGGATAGCCAACAAGGGGTGGTTCTACGGCTTGGCGTTTGTTACGAAATGGCACAGGTCGTCGTTGTGTTGGTCGGCGTATGGAGAAAATTGCGTAATGGGAAACTTCATATTTTTTACTCTTGCTAAAATAGTGTTAGGATAATCAAATAAAGCAGGAGGAAATGGCGGAACGTTGTAGCACGCACGGAGAGACGATAAGTTCATACAAATTTTAGTCGGAACACGTGACGGGAGAAGACCATATGAGGTAAGGCAGGTGCGTATTAAAATAAGGCTTAGGTTATTGTTTGACCTTGAAAGTCGAGGGAGCATTTTCTTACGAAACGTCGGTAAATATATAGCAGAATACATGGCGGCACATCCTACGGTACATTCTGCGAAGTCACTTACGTAAGGACTTAAGATTTGACATGATTTAATGAAGCTCAGGGTAGGAACCAATGGCGAGCTGCGTTGAATACGGTAGTGAATTTTCGGGTTCCGTAAATGGCAGTAAGTTCTTGGTCAGCTGTGCAGCTATTGGCTTCTCAGTAAGTACTGGGCCCTCGTGGTCGTTAATTCCGGAAGTTGTTTGTGTGGGATGAATGGTCGTCCTTGCTTGCCACATCGTATTCATAAGGTTAATTACAGTAACAATTTTACTTGGCAACAGAGGTGTGTGCCACCTGCTGTGCTGGGGGAACCTCTTCCCTATCATAGGCTGATTATCTGAAAAGAAAGAGATAAGGTGCCTGGAGACGTGCGTACGGTTCGAGGCTACGTTGGAGACTGTGACGTACAACGCTTCGTTATCGTATATAATTATTTCATTTGTTCTTCGACGGGCAGTTTTATTTTACCCGTCTTGCAGTTCCTATCTCTGTCTCCGTCCTCCCTCCGGCCCATCGTGCATGCCAGTCGTGTTATTACGTAAGAGATGACGTGCTGTTTCCTCACCCCTCTCTACGTTTCTGCACTGTCTAAACTGCACCCCGTATTATGTACGTCACAAACTTATTGACGGTGGCGACCCGGTTGCTATGGTTACAGGAGAGGCCAGCTCAGCTGCATGTGTAGATTTTAGGTTTTTGGTTCCTTGTTGGCTTGGTGATGGTTGCTAAGCAACAAGTAGAACGACACATCAGAGATTTGAGCAGCATCTGGGGACACCACGCGTCACTATTTTGGGGGTGGGGGGGTGGGGGCGGGTGCTGTGTGGTGGGGAATGGCAATTATGATTTGGTCAGACGTACAAGCTGTGTCATGGATTGCAGTGTCTACCTTGTTCAGTGTACACGTGACGGAAGATTTGGACGGAGGTGGCGGAGCTGTGGGCAGTCCTTGTATGTTCTAGTAGCTGGAGAGAAGTGGTTGGTTACCTGCCGAGTTGATACATGGAATGCTTTGGTGTACCATTTAGTAACGCGAAAATGAATTGTGACTGGCAAGGGAATTTATTGTCCCGTTAAGCGACTGTGAGCTTCTCAAGGACGCCTTTTTACATGGATTTACTTGCCTGCTGTAACTTGTCATGTAAGCACTTCGTGGTTATTGTTAACTGGACCCGTCTGACTCGGGGAGGTATCCTAAAGTGACCATTTTTTCGTTGCGTTTTTGGGGACAGGACTTGCGGTGAAGTAACCAAAAGAGATTCACGCTTAGGGAGGGGTTGGGGTACGTCAAAACACAACTGTCTTGTATCCTATTTATTATATGCTGACGATCTGTGTCGGCCACTGCGGGCCATCTTCAGGTCACAGAAATGTATATAGAGGAAAGCTATACAGAGCATGATAGGTGCATATTCTAAACTAATCGAACCGACAACAACGAGATCTTGTTGAAAGTTTAGAATATGCACCTATACCACTGATCATACTCTGTTTAGTTTTCCTCTATATACATTTTTGTGACCTGAAGATGGCCCACAGTGGCCGAACCATGTCAGCATAATAAAGTAGGATACAAGACAGTTGTGTTTTGACGTACCCCATCCCCTCCCTAATTGCTTATAGCAAAACGGCGATGATGCACCTGAAGAGGGATTTACACGTTACAATCATGTTTTTATTGGCGCGTTCGCAAATTTGCGGAAAGCTTCGTCATGTCTGGCCGTCCGCATGGAACAACTCGGCTTCGACTGGAAGAATTTTCATGAAATTTTATATTTGAGTATTTTTCGAAAATCTGTCGAGAACTTTAAAGTTTCATTAATATCTGAGAAGAATAACGGGTACTTTGAATGAATACCTATGAACATTTATGATATCTCACCCATTTCTTCTTAGAATGAGAAATGTTTCAATTAAAAGCTGTAGAGAAAATCAAAACACATTTTGTGTTCAATAACTTTTTTTTTTTAAATTGTACAATTTATGAGATAAAGTGGAAAAATTCTGTAGAGCCCGACAGGTAACAGTTCGCAACGTGACGCGTGGGCATTGCGTGCTGGATACGCTCAGAATATGTTAATACTTATTGCATTTCCAGTGGTTGCGCGAACGCGTTCCCAATGTTACGTTGTGCGTACATTGATTGTCTTGTATATCTTCATATATCTCTATTGTTAGTACTCCAGGCGCAGCATTATTTATCTCAGGAAATTCGCCAAAAAGATCACAAGAAAGTCTCCTTCGTGAAGAATATTATTAGGAAGACGGGATAAAATCGGCGAAAAGAACGGGTACAGACTTGATCCGGGACATGAACCTTATTTCGGGGACTGCCCTCAAAAATTCGGTACGGTTGGTCACCTTATAATATTCTGAAATTTCCACATTTTATGCTTATAAGAGTTTGCAGGCACGTGAAAGTGTATGAATTTACAGTATTCTACCGACTGAAAGGTTATGTTTGACTCTGTTCAGAAATTTATACAATCGACTGCAGTCCTTTACAACCCAATTATTGTTATGTCTGTCTTATATGACTACTTTTGTGTTTGTTACATATATATTGTTATGGGTTCAGGGTCGTTTGTTTTTTCTGGTTTGTTTTTCTCTTTTATTTTGTGACTAACTGAACAAGTTCTGTTGGGTTAAACATTTGCCTTCTGATTGGAGACATTGTGTCTGCAGCCTGTGGTGTGTATGTGTATGAATCCGTTGGTATTGGAGAACTTCTGTGAAGTAGTAGCTGATTTCTTAAAAAATAAAACCAACAAATACATTGGTTGTATTTTTCAATATTTGGTAACAAATAACCAGTGAGATTAAACACTATGATTAGCTGTTTTCATTTTTTGTGACTAATGTAATTGGTACATAATTAATTAGCTAATTCCATGGAATAAAGCTTTCCTTGAGGGGGTAATGGGTCCTGAAACTAGTCAAGAATTTCTGTGCTTGTTGTGGAATCTAAATGTATATTACAGTGTTAGCAAGAGCACACCACTGAATCTTAGCCTATGTCAGATGATCCAGTCCACATTCTTCCACACACCCATTTTAATATCTTCTCATCTATGCAAAAAATCAGCCAAGTGGTGTCTTTCCTTCAGGGTTTCTGACTAAAAATTTGCATACATGTCTCATGTCCATGCATGCTACATGCATCACTCATTCCATCTTATTTGTGATTATCCAAATAATATTTGGTGAAGAGTAAATTATGAAGCTCCTTATTATTTGATATTCTCCATCCTGCTGCTTTCTGTCTCTTTGGTCTAATGTTCTTACTGTTCTGCTTTCAGACATCCTCATGCTTTTTCCTCCTTGTTTGAGAGACCAAGTTTCATGCCCATTTTAAATTGTAGTTACTTCAAGATGTTCATCTTGTGTGTGTATTTTACAGTGTTTGTTCTGCTTTTTGGGAATTGTAGGTGAATGATGGCACCGGAGCGGCCGGGACCAGAGGACAAGCCTGGAGTGGCACTGGTTCAGAGAGGTGGTGCAGTCACCATCCCAGTCATACCTGTCTTCTCATTGCCTAACACACTAATGCATCTGAAGGTATGCTGTGTTGCATAATATGCCATGTGAGCAGGTCATTTTGCACATAATGCTGCTGTGGATGCGTAAGTATTCATAAAACTTGGTATTCTTACGGGTGACTGGTACAGGACATATTGCAGAATGTAAGTGGGAAGCCTGAAGAAAAGAGATGAGGTGGCATAATGTTAGATGTGAGGACAATCTGAAATTCAGTTTTAAAGGAGTAGGGTGTTGGGGTGTGGACAGGATTCATTTGGCCCAGTGTAGGTTTCAGTGGCAGGTGCTTGTGGAACTGGTAATGAACTGTGGGTTTCAAAACAACTTGTAGTTCAAGTGATTAATAGCATCTGAAGAAGGGCTCTGAACCATGTACTTAGTAAGTGACATACTTACTTTTATACTTACCTATTTACCTCATTTATTTGTTTCTTTTCTTTCATTCTCTCTTTCTTTATATGAATAGCTGACAAGATGTGGGTAGCACATCTGAACTTAAACCTTGCCAGAATGTCCCCTGCTCTTGTACATAATATTAAATCTTCCTGCTTGCTACCAAAATCCTAAGAATTAACATATGCAAGTATGTAATTTTACATGTTTCATATATCTGCAAAAACTCTGTCCCTTGCCTGAGGGAAGAATTTAGATTGAGGATGTCTGAGAACAGGTGGTGGGGAGAATCTTTGGACATGAAGAAGAAACATAATAGGAGGGTGGAGAAAAGTACAGAATGAGGAACGTCATAATTTGTACTGTTCGCCGAATATTACTGTCATGATCATATTGAAGTGGATGAAATGAATGAGTTACATAACACACGTGGAAGTGATAAATGTCAACAAAGTTTTAATCAGTGAAACTGAAAGGGGGTGATCACTTGGTAGACCTAGGTGTTGACATCATTTAATCTTAAAAATTATAATGTGAGAGCGTGGACTGGATTCATTGTGCTCAGGATAAGGTCTGGTGACAGGCATTTGTGTGCACCGTAATGAACCCTTCTGATACAAAAAAGGCACTAATTTCTTGGCTATCCAAATGACTTTTCTGCATGAAGTCAGCAAAGAAGAGTGTGTTGAAAAAATATTGATATGGGTCAAAATATTCTGGTAGCCAGTGTTTCATTGCATCACCCTTCAATACTTTGCAGTGTCACTTTTTAATGTTTATTCCCTGTTTATGTGATAGGAAGGGGATGGTGCAAGTAATGTGCTGACTGCCATGCAGGGAGAGAAACGTGATAAACTACGTGGAGAGGATGATGACCTCACCTCTCTCACCTGGCTGCAGGACAAGAATCTGCTCAAAGGTGAAGCACTGCATGGTTCATTGTGCTAATTATACACTAAACGAGTACTTAATTCCTGCTGATCATTGAGCTTGATGTTTTACCACACAACACATCTAAAGTCAAAGGGGGTGTGGGATTATCAAAAAATATTATAATATTATATATTGCAGTTGTATCACGTACCTGTACCTCTTTGTTATTATATTTTCAGTACTGAAGAACTGTGTGCATTTGACAGAATCAGTACAGTGTATGACATGGTATATCCTGGCCTAGAAGTCAGGTCATGAGGAAGTGAGACTTCACAGCCTGGCAGTACTAACAAAACTATATTCTGTCTAAGTTCTAAAGTGAAACATGCACAGTTTTGACCTCTAATTGATTGGAGAATATTTCCATTCTTTTTGCTGTGTACATATGAAGCTAAGAAATGCAACATAAAAGCTACACAATAGATACAGCTGATTCCAGGCAAAACTGTGGAGGCTGTATTTAATGGGTAAATGAAAACATTTTTAGCCCACTGTCTATCCTGAAGGGAAAAAGTGGACCTGAGGTCTGCGTATCACCCACTTTTGGCTTTGAACTAATTGACCTAGTTTTAGGAAATGTGGAATGAACATTGTTCTGTTGGAGTTCACTTTTTTAAATGTCAGATTTTATAAAACAACACAGGACATGCAAACATGTGACGTGGGAACAAGTGTCATACCACTTAATAAATGATCCTGATATGATGTGTGTTAATCATTTCGCAGTAGAATATTCAGATTTTGTTGAGGTAATTTTTTTGTAGAATGTGAGTTAATGGTTTGGCTGCTGTGCCAACTTTTATTTTATTTTATTTTATTTTATTCTAAAGCAGTTGGTTTGGCAGTAACCAAACACCCATTGTATCCAGGAATGAGAACTTTGGTGTGAAGATAGATCAGAAACATATTACAATTTTTATGTGAGTGTTGCTTGCATGAAGCAGCTGCGAACATGGGTGATGCACAGTAGGCAAGAACTGAAATCAGCACAGTACTTTTTTTTTCAAAATGCAGCTGTCAGTCATTGTATGCTGAAGAAATTCATTTATTATGGGTTAAATAAATTATGTATTAATGATTTGAAATTGAAATTACATCTGTTAGGTTAATGCTAAATGTGTATAACAAGAAGAGGATAAGGTGGGAGAAAGTGTTGATATCCACCTCTGTATGAGCATGTGAATATCAGGAATTGGTCACAGCTGCCTTTGCACAGATATGCAATCACTGCAGATGTCATTGTCCTTACATGTGTTTACACATGTGCAGGTAGGTGTTGGTCCTTAGGAGACAAACTGCCTTCTCCTGGAGGAAAATTATTGCTTGGAAGATTACTAGAGCCCAGCTTAGCAGACTTGTGTTGTTTGTATGAATTACTCAGTTTATTTCTGACATAAAAGTTTTAACAGGGAGTCAGAATCAGTTCTCATAGCCTAGTATCCTGCCATATTACATGGTGTGCCTGCCACATGCAACATGGGTTCTAGTTACTTTGTCCTTTTTGACTTTGAACTTTTGTTCCTCTACAGAATTAAAGATGGCTTGTGCCTTGTGCATATCCTACCAACACCACTGCAGCTGACAAAGTGTGTCTGTTGCTCTCCTTCATTGTGCTGTTGTTAGGATACATGAGAACACAGACTACCTGAAGCACCAGATTTCTGTTTGTGACTTACAAATTTTAAATGGTACAAAGTCTAATTTTGTTTTCCTAACTTGCGAATGGGTCTAATTTGTGACAGCTGTGCAAGTGCAAAGCAAGGATATGAAAGTGTGGATACAGCAAGGATGCAAGTACTTGTATGCACAGAAAGACATGTTGGTTTTCCTGTAAAGTGGCCATTAATGTTGTCCATTCAAAATGAAAATTGAACAAATTTTCATACACTTCTTCAATACCATTTTTCTTGAAAATCTGTTTAGTGATTCTCCTGTTGTTACATGTGTACAGCTAGATGGCTGGACAGATCAGTTTTAATATGTGCTGTGCAAAGTCATGAACATGGCATGAAGTGTACTGTGAGTAGATGAACGTGAGTGTGGAGCATTGTGGAATGATATTTGTGGGGTAAAATTGATGTACTGAAAGGAAAACGTGTCCCAGGGTGGCATTGTTGACTACAGTTGTCACATTGACTATCCTGGGATCAAACCTGGGCGTCTGTAGGGAGTAACTGGCCAGTAACCATCTGAGTTATGACAATGCTTTGGTTAATGCTTGTGCATGAAAGTTTGTTAGTGTTGTGGCATCTTGTATATCACTTCGTTTTGCCTGAGTGCTGAGACCATATTAATTGTGCTTCCAGGCATGAATCTTCGAGCAGCTGTGGGTGAAACCCAGGAATCACCAACAAGTGACTTTGTTGATGACAGTGCAAGTGAGCCAGCTGATTCGACATGCTCCAGTGGGCATTCGCCCAGCCCGGCCCCTCCTAGTGTTGCCACTACCTTACCAAGCAAGCAGAAACATCCGCAGCATATGCCATATGATCCATTGGTGAGGAGTTCTTGTATTGCCCCAACAAAATAATCATGGAATTAGTGTCTTACTCCAAAAGTGGAAATGTACAAGTTACAATTACAAGCTTGCATTTTATTAGCATTAGTATTTTAGGTTTTACTAAGTGTGTATATTTCTCTAGGTGCATGTCAACTCAAAGCCTCCATACTCTTTCTCATGCCTCATTTTCATGGCCATAGAGGATTCCCCTCAGAGAGCACTGCCAGTAAAGGAAATCTATGCATGGATACTAGAGCACTTCCCCTACTTCAAGAATGCACCAACAGGATGGAAAAACAGCGTACGCCACAATCTGTCACTAAACAAATGCTTTAGGAAAGTAGAGAAGGCACCTGTAAGTTACATTATGTTTTGATTATGTGTTTAGATATATTGGAAAAACTAAGGCAGGTGAATGTTGGACTGACAAGGAGACCTGGTTGATTGAAACTGTCTGGTTTGGCTCCAATTCTGCAGTATACCAGTGGATTCTGCAGTGACTTCCTGGCAAAGTATTAAGTGTGGACACTCCACTGTATCTTTGTATTGCACAGTATCATTTTCCACACTCTTTATGTTATTTAATGTGCTTGTAATTTTGGGAGCATTCATTTGTGCATGTAGGTCTGATGGCATTGTGAGTACCTACTCTGTGGGTAGCTGGGGTTCAGTTCCCAGTCAGGTGATGTTTTTAATAACTACATCTTTCATAGCTTTCGAGTGACCTTAAAATTTTCTTTCCTTTCTGGTATTATCGCTGTGGACTTATTTATTCTGTTTCCTATTTTTCACGTTTGAAAATGATTGGGGTACAATTTAGGTTAGAAATACACCAGTATTTTACAATAGTCACTGTTTGTGCACTGTCAAAATAATGCTTAACACATCCAAATTGTGATGATACTTGTCATAAGTGCAATGAAAAAATATTGCAGCACAAAAAATATCTGAATGCTTGCTTGCTTGCTTGCTTGCTTGCTTGCTGCATTTGCATTATGCAGTTTTTACTTTGTCTGGGAATGAAAATTTGTCTATGTTGTTGAAAATTCAAGTGATGGTATTTGTTAGGCAGCACACAAGCATACTGCATATTACTGTAAATAGGTGTTTGTAACAAATTATGAATGAGTGCATGTGTTTGAGTCCTGACTGCCCTATGAGAAAGTTAATGTTGTTCTGCTATAAGAATTAAGCTCTGATATAAGCTTTGTCAAGACTAAAAAAGCAGCTGTTATTTGCTGCAGTTGGGGTTGCCTTTACTACATTGGGATGTCCAAGAATCTGTTATAATGTCTTAAAACTGAAGTATTGTTCCTCACTCTTCAGAAGCCTCGAAGAACAAGTAGCCTCACTAAAAGACAGACAGTGATATGTATTTGCTTGCAAATTTTTTTTTTCTTGAAAATCCCTTTTTAAAAGAGGGGTATTTCTTAAATTAGAGGTAGCCTTAAATCTGAAGTAATATGTTATGTAAACCTTCTGTAAAATCCGTGTAAATGAGGGAAAATAAAAGAGTTAAAATCAGTGCAAAACTTACTGGCCAAATTTGTTCTAGACATGGTGATTAAGAAAGAAGTTTATGACACTGTGGGTGAAACCATGGGTACCCACACAGTCTGTAGGCGCGGTGCCATCATGGCTGTTGCAAACATGTTTGTTTGGAAGACTGACATGTAACAATGTGGGAAATAAAACTGTATATTACAAATATACAGTACAGTGTCAACACACACAATTTTGGCCAGAAGGCAGAGGGGAGTGCATGGTCATGGTGCAGAGTTGGAGCCACATCAGAGGTTTTAAAGTAGCTGGTTCCCTGTGCATGTGGGAAAATGCCAGGAAGTTTACACATCCTGCTTCATGGAAGTAAAACTTTAATGTTGAAGATAAAGAGGAAGATGATCAATGATTGTCAGTAAACCTCGCTGTTAATCTGTCATCAGTGTTCTGTAATTAATTTGTCATGAAGTTGTATTTGGATACAGCAGGAACCTACTATGATATAATGGTTATTGTTCATCATAATAATGCACTTCGTTATAAAGTTGTGATACTGTAAAATTACTTCTGTTTCTTTTTTTTGTGGGGTGGGTGTGGTTTGGGCAAGTTGTGCTTTATTATATATAAATTATCTTAGGTAATGAAGTTTTCCATTTGTAGAATTTAGGTAAAGGCTCGCTGTGGATGGTGGACCCACTGTTCCGACCTAATTTAATGCAGGCACTTCAAAAGGCACCTTTTCATCCCTATATGACCCTTGATAGAGTTTCAATGGTAACAAACAGAGTTCAGGTTAAGAGGTAAGAATTTTGCTCAAATATAGGCAGTAGAGCAAAGTACTAGTTAAAATTAGTTCTGAGCAATGTAGTTACATTACTTAATACCTACATGCAGTTGGTTGTGTGTAAGCACAGTGTGTGCCAATCTAACTGTAGCTGTTAACACTTAAAGTAATTTGTAATAATTCTTGTTGTGTTTTGCTGTTGTATGACATAATAATGTACAAAACAAGTCAAATGCAGGGAACTGTGAACATGGCTTTAACCTGAGTGTTATTTTTAACCTAACACCTTGGGAAAGAGAAACAGTGGTGCAGACTTCATCTTGTCTTGCTTCACTCCCAGTTCTTGAAATTATAATTGTAGAGAAAGTAAGAATTGTTGACCCAAGCATGTCATTCTATAAAAGCATGAATCCATGGACATCAGTAGTTCTGAAGATGTGGAAGAGGTTGAGATGTATGAATATGACGTTCAGGTGACCATGCATCTTGATAAATTCTTCCAATGAAACCAACTAGATGCACTAATTTCTCAAATTTATTTTTGGAATAAGACTCTACATGTTTCAGACAGTTCCTCTGTCCATCATCAGGAGTTTTTCACTGTACACACAGCAATGGTATATGTCAT
>Ga0136643_10016555_pt1 | contig 11090 bp, 6 predicted proteins | sample TergutLab28metaG_FD_96883 | JGI IMG/M metagenome (GOLD analysis project Ga0136643, IMG submission 96883) | Labiotermes labralis P1 segment gut microbial communities from Petit-Saut dam, French Guiana - Lab288 P1 (version 3) (version 3) | ecosystem: Host-associated > Arthropoda: Insects >... | reverse complement strand
GTCCCATCTTAAAATTTTTTTAATCTTTTATTTTATTTAAAATTTATGTAAATCCGGATTTTCCCCCCCCCCCCATTTGTCGCACCTCTTCGGTTATGCATGCGTTTTTACAACGTCAGTGTACACGCTGGAAATGTTACTCTTTTCAGTTTTTTTCACATGAAACACACGAAGTGAAGTAGTTAAATAATTACAGTATTAATTATTAATCATATTAATATTACATTATAAGTTAATACTGTTAATGACTAATAAGATTTTTTGTTACGTAATTAACATATTACGTAACCGCGTATTGGGCGTCGAAACAAGTTACACCATCTTGCGCAACCCATTACGCTAACAAATGCAGGCAGACACCGATAACGCCCAGGTAAAGGGAGGTGATGACATGGGTTTACCGTGTGGTGCAATCTGGTTCGCTTTAACAGTCTAGGTGAGTGCTGGTACGCCTGTACTGTCACAAAGGTAACTGTATTTAAATATGTCAGTTTTTTGTGCGCTTTGAATTAAAAAGTCAGTAATGCGTCACAATTCGTTATGAATTCATGAAGTAATCACCTCCTGATTTCACTATAAACTACAGATTTCAAACGGAGTAAAATCATAAGGTTCGTCATCCCCGTTGTGTTTATAATAAACTAGATTGAAGTGTATATACTTGTCTAACACAACTATATGCTTGTAGAGATATGTATATAATTTAGTACATAAAGAACAACTACATGTTTCGGCACTTTTCATTGGCCATCTTCAGGTTGATAAATGAAAATCTTAGTAAGCAGCTATATTCGACTTGTGTGGGTTGTATACAGCGGGGAGGTAAGAGGTGAGGTGGGTACGAGATCTCGTACCCACTTCACCTCTTATCTCGTACCGACTTCACCTCTTACCTCCCCACTGTATACAACCCACAAAAGTCGAGTATAGCTGCTTACTAACTTTTCTCATTTATCAACCTGAAGATGGCCAATTAAAAGTGCCGAAACATGTAGTTGTTATTTATGTAATAAATTATATACATATCTCTACCATCATATAGTTGTGTTAGACAAGTATATACACTCCAATCTAGTTTAAACGGAGTAAAAAATAATAGTAATTTATATGTCATGGATACGACTTCACTTCTAAAAAATGATTTCCAGTTTTGCAGCAAAGCGTTTGTCGTCAGATTCTTCAAAACGCAATTTTAATGCAGCAACTATGCAATGAGTATAAACACGCTGCAATGTATAACAACTACAATAAGTTCTTTGTGTTTTCAGTGACGGATGGTTTGAAATTATTGCAACGTGTCGTTTGAACAGTTTATGCTCTAAGCGCACACCCCTCCAAGCCTGGCACCGATAATACAGCATCGCCGACTGCTGGGACCAACGTAGGCATGCGCCAGATGTTTTGAGGTCATAGAACCAACCTCACTATAGCTGCCCAGCTGCTGGTAGCAGCGGTGCCATATTGGCACACGAAAAACATCCAGCCAGCTCGGCTGTGTAAGCACGTTCAACTGCATGTTGACACAAAGGAAATGGTGGCGTGACGTGCTGGGTAGCTATAGGACGTTGATCCTAATCTGCTGGCAGGAAATAAAATACGAAAGCGATTGCTGAAGCGAGCTGTTATGCAGCTGTATCAGAAATGTCAGCTTTCCCAACCGATCGATTTTAGTTCCCTTGCTGAATTTAAATACGGTTTATTAATCGTGTCTTCTGCCGATCCCAGTTACCGCGCGGAGTAAAGCGTATGTTGTGGCCGCTCGCTTGCTGGGATTGCGGGTTCGAATCCCGCCGGGAGCACGGATGTGTATCTGTTGTGAGTGATGTGTATTGTAAGGTGGATGTCTCTGCGACGGGCTGGTCACTTGTCCAGAGGGTTCCTAACGAGTGTGGTGTGGTTGTGAAGCCCTGGCCCACTAGGAGCTGTCGCGTCATGCGAATAAAATCGTGTCTTGTATTTCCATTCGTTCATTGTATGACGTGCACAAAGAAATAAAGGATGTCTCTTTTTCTACCCAACCGCTAGCGTGTTTCGTCAACAAAGCCATTTCGTGGATGCAAATAACGATGTTGATTTTCACTAACGGAATGAATCTTTAAATATATTTCTGGTTAGTGTTCATCTTTAGATTCTCTGCATAGAATTTCTTCGTTTTCCCCTCTGTCTTCAAGCAAAACTTGAGATGGTTCCCAGGATTCCAAGCTGCTATTGCATGCTTTACATGCAGCTCCTCACCCCCACCTTCGGTTAAAATCGACCAAAATTAACCTCGTTCCGTTAGTGTAATCGAAATTATTTTTCCAAATTACACGGTTTAGCACAAACCAGCTATGAAAATTCCGTGGCCCTTATGTCAAGCCAATATTATCACCATTTTAACGCCTTCTTTATTTTAAACTTCATACTATTTGTACGAGAAGGACGAGCGGGCGAAGCCTGAAACCTTTGTGTTATTTCAGGCTTCTGCCGCGAACCAGATGAGGACTGCGCTGTTCTGGGCTATTACTCAGATGATTACGCTTCCCATCTTCAGAGGCTGTGCCTAAACACCGGTAAGAAATTACCACTACCCGCTGCGTAATAACCCTGAAGAGCGCACTCAGTTCTCAGAATATATTCTTATCGTTCCACATGTAGGCGTCTCTCACTCCCCACGTGATTTTCTCTTTCTTCTACTACATCTTACGTATGTCTGTCTCTCTTTGTTCGTCATTATAGAGCTAATACTATGATACTTACTGAGACTGCAGTCTGGCTCACCAGCAGCGTTACAAACGGACGTACAGATTTTGGGGAAACTGGTGAATTTCCACGAAAAGGACAAAACATTTGGCCATGTGTTGTAACACGTGTGTAGAAACGTTACTGTAGTCTAAATGTAGTAAAGTTTGAGAAAAGGGAGATGTTTTGGCATTGGTATCCATAAAATAGCGGCAAGGCTAGTAATATGTGATTTTACAAGCGGTTTCCAGCTATTGTAACCGTGCTAATCTTAAGCTGAGGCGTCCCCGTTGTGTGTGCAACAACAAGTTAAGGGTACTGTAAGTCGAACACAACTACATTATCCTTAACTTGTTGTAACCGTACGCCTTAAGCTGCCCTGCTCTCTGCTAACAATAATTCGTACACTCGTCAGTAAGCATGAATTCATACCAAGATATACGGAGGGATAGGAGCCGCTGTGGTCGATTGTTGTTAGTAACTATACAATATTGTAGGCCGGGTAGCTCACTCGATATAGCGACTGACTACGGGCTGGACGGTCCTGGATCGAATGCCGTTGGGGACGAGATTTTCCGCCCGTCCAGACCGGCCCTGGGGCCCACCCAGTCTCCTGTAAAATGGGTACCGGGTCTTTCCCGGGGGTAAAGTGCGGCCAGGGCGTGCTGCTGACCACTCACCTCCTTCTAGTGCCGCTGTCTTGGAAGAGTAGAGCTATACCTCTACCCAACCTATGGGCCACACCAGGCCTGTAACGGGATCACTTTACATTTTAACTATATACTATTACACTATCCTCATTTATTGGAGTTTTATACACAATCATGAAAAATTTAAAGACTGACCAAGACAGATTCAGTTAGGAAATACGTTCACCGCTCCGCTAGTTTCGATACCTCCTACAGTTATGAAGTCTAATATTCGAGTCCCCGTTCTGGGATGTCTCTCCCTTTGTCAAGAAAACAAGTAGCCTGCATGCAAGCCAGTCCGAAAAAACCGTCACTAACAAAGGAACACCTGTGTACAGCCACCTACCGATACAACAGTAAAGAGAATGTAAACCTTGAATGGAAATGAGGTGTGTTAAGACCTTTACCAGTTCTAGTGACATGCAAGGCTTACATGCGGAGAGCAGTTTAAGGCTTGAACTGCTAAACTCCTCCGCGTATTCCAAAACTTTGAATACAACAAAAGTTGATTTAATTTAAACTGGCTAATGGCCGGGCAACCAATTTATCTTCTCATCTTCTTGACGCCTAGTCCGAGACTTGAACTACAGACCCTGGCCCGTTATACCACATACGTTAAGGCGGGGAGGGAAACCTCAGTTGTTTAACCTTGACCGTTGGGTGGTTAGGGGGGTTTTATCCAGCTGTTTCAGAGACTGTAAAGCGGAGACAATAAAAAATTTAATTTTTGAACTTTTAAATTTCGGCCAATCGTTATCAAAGAGATGTTCACATATTTGCCAATAGAAAAATTTGTAACGGGAGCGAATTAAGTGCAGAGGGGGAAATAAGTTGAAGCAGCAGGGGGGGAAATTAATGGCTCTTTGGAATTCTTTAGCAGGTGACGCGTTTCCTTTCGTCAATTTTGACTGTCAGTCCATAAATTATTAACGAAAAAGTGTGAAGTTGGGACAACAATTTTGTGTACTGACTAAAGTGCAGTGTTGGTAAATTTAATTACTCTATCTATGTAACTTTCAACAACATTCAACTTTTTATAATTTAATAATCCGATATAAGTGGGTCCCTGTCACCACGGCATGGCGCGTCCTCAGGTTGTGAATGGAAGAACGGTCTCCAATATGGAGGGTAAAAGGTAAAGGTAAAGTGCACCCTCGTACAGGCACTAAGGCACTGTACAGGCCGTACAGCTCATAGGGGGAGAAGAGGTATAATTCTACTCTTTCTTGACCACGGCACTAGAAGGGGGTAAGGGGTCAGCGTCACGCCCCGGCCGCTCTTTGCCCCCGTGAAAGACTCGGTACCCATTGTACAGGAGACTGGGTGGGCCCCAGGGCCGATCTGGACAGGTGCGGAAAATCTCGCCGCCACCGGGATTCAATCCCCGGACCGTCCAGTCCATAGCCAGTCGCTATACCGACTGAGCTACCCGGCCCACAATATGGAGGGTAGCTACGAATATATTGAATAAGCAGTCGCGGACAGCTGACAAGGGGTGGTTCTCCAGCTTGGGGGTTGGGCAAGGTGCTAACAACTGCTCACCGTAAAAACGTATCCTGTTACGAAACATTTATAATTTAATAATATACTAATTATTACAGAAATTGTGTTTTATAGTATTGTCTGTGTGAACGTGCGTTGCTGCTGAACTAAACATCCTGCAAATCCCTTGCAAACATCACACGACATTTTCCCTGACACAAGTCTAGTGCTACACCACAAATCACATATTCATCTCAGCCGACGTTAGTGATCCATAATTCGAAAACTAATCGGCGCCCAACCAGGATTGAAGGAGGATCAGCTAGACCATCCGGGCAAATACTGTTGTGGTAATTTAAGGGCTGATGTGACTAAGGACTCCTTAGAGTTCGGTTGCAACGTTTCTAACGGTTACCTACCTCATGTAACGGGATATCACATGTTGTTACCAACAGCCAACGTTGCCTTTCTTACTTGTAACCACTCCCACAGCTGAATTGTATTTTGGAAGCGCCGGGTTTGAATCTTGACCCTAAAACCTAGTATCCCAACTCTCGTGAATTTTCCGATACTGGTAAAATCGTGTTGTCATTGGTACAAAAACCCGGGGCAACTAAATTTTGTAAGGAAGGGCCTAATATTTTCGGGTCCTTAGAATGGAACTTGCTTGACGTCACTCTGCTGGCGTCTAGAATTTTGAGGTCGCACTTAGACTTTTGGAAAACTTGTGCATCGCTGGGTTAGGATCAGTAAATCGTCGAGGCGGCGTCTTGATTCACGTCAGGCAAGCGCCGGACAATTGTACACAGCGACTGTATATCAAAAATAAACGTATGGCGAGCCCATAATCTTTGAAATGACCCCCTTCTGTTCCCAAACTACTAGACTAATTACCATGAAGTAGAAAGTGTATGATTTTGCTCAGTCCAGGAGCAGTGGTATACATCCTGTGGTCCGCGAACTTACCCAAAATGACCCGTGGAGCCTTTAGTTCCTCCAGATTGTAATTGGCATCATTCACATACACATTCAATCGGGAATAGATATATCGCCCATTTGCGACAAATGCGTCACAAATCAAAATGTGTGATTTTTTTCAGGAGAGAATTTTAAAGGGTTTGAAGTGCTATAATTTTCTATGAGTGCAACGACGACACAACTGCTCTCCAGTGGCAAGTTCTGCAAACTGTGTTATGACACTATACCTGTTACAAGTGCATCTGCAGACGTTTATTTCTATACCAATAACTCAAAAATGCCAAATTTTGAGTTGTGACACTCTTGTCGAAAATGAGCGATATATAATCGGTATTATTTCTTGAAGAAACTCTAAAGATCAATGTGCTTTAATACAGTTTAATATAATTAAGAAGACCAGCGCTCAGTATTTCAATATTGGCCTATTATTACGTTTTAGCAACCCAGTGTGACAGTTCATCAAACCACCTGTGTCAGCAATGTAGTGCACCGATGGTCTGGTCAGAAGAGTATTATATCAATGGCATTACTCGATTTCCAGTAAAATTAACCTATTGACTACAATTCCATAGACAACGATAGTGCATATTAATATCATTACGAACCATTTAATGGTCATTATTGTCGAAACGAGACGGTTTGAATATTATTCTTTTATGAGATATGATGCCGTAGAGTCTGGTAGAAAGTTATCAATGTTTCGGAGAGACATGCTGTCTCCAACTTCAAAGTATCTGCAGACATAGGTAGCAGGATATTTCGAAACGTTGCGTAATTTCCTTCTAATTGTTGGCACAGTTCTGCCGTGCTGCAGGATGTCACATCTCAGAGGGTACAGTTCTGTCAGCCTACATCTCAGAACACGTGTACTTTTTTTTGCCCAATTACTAAGCTCCAATTACAGTACCAGTTCATTATCGAACTATTGTAGTGGCGTCTGAATCTTATTTGCGCCAACTGTTCTGACGTCTAGTTTTATTTCCCTAATTCATAAATACGCCAAACAGCTGTTTTAATATTAGTGGTGTGACAAGAACAAGAGTACAAAAGGTCTGAAATGTCGTTACTTCCATATCAATGAATCTTATGGCGGGGACACGCGCGCGCCTATGACGGTAAATTAAGTCCTTTCCTCATGCAACAACCTAATTTTGATAATGGGTAACACACAGTGTATATAGGTGGTATTTGTATTTATATCACTCCATGGAGCAGGGTCATTCTTGAGAAGCTGACAGTTCCTCAGCTATTCAAGAAACCCTAGTATTTCATGGAAACCGAAAGTTCATTACCGTGTTCACAAAAGTCAAGCATTTGTCTCAGTACTGGGACAGAATAATCCACTCTACGCCATCCCATCGCACTTATTTAGCGTTCATATGAATATTATCCTACCGTCTAAGCTTAGATCTTCCGAATGGTCTCTTTCCTTAAGAGTTTCCACATCACAAACAGTATACATTACTTTATTGCACCCTATGTGGCACATGGCCGGAGCATCTCATCCCCCTTGATTTGGCCATCCTGATGCCTTATGGTGAGAAGTGTAAATTACGAAGCTCCCCTATACAAGTTTCCGAGTCTCCTGTTATATCCTCCCTCTAAAATCCAAATATCTTCCTCAGTTTCATATTCTCGAAAATCCTCCCCCTACGTATTTCTCTCAATACGACAAACCAAGGTCCACACCCATAAAGCACTAGTGGCAAAATTACAGTTCTGTATATTTTAAACTGTTAGATTCTTAAATATCAAACAGGACGACAAATGATTTTGGCCCGAACGGTTCCTCAAATTTAATTTGCGCTTTATTTCGCCATGCATGCAATTTTTATTTATCAATGTTCTTCCCACGTATCTGAACTTAGTTTATATATATATATATATATATATATTTAAAAAAACACACATACACACACGCACACACACACACACACACACACACATATATATATACTAGAAGTGAGAATATTTGGACCTAAGAGGGACGAGGCAACGGGGGAATGGAGGAGATTGCATAATTGCATAACGAGGAGCTAAATGATTTGTACTCCTCACCCAGTATTGTGTGGGTGATAAAATCGAGAAGAATGAGATGGGCTGGACATGTGGCGCGTATGGGTGAGGAGAGGGGGGTGTATAGGGTCTTGGTGGGGAAACCGGAGGGAAAGAGACCACTGGGGAGACCCAGGTGTAGATGGGTGGATAATATTAGGATGGATCTCCAGGAGGTGGGATGTGGGTATATGGACTGGATTGGGCCGGCCCAGGATAGAGACAGGTGGCGGACGCTTGTGAGTGCGGTAATGAACCTTCGGGTCCCGTGAAATGCGGGGAATTTCTTGACTAGCTGCAAACCAGTTAGCTTCTCAAGAAGGACTCTGCACCAAGGAGCAAGTAAGTAAGTAAGAGGTAAGTAAGTAGGTAAGTAAGTAAGTACGTAAGTAAGTAATTATATACTAGAAGTCTTGTGTGTACGTAGACGTACAGACACCCTATATTAACATTTATAATTTCTTTATGGTTTTTTAGTACCTAAACTAATTAGACCCTATAATCAATTTAGACCCAGTTAATTACTCCTACGAATATATATTAGCATCTTAAACAAGACTGAAGAGTGAGGCAAAACAGCACGGAATTCGTTTGAAAAATAAGTTGGCCCCATATTTAAGTCGGTCAGTGGGTGCTAGGGCCCTTTTCCCTGAAGTTAAATAAGACGGAGAGTGAAGTTCACCACTCACCTCCACATAGTGTCGTCGTTAAACGTGCGAGCAGTTATTCCTCCACTCCACCCTACGTCTTCATGGCACGGTGCTGAATTCAACATAGACACAGCGGTTCAGCCGTGGAACAGCGGCAACTACTCTGTCAGCGCTGTGATGTGTGTGGACTAGGAGCACCACTGCAGGCGCACAACGAGTCTGCAGTCCACAGCGACCGGCGTGTTCTGGTAAGTGACACCGTGTAAACTGATAGCTTGTTACCGACGTTTCTGAGTAACCTGCTGCTTACACTTTCAGGATAGAAGAAATTTACCGCAAACATGGCGGCAGCAGTTTTCTGTGAAAAGATAGTAATAGAACATCACCTATACGAAGCTACATCTCTTTGGACCGCATCTTTATAGTCAGCGCCCTATAACCCGAACATGACCGCGGTAGCACAGTGGTTAAGGCGCTGTGCTACAAATCGGAAGGTCGCTGGTTCGAGCCCAGATGGTGTGATTGGAATTTTTCATTGGCATAAAAATCCCTCCGATCGCACTATGGCCCTGGGGTCGACTCAGCGTCTAACAGAAATGAGTACCAGGGGCATTACATGGGGGTAAAGGCGGTCGGTGCGTGAGACTGACAACCTTACCACCATCCTCTGCCGTTGTCATGAAATCTGGGAACCTTAACCTCCTGGAACTCTCTGGGCCACTGCAGGCCTGTAATGGGACTGATAACCCGAATGTCACAGACAGAAGACTAATTCACGTTGCGTATATATATATGTATAATTTCCATGGCGCAACAGCCCTCAACGGGCCAGGGCTTCCTCATTTTCGAGATTTCACGATCACCCACAGACATATCACACGCGGTAGGACTCCTCTGGACGAGTGAACAGTCTGACGCAGAGAGACCTCTACCTGACAACACAAAACACTCTCAAGAGACAGACATCCATGCCCCCGGTGGGATTCGAACCCATAATTCCAGCAAGCGAGCGGCCGTAGACCTACGCCTTAGACCGCGCGGCCACTGGGATCGGCTTTGTATACACATACACAATTCACAGTATCAGCCCTTCAATACATTCTTTATCTCGGAAGCTAACAATGGTATCGGAAGAGTGTAAATATAAACGTTCTTCGTTATAGGACGAAAAACAGAGAAAAATGGTTAATTTTAGTCTTACAAGCCTAGTTTCGATTCCAAGTTAATTTCTTTCCACACTCTTCCTTCACAAGGAAAACACTAGGATAATGGCACAGTTGTGGACGTGTTTTTATTCCAATACGGCGTGAAAGTAAGGCAAGGAAATAAGGAATTGTATTGCTTAAACAAAAAAACACAAGCAGCAGGACAGAAAAGAGGGTAGTCAGTTACAATTATACCGAATTACTTGCTCGATGAAGCATCATGGAGCAGAGTCCTTCTTGACAGGCTAACCTGTCCTCAGCCAGTCAATAAATTCCCCGCATTTTACGGACACCGAAGGTTCATTACCGAGTTTACAACAGCTCGCCACCTGTCCCTATCCTGTTACAGATCAATCCAGTCCATGCTCCCCATCCCACTTCCTGAAGATCAATCTTAATATTATTGTCCTATCAACGCCTGGGTCTTCCAAGTGGTCTCCTTCGCTCATTTTCCACATCAAAAACCTGTATGCACCTCTCCTCTCCCGATACGCAATAAAAATTTTATTTGTAGGATACGTGGCCGTCCGGATCACTAACACTAACACTAACGCTTAACTTCCGAACGTAAACGAGGAGTGTACGAATATTTAGTTTGCCTACGCCAGCGGTATTTGAACTATGAGCAGATCTATCTCTCTGTCTCTCTCTCTCTCTCTCTCTATATATATATATATACACACACACACACACACACACACACTTACGTACAGGGTGTTTCAGGAGGAATAGTAAATATTTTAGGAGGTGGTACTGTGGATTATTCCGAGTAAATAAGGTCACATAAACATGTGTTCAGTTTTCAATGGGTGTGGAGATACAGCTGTTTGAATGTTACGCATAAAAAGCCTTACAAAAGGTATGAAGGAAAGACAAATAACGTACTGATTGCATTTATTAGTTATGTAAATGATCTCAATAAAATGCAGCAGTTCAAATAAGTGTTAAAAAATTCCACCATCGACTTCAATGAACTTTTCAACCCTCTTGGCAGTAGTACGTATAGCTCTCTTGAGGTCGTCTTGGCGTTGTAGCCTTATGAGGGCAGCACTATTCATAATGCGAGCGACCAATTCGTGTCTTGTGTTTACTTTTTCTTTGTAGATTTCGCTTTTCATCCATCCCCACAGACAAAAATCTGATCTGTACGCGCCAACTTCAAACAGCTGTATCTTCACACCTATTGAAAACTGGACACATGTTTATATCATCATCATCATCATGTTCCTGAAGGGTTAGGTGTGTTTCCTGTTCCTTGATCCTCAAGATGAAGTTGGCCCCTCCATCTCTTCCTCGGTCGTCCTATGTTC
>Ga0136643_10016553_pt1 | contig 11090 bp, 6 predicted proteins | sample TergutLab28metaG_FD_96883 | JGI IMG/M metagenome (GOLD analysis project Ga0136643, IMG submission 96883) | Labiotermes labralis P1 segment gut microbial communities from Petit-Saut dam, French Guiana - Lab288 P1 (version 3) (version 3) | ecosystem: Host-associated > Arthropoda: Insects >... | reverse complement strand
GATAATACACTTCATTGTGAGGACAGTACGGAACTCTTCATTGTGAGGATAATACGAGGCCGTTCATTGTGAGGATAATACGAAGCTGTTCATTTTGAGGATAATACGTAGCTGTTCATTGTGAGGATAATGCGTAGCTGTTCATTGTGAGGATAATACGTAGCTGTTCATTGTGAGTATAATACGAAGCTGTTTATTTTGAGGACAATACGAAGCTGTTCATTTTGAGGATAATACGAAGCTGTTCATTTTTAGGATAATACGAAGCTGTTCATTTTTAGGATAATACGAAGCTGTTCATTTTGAGGATAGTACGTAGCTGTTCATTGTGAGGATAATACGTAGCTGTTCATTGTGAGTATAATACGAAGCTGTTCATTTTGAGGACAATACGAAGCTGTTCATTTTTAGGATAATACGAAGCTGTTCATTGTGAGGAGAATACGTAGCTGTTCATTATGAGAACAATACGAAGCTGTTCATTTTGAGGATAATACGAAGCTGTTCATTTTGAGGATAATACGAAGCTGTTCATTGTGAGGATAATACGTAGCTGTTCATTGTGAGTATAATACGTAGCTGTTCATTTTGAGGACAATACGAAGCTGTTCATTGTGAGGATAATACGAGCCTGTTCATTGTGGGGATAATACGAAACTCCAGAACGCATTTCAAGGACGTAATGCGGAGCTGCTTGACCTTAAAATATGTGGTATGTATAGTAACCACTGTACTTTAAATTGTTAATAAAGTGCAGTGATAGGGGCATACATGCTACGTGGTAGGTTTCCTCGTATTATTATTAAAAAAAAAAAAAAGAACATACCTAGTGAAGCTGCCCGCCATGATTGAATTCCTTAGGCTGTAGTGTCGCTAGGAGAAATACACTTATATGGAAAATTCGAAGTTAAACGCACCAGCGGGTTGGACAAAAAAAATTCCTCACCGACTTGGATCAAAGCGTCCTTTAGGTAACTCAGAAAAGGAACGTTGTATCTCACAGCATTCGATTTTGTACGTGTGGATGGACATTCGGCCTTTGAAGATTATGATTTGAGAGAAACATAAAGCAATTCCACAACGCTGTTACACCGGAAATGGGTTATCCACATGACAAGTTGATGCATGCAGTTACGTGTCACTTCCGGTATGTCTTCCCAAGCATGGTGGGGAATGCACGCATTAGGTCACATTCTTGTTGGTACAGTTACATGTCGGAGATTTAACGACAGCCCAGTGAGGGACGTGATTGGTGACGGACCGGACGGGCGCTGTTAGCGTAAGGTTGCCGTCGTTGGAACTGTTCGGGATTACCGGCGGTTATGAAGAAAGTTACTTGGAATAAAAATCAAATATTTGTTTATATTGTAGATTACGCTGTTCTCTGTGGCTCAGTCGATTGGGAAAATCTTACTTTTCGGCAACTGTCCCGGAAAAAAAAGAACGTTTTATTGAATTTGACAGTTGGTCTGTTCATAGCACTAGGGTCTTCGAAATATGCAGCATAGTTTCGATCAGTTAACGGTCATCATGGTGTCTGAAAATACAGCTTTGTACAAAGAATATTATGTAAGTCACGATGAATGTCACAAATAGTACCTTATAATCAAGTATGTGTGTGTAATAGTTATCGTTGTATGTTGTAACGTAGAAGAAATGAATTTGGGTGCCATCATCCCGTTGTGTTTTGAATAAAATTTATTTATATGGTCGGACTAACACAACTAACAAGAATACTGTATATTCTTTGTGTTCACTACAGCATGTTTACGTTAAAGAGTACAGTTTACATTAAAGTTTACGTAAAAGAGAGAGTATCTTTCTCTTTTATATAAACTGTGCAACTGTCTGATGGTGACCCGAAAATCGGCCGCAACGTACTGTGTGAACATGAAGGACATATAATATTCCTGTTTTTTGTGTTAGTCGGAATATGTAAATGAAATAGAACCACAAGAATCTGCAACTCAGAGCTAGATAACTTATCTGTAGGGGTTATTATTACTTAAATAAGAAAAATTGGCAGTGAACAGAATTAAGTGACCAGTAAATGTCGCTGTGTCTTCATGTGTATCAGTTTAGAAATTTGCTGTTTGGGGAAGGTGCAAAAAAGGACATAACAACGTAACCAGTTCACTTGCAGTTGAACCAAAGTAATGCCTCTTTTGTTCTCTGGCACAATTTTCATGACACCACTGCTTGCAAGGCATGCATCGGATCATGCTGTCCTATGAAACCCCCTCGAACATTTTACAGAATTTACAGTCATGTGGAAAATTCGGTGGCCCGTTTGCTCCATTGTAATGTTTCTGCTTTACATTTTCATGGCGAGTATGAAAATATCTTTTTTTCCTGGTCGCTTGAAGTGCAGATCTGAATGTAACGGAGGGTTATTTTTGACAGGCCATCCCGCTGTGTAGTAACAAATTTGTATAATGCATTATATTCCGTCAATGCACAACTATATATCATTACAGTGATTATATATATACACTTATGTCACATAATGGCAACGTGTTTCGACCGTAACCGGTCATCTTCAGGCCAATAGAAAACAATGTGACCTGGGTGTGTATATATCACTGTACTGATATATAGTTGTGTATTGACGGGATATAATACATTATACAATGTAACGGAGGATATTTAGTTGCCTTCTGAGACACTTGAGGTCTCTGCTTCTATATAGTATTTCAGGGAATATGCGCTTTTGCAGGAGGTGATATTTTGTCCACGAGAACTAGAAGGAATGTATTTCCATTTCTTGTTATTTGAAGAGGCTTGACTTGTTCCTGCTTCATCTTATAACCAGTCTGAACTGGCTGTAGTACAGTCAGCTACACGAGTACTGTATACACAAGGAAACAAATTGTCTTCAATTGTATCTCGGTGTACTGACCGTGTTCCAGTAGGCCGCAAGGCTCTGATTGCTGTGGACACACAGCTGCTTTCCGGTGCGCATAACCAAAAGCATCACCCCAAGCCTGACTGACACATCCCCCAGGATTAACTCCTAACCACCTTAGAGTTCCTTCTATGTACTATCAGTGTGATCTCAGGGGCCTAAAGAAAGCCTCATCCAGTGGTTGGGGCCGATACATAATATGACCTGACGGTCACACCATTATGACACCTCTGTCTCGAGCTAATTGCAGAGCCTCAATGTTTTTGTTGTGCGTGGAATGACCATCTGATCTTTAATTAACTAAAGTTATATATGACACATTTAATATGCAAAGACGCCAGTATATCCGCTTAACGTGAAGAAAAACATTGGTGGCATTTTGTGCCGTGTGATTATATTTACGGCGAAATGGGTTGGATACTGTGTTTCTAATTTCCTGTACGGCTAATAGCCTGTTGGGGGGGTAGGGGGGGGAAAGGTTGATAATGCTGTAAGACTGCTGCCTGGAAGGAAGGGGTTTCTGAAATGCCTGGCGCACGGGGACCAGGCCGATGATGGTGCGGTGCACAAGATTTGGTCAACATCAGGGTGTTCCATGACATGTTTTATGTATATAGCATATCGCGAAACTGGAAGCCACTGGGTATGTGGCTAAACCTTACTTGTGTCAGAGCTTTAATTACGTTGTTAAAACAAGAATTATATTAGTCCTGAACGCATACAGGGTCTTCAGTTGCGTATACTTAATTACTTTTTACTTTACTTACTTGCTAACTTACTAACTTCTTGTTAACTTCCTTACTTACTAACTTTACTTACTTGTTTGCTTACTAACGTTACTTACTTGCTAACTTACTTCCTAACTTACTAACTTTATGTACTTGCTAACTTACTAACTTTATTTACTTGCTAACTTACTAACTTTATTTACTTGCTAACTTATTGACTTTACTTACTTGCTAACTTTCTTACTTAACTAACTTCACGTACTTGCTAACTTAATTTCTTACTTACCTACTAACTCCATAAGCAGAGTCCTTCTTGAGAGACTGTCCAGTTCGCATCGAATTCCCCGAATTTGATGGAACCTGAAGATTAATTACTGCGTTTACGAGAGCCCTCCGGCTGTCCGTATTCTGAGCCAGAACAATCCAGTCCATGCCCCCCATCCCACATCCTGAAGATCTATCTTAATATCCTACCAACTAATATCTTTGGGATCCCAAATTCCTTTAAAATTTCTTTTAAATTTGTTCTATTTGTTGAGTCATAGGCTTGCTTAAAATCGGTCAGTAACAAGTGCCATTCCACATTAAGTTCATAAATTTTGTCAAGAATACATCTTGACATAAATCATCAGTAGCTGTCTTTAATGTATATCATTCCCGTTGTGTCTAAATAATACTCATCAGTAAGGATACAATCCGTCAATACGCAACTCTTTATTATAGCAAATCTAAAGAAGCAACATGTTTCGGCTGTACAAGGCAGCAATCGTTAGGCTGTATACTTCAGAACTGTAAAAAAGGAGAATTATATAGCTGTAGCCATACATCTGAAAGTAAAACCCCGTGGCCAACATCTCGCCATTACATTAAGTATTCCTAAACGTCACATCTGGAAAGCAATTTTACAGTATATAAATAACTGTAAAACACATTACTGATTATGGTAAGTGAACTTAAGAAAGTTTGTAGATGAAAATAAAAATAAAAATTAATATCCTCTTAAAGTTCACGTTTTGAGCTCAAAACCTGAAATTATGGTATGAGGGTTGATGCTTATTGCTACCAGTTGGAACTGTTCTCTAGTTTTTATTCGTACACCTTCCCAGTTTATTCTGAACTTTCAGTATCGCTTAAGAATTGCATTATTTACGTGTATGAAGCGACCTGGTAACATTACATTCCCAAACGTTTTAGTGGATTCATGAAAAATACGAAACGACAGCTCTGAACGTGATGTGGTTAAGTCTTCAGTCATCCGAGTTTCCAGCCTGCTAATGAAGAATATTTGAAATTTCAGTTCTTATACAAACTTGTGATCGTGAAGTTGTGGAATGGATGTATTCACTGATACCCAACCTCAAGTGTACCTTACTGTGTTGACAGTTATTTGCTCTAGCTGAAATCAGAACTCAGCCTTTGTCCTACAGTATTCTCGTAGGTGTTTGGGCGATGTCGTCGTCCCGGAGGGAAAGCCTTTGTGATTTGCAGACTAGGCCCATTTATGTATCAGGACTCAGACCATGGTCCTCAGTTTTATCGACGCGTTTATCGATGTCGTCCTCCGAAAGGAAAACCTTCCTGATGCTTACCCTCAATTTTAACTAGTGTTTAAAACCTTAAACGGAATCAGGGCTCGTCCTTATCCCACAGTTAAATCGTGGTGTTTTGAACGATTTCGTCTTCCCGGAGGAAAATCTCCTCGATTATTGAAGCTAAGTCTTTAAACTGCACTAATTTAAAAACAGTTGTTTAAATGGTTAGTCGACTTTCCCAGGGATTTGTTTTCGAGTGCAACTTACCAGCGATGTCTTCGGGGCTGTGGTAGAACACCGGGCGTCCCATGAAGATCCAGGAGAATGGTGGCGGATTACGGCTTGTACGAGATATCGCTTCGCTGCTCAGGAATTGGTCTGGTAGTCTGGTTCCCTGAACGCCTAGTGTAGTCTTCTTCTCAGTAAGGCTCTTCAGTGCCCTCTGAAATATTCTCGTTTGGACGACTGGGTGATTGAGTGGTGTTGCCTTGTAGTGAATCTTCGGCCAGAGCTCGATTAGCTGAAGCAGAGTGTCGTCCAGCGGGCAGCGTGGATGCGATACATTGCAGGGCAGCCCCTTCACACTGCGCCAATCGCTAGTCAACCTCTAGCAATGCCGATGATGAGTGAATCGTGAGACGTAGAATATGCTGTGTTTAAACCACTAAAGTAGACTGTGTCGAAACCCCAACTTCTGACACGAGATTTGGGACGGCTTGTATCCAAAGGAAATGAAGGTAGGTTCTCGCTGAAGACCGAGCGGTTGGCTTGTAGATGGATCCGTTAGGACACTTAAGGAATAATTTCCAAGTCCAACTTCTATAGATTAACTATATATATTTATATATATACAGGTGTCCCAGGAGGAAAGGTCAATATTCTGGGAGGTCATAGTATCGGTCATTCTAAGCAAAAATGTGTATATGAACATGTGTCCTATTCCGAACGGTTTCCGAGATAGAGCTATTTGAATGTACAACCGAAAAATTGTTGATAAGAAAGAGATATTACGGCTTCTACAGTATCGGTTAGCGAGGGCCTAACCTTATTGTTTGCCCTGAATCCTGAGCATCTCACGCATTCCTTAGACGAATGGATTTAATTTACAGTTCTTGGCTTGAAATTAATCGTGGTGCAGGGATTATTGTCCTTCCACCATTTTGAGAATTTAGGACATTGTTTGTGGCAACACCTTGAACAACAACAGTAGTACAAACAGATAAAAGTCAAACTAGTCGTAACCATCCCTACATAGGATAGGAATTAAAGGTGAAAATCTACTGTGCAATGTTTAATTTTCCAGTCTTGTTCAAGTATTAGGTTCTCTACATCCTCTCCCTTGTGACTGGCAATCCTTAAATCGTCGAGTGAACTGGTAACACTTCTTAGGGGTATGTGTAAGTGTAGCTCATTTAATTTAAATATGTTGTCTACACCGCCACAACAGTCATATTCCAAAGACAAAGGGGAATGACATCCTTACTTGTGCGGTTACTAACCAACGTTGAATGTGATTGAATGAGGATCATGTTTCCATAGGCCTTGCACATAGAATTTAATTGTAATTTCCCATTTCCCAATAATTTGACGTCTGTCGGTTCGTGCTTTGAACACAACACAGTTAAGGAAACATATGATTTTGGGGCAACATATAACCATTCATTGTTGTCTCGCTGTGTGCTCAGTGTGTGGTTTAGTTCTACAATTCGTTGGCAGCAGGAGGCAGGGATAGACCGAATGAGCTGTTTCATCTGGGCTTCGCTATCTTCGTCCAAGTGAGTTAGCTGCACTGGCTGAGTCTGCTTGCACACCTTCTGAGTCTTGCTTGCAATATTACGTAAATTAATTCCGTCTGCCCCTAACCCTGTGAAGTACCGTTTGGCGGGATCCATCAACGGGTAGTCATGTTCAGGTTGGATACATAAATTTTGAATCTGTTCCCCCTTATCTTAATAGGAAGGGGTAAGATATGATACAAATTGTAAATCATACTGTTTGTTAGGGGTAGGCGAATTACATACACATGAAAATGATCCTTTAAAAATACATCAATGGAAGCAATTCTTCACAGTGAATGTTGGTAAGTGGCACTCGTGGGAATAGGTAATGAAAGGCCACTTGGCATGTCAGGTTGATTAATTTTTACTTGCTCCACAATCTGAGCTGGTGTGACAAATTGTGGTTCAATCACGCCCTTTTGCGAATTTACAACTGCATCAATCAAAATTTCATATTCCCTACGGCACTCGTCAGTTGCTCTGTTCAATTGCATAGCGTGTTCGGTAATGGTCAATAACAATGAGTAAGCAGTGAACATTTCCTTAGTTTTTCCATCCTGCTCATTAACATGCTTAGCTATTTCTTCTAAACCCTTAGCCAAAGATTTTTCATTTTCAGATACCGTCAGTAGTGTAGAATTTACGGACCTAAGGCTAGTTTTTACTACCGTAATTTGTTCCTTTGAAAGTTTAAAAAGTCCAGGTGCTCGTTTTCCAAATGTGAAATTTTGTCGGTATAATATTTAGCATCTTCATTATCCAAAGTTCCAAGCAAAATCTTACTTATTCCTCCAATAAAATTAAATACGCCTCGCTTATCGCGAATGTGGATAAGTTAATATTCATTCCTTGTTAACTGCCTAAGTATTAATCTTAAGCCATTGACTTCCTACATTGGCCTGTCAGTTTGACTATGATATTCAAACAACCTGTGTAATTAGCCCTAAATTTATGTTCATGCCTTTTACAAAAGTCAACGGACGTCTGTGCATAATTCCTTACAGTTCTGAATTTATCAACTATTTCTATATTTATGTAAGTAACAACCTTCCATTCGGTGCTGTACAAGTGTGCCTCTGCAATATAGTCATAATACAATCCTGCTGTTTCCTTAAATTGCTGCACAGTGACATCCAAAGAGTACCGAATAGGTCACTAACAACACGCAGGCAAACCACAGTTTGCGATTCATTCCTGCAATTCGACCAAAAAATGGTTTTAATCTATTGGCTTGAACCTTCAGTGTTTTGTTTCTGGGTAATTGCAAGGTAATATTCACACCATCAACAGAGATGATTTCATAAGGACCTATGTAAGACGCACTCAATTTCGAAGATCTACCTCGACGTACCTTCTCGCCGTGTAGCAACACCTCGCCTACGGCGAACAACGGAACATTTGTATTCTTGTCATAATACTCTTTGGTCCTTTCTTTCCTAGCTTTCAGGTTTGATCTCGTTACTTCATAGCATGACTGTAATCGGGACTGAAGCTCATGAACATAACTGTTATTATTATATCTAATTTCAGGGGATCGCTCTGTAATATACCTGGTATATTAGGCTTTCTACCAGAAAGAAGCTCATGAGGAGCGAACCCGGTACTGGAGTGTGGAGTGGTGTTGAATACAAAAGTGGCGTAAGGTACTGATCCCTCGGGTACCTCAACCAACAGGTTAGGAATACTTGGTTGTTAATCCGAGGACTGGCACATACTTCTCCCTCGATCTTTTGAGCGACCGGACTCTGATTGTAGGGGTCTTATCGTGAACAACACTCAATGAAATTGCCAAGTAATTGTATTCTCAACATTAACTCAGAACATAAGGAAAAGCAATAACAAATTAAAGAAAATGGTTACTTCAAGATGCATACTTCAATTTTGCACACAGCCGATCATGACCAGTGCAACACCAATATGCATTATTGGCATGGCACAAGCTTACCACTAATATACAGAACGGCCAATCGAAGAAATAGTACAACGGCAGTACAATCTTGGCTCAGGCAAACTTACGTCTCAACATTATGGTCAGCCGATCAAAACGTACACATGGCACCAAATACACCGGTCGGCTCGCTTCAACGTATAACGTGCCTCAAATATAAGGTACACAGAAGGCAGTATAAACACCAAGACATTACTTTGTCTCGTAAGAATGTATAACATGGTACAACTTACGGGGAGGTACGCCTGCACCAACCCCCTTCCGAGGCAGACGCCAGGCAGACGTCGGGATCCATAGCAACACGAAAAACCAAACTTGAATTTAGAATAGCAAGGGTCCAAAACTGACTTTACCTGCTAAACATATCCCGAACACCTGCGTAGCTCTTCTCGGGGAACGGTAACTGAAGAACGGAGCTTCTGCTCCCGGGCGGCCCGAGAGGTAGATCAGTTGAATCCAGGAAGACGAATCGATTAGAAGTTGAGTAGTGAAGTATGTCAGAATCGTAACATATAAGGAAAACTCCGGAAACGTATGATAAAATCAGTGCTGTTGATAAAATGTGGTAGTGGCTTCATATGCAATTCAGAATCCTGTTTTGGTCCGTCTAGTGTGCTTGTCGGAAGTGTTGCACTTGCACTATAAAAGCAGTGTGGTTCATATTGGGAGAATTAGAAATGCAAATGCATTGTGTGAATAAGTTGTATGTTCTTTTGAAATGAGTTGGTACCTTTGTGCCTTTGAGGATTGAAGCATTTGTTTCTGGAGTCTTTCAGAATGTTTTGTTTGGATGCGTCGATTTGAAGTTCATCCCCTACTTCAACCAGAGCAATTATATTGTGCATTTGTATCGGTATTCATAGCGAGAGCGCAGAATGCTAACAACTCAGCTGCGAATTATCGAGGGAACGTGAACAAGGCGCGACTGCCCGTTGAGAGTGGCCATAATTGGAATCTCTGCGTGCAACTTTCTGCTCTCACGGGCAGCGGCCTGCATAACTCATATCATGATTTTACGTTAGGGTAGACATCTAAAATTCGTGGCATTTCCGGTACAGAATGTTGGCGGAATATTGCTTAGCACTTCTCCCTCATATCCAGGAATTGTCCTAGTCCTCACACATCAGAGCACAGTGGTAATCATATGTACCACATGAGCTGTGATTTGAAATAACTGTGCATTTTTCTCGCAGTGTGTATTTGTACTTTTCATATTCTTATAGACAGTGGCGTTTATTTCACTAAATACGTACTACAGGGAGCACATAAAGTCGTACAACTTTAACTGTGAATGTATACATCATAGAAGCATACTGTAAACGTCATATAAGAGTTTAATTCTTACAAACTTGAAAGAAGGCATCACGAAGTACTAGAAAGAATGTATATTAAAATTAATTATATATATCAGCACTATCTATTTATTTATATATAAGGCTACGTGTTTCTTTCTATCAGTCGGTCATCTTCAGGCCTACATAGTAGACTAAGTCATTGGTGCTGTGTGCACATTGGGATCCCAATATGTTTGCATTACTAAAATGCATAAAATTTTATTAATAATTAATTCTTACAATGTTAAGGCAGAGCAGTTAAAATTATTCGACTTCAACATAACGGTCGTCATTTAGGACACATCTTTCAAAACGAAATTCCCACCCGTTGAAAACATTCTTCAGTTGCTGCTCACGGATTTCATGAATAGCACTCGTGATTCCGACCTTAAGTTCATCCACAGGACGTTATTTTGATATGCACAACTGCTTTAACGTGGCCTTTAGTTGGATCAGATCAGGCATGCTAGGTGGCCAAGCAGTTTGTTATTTCCAACTGTCGCAGCACGATTCCATGCAGAAATTTACCGTTCTGAAGTCTTGTTGTTTTCTGACCTATGTTGCTGTGTGTCCCGAATGTCTTTAAGAAGGATCGGTATAAAGGATGTGAATAATGCGTTGTGTATCTGGTAGAGATAGTGTGACGTCATTCTTTGCAGTGAATTCAGGAACATTTACGTGTGAACAGTGTAACCTGTGACCCTCAAGTATGAGCAGAACATTTTTTGCTTCCCTTCTTGGTATATTTGACCGCCTCTGTGGTCTAGTGGTCAGAGTTTCTGGCTACAGATACAGAGGTCCCGGGTTCGATCCCCGGCGCTACCAGATTTTCTGAGTAGTAGTGGGTCTGGAACGGGGTCCACTC
>Ga0136643_10016552_pt1 | contig 11090 bp, 4 predicted proteins | sample TergutLab28metaG_FD_96883 | JGI IMG/M metagenome (GOLD analysis project Ga0136643, IMG submission 96883) | Labiotermes labralis P1 segment gut microbial communities from Petit-Saut dam, French Guiana - Lab288 P1 (version 3) (version 3) | ecosystem: Host-associated > Arthropoda: Insects >... | reverse complement strand
GTCATAACTCCGTAACCGTCCAAAATCGGACACATGTTTATATGAACTTTTTTGATCACAAAGACCTAGGAAATCACCTCCTGCAGTTATGCCCTAAAGTCGTGAAACACCCTGTATATACAACTATAAAAATCTGTAATTCTTGACACATGTTCAATTGTAAGAAACTTTTTAAACTACAAATAAGACCACCGAACCTAATCCTACTGGTTACTGCATCCCAGGATAGGTGAATATTTCTCAGCCAAAACAGAGAAGTGAGAAATTCGAAAATAATAATTCTTATAATCCTTATCATCCCACGTATCTCTGAGCGACTTTGGTTTATCAAGTGAAATTAATTACAAATATATTAATTTTCCAGCCACTAGTCTATTCGCGATAGGCCAGTTAGGAAGGAGCTTCAATGACAGAGTGGCTCAACCATAAGTGAAAGAGAAGGCTTAATGTTTGTCGTCCAGTTTATGGTAGAATAGCATAGCAGGACGAGTGGAGATAACCATAATTATCCCTCCAAATGCTGTTTATTTTCTTCTGCCGTTTGGAATACAGACCTGTCAAGTGCAGGATTCGTATTGCAGCTGATTCCAAAACCGGCTGGCTTAAGACAAGTACTGTCTTATAATTACAGACGCTGTGAATGTGAGTTTGCCTTCCTTTCGTCGTACAGGTCTTTACTCCTTTTTCTGTATTTAACTCTTCGTAGATTTGGTAAAGTCCCCTCAAGATACTAATTAAAATTTCAGGTTTTCCCACGAATATTCATAACATGTCACTATCTGATGTGTATAAGGAATAGGCACGGGTATCCTTGAGAATATCTGAAGAGTAAAAACAGACATAAGTAACAATCCAATTTGTTACGCAATTAGTTTTGTTAGATGTTTGTTTTCACTAACCTAGTAATATTTAACATTCTGTTAATTTTCAGACAAAATTCCTGAATTTCTTAATAGCAATTTTCACTGCTTCATAGTGGGCCTAAGTCTATCGTGGAACGTCTGAGTTACTTTTGATTTTGTTTTCACATTCCTACCTTGCATCTTAATATTATCAAAGTTTTATTTATTCACCAACTGATGCACTAGTGAGTTGTTTTAAAAACAGTATTAAAATTTAGCTGTAACTGGAACACCGAAACATGTCGGAGCTGTTTTAATATAAATTTTAATGTAAATTTTAATATTTTTTAAGACAACTCACTATTGCGTCAGTTGGTGAATAAATAAAACTTTGACAATTACTTTTGATTATTTGCTGACATAATTCAAGGTTAAATTAATGGGCTCTTCAGGAACACCTCAACACCGTAGAGAAATGGCTGAAAAAATGGAAAATAAAAGTTAACGAAACCAAGTCATCACACATAACCTTTACCCTCAGGAAAGAAAGCTCTCCCGCAATAAGCATCAATCAAACAGTACTACCACAAGTAGAATCTGTAAAGTACCTAGGGCTACATTTCGATTGCAAACTAAACTGGAAAGAGCACATTATCAAGAAAAGGAAACAAACCGACTTAAAAGTAAAAGAAATCAAATGGTTAATAGGGAGAAACTCAAACCTATCACTAGAAAACAAATTGTTAGTTTACAAAGCAGTGATTAAACCCATATGGACATCCGGAATAGAACTGTGAGGATGCGCCAGCAAATCCAATGCAGCAATTATACAGAGATCACAATCAAAAATCCTAAGAACGATAGCAAATGCTCCATGGTTTGTGTCAAATCACACACTCCATACAGACCTCAACATCCCCTATGTAAGTGAGGTCATCAAGGAAAGAACTGACAAAAACCTCAACAAACTAGCATCTCATCCCAACCCACTAGTGACAACACTAACACAACCAATGAGAAATGGAAGTCTAAAAAGACGTTGGACCTCCGACCTTCACGACTGAGGTGTCATCGCTGGATGGGCACCCTACCGTGTAAACAGAACAAGATAGCAAATTAGATTATAGATTGATTATACAATCTGATGGCTAATAAATAATAATAAAAATTAATGGGCTATGATAATTTGTAATAGACTCAATGTCTCCCGAAGCGGAATGTTTTACAGCTTCTGAAACTCCTGTCTTCAATATGCTATTCAATGTATCTACACTTCTGCTTTCGTTCGAATAACTATAAACCCACCAACCACTAATCGATTCAGCGATAATAGATCAGTGATGGTGAACTTCTGGAAGCCGTAATATTTCTAAACCTCTACTGTAAGAATTATTTCAGTCTTTGATGCAGATTTTGACAAGGAAGTAGAACGGTAGCTGCAAATGGAGATTTTTCTGATATACACACACACTCTCCTTCCAAATACTTGTATAATATTTTAAGTTCTTCGGTACACTAATCCCTAAACTCGTGAATTTGATCCATTCCGTGACAATTGTTGCTGAAATACAATACGAATTGACGATGCAATGGCATCATGCAATATGAATTTCAATGTGATTTTGAAATAACTGAGGCAGACAACATAATTGACAGCCGTTTCCAGTTTCCCTTAATTTCTTTCTATTGTCTGGTACCAAATTCCACCTCACGTCTCGGCCACATTCAATATCCGGGTTCTAACTACTGCAGCTTTTTCTGCTGGCTACCTTTCTCTTTCCCCTGGGTCCTCATACTCTTCCTTACTTCTCCCACCCACCGCTTTACCCGGCAGGAATACTGGCGCCTACAGCCAACCAATGTTGCGATTTATAGCAAACTGTTGCAGGGAGTCTTTTGCTCTAACTTGTTAGTTACCTGGGAACTGAATTACTGGCCTCAACCAACCTTTTGTTAAACTCTTTCCCCAGTCCAAATAGAAAAAGCCCCATTGTTTCTCATTACTCCAGACCGTGTTCCAAGTTCTGTTTTGTAGTTTAACTTTATTTGTAACTTGTTACCTCTTCTACTGTGTCCATCAGTGTTTTTCCCCCTTTCTGCTTTCTTGCCTGTATTTTTGAAAACTTTGTTAAATAGGTCCTGCAGGAACAAAAACCGATGTAAAATTTCATCAAAGTGATATAATCTGTTCCCTAATTAGCTCTCACAATCTGCAGATATGTGTGGACAGCCCTGATTCTGGATGTTATAAAACGTGATAAAATTTAAAAAAAAACTCCATGGAGGATAACGAATAATGAAACGCTAATAGCGTCTTATATGGCATGATATTTTCTACCTCTTACAAAGTCCGACGTTCAGTTTCCTTTTCCACAAAATTCTACTACTGAGTTAGTTGAATCTAGTCCATACCCTCATATCCTACCTATCAGAAACAGATGAACACTATATCATTCCACATTTACCAAGAAATTTAACTCTAAAATTACAAAAAGATGCTGGTTATATCATGCTACTTAGGCGTGATGGAGTTGCTTGTTTACGAACGCGTGCCATGCCTAACGACGTGGCGAAGTGGTTTTGACTACAAGAAACCCTTAGGCTATTAACTGAATTATGGTAGAAAGGAAAGCATGTAAAGAAGGAACTGGTAAATTGGTTACAGTGACTGATTTGTCACAAAATCTGTTAGTGAGTCATACCTACGTTTAGTGTGTTTAGTAAATGAGCATTTCACAAAAAGAAATAGTTTTCCTTAATATGTTTTGTTATTTATAGATTTTACGATTATGAATGACGTCTGAGTTCATTGAATTTATTAACTTTTCATATCATATGTATTAACAATTAACACAATAATAAGTTTTGAGGGCAGGATTAGTCACCGTCATCAGGCTTGCTTCTACCAAAATAAATATGTTGTGTTTACTGATTTGACTCTAATCTGTGTTTAATCTCAGTATAAAGAATGACATTTGTTTTGGAAGAAGCAGGTCTGAAGATGGGGACCGAGTTAGTCAAAAAACGTAGCAGTGTGTTACGTCCATGAAGTCAATTATTTCACTTTAGTTCTTAATACATTATTTTTCCTTAAGAAACCGCATTAGGCAGTTTCAACTCAGCATTGTGATCAGTTGATTCTTTATTTCTCCTCTTTCGTATTATTCTTTCCATGCACGTCGAATTGAATTACAAAGTGTATCAGTAAAAAACATTGAACCATTCTACATATTGTGTATTTTCCTTATCAATTTATTCCTACATGTTTAGGCGAAATTGCAATCTTCAGGGAGCCTTGTATTCTTGCAATGATGGATTATTATTACTTGTTGTGTATTTATAATTTTCATGTTATTCATTCCGTGTACTACGAATTGAATTACAAACGTTATCAGTACCAACAAATGTACTGTTCTGTGAAATACGTAATATATAGAATAGTGCATTTCTTGGTACTGCTGAAGTATCTTCATTTTTTCTTTTTTAAGATCCAAATAAATATACAGTTTACGTACCATGAGCCTTTTTATTGTGTATTATAATATCTTCAACGTGTTTCGGCTAATTTTGAGCCATAATCAGGAAGACAAAGTAAAAGGGAAGAATATAATTAATGTAAAGTTACACTGAACAGCGCCACTTGTGCATCTGCCTATACATGAAATTAGAGTGGCAAAACTTTGTCATTTTTCAACATAAATATCAGTATATCTGCACATATAAAGTTCTAGTTCCATATTAACTGAAATTAGTGTTGGATAAACAATGTTTTTAATGTATAATAAAATTAATTATATACGTCAGCACTATCTATTTATTTACACATAAGACTACATGTTTCGACCTATCAGTCGGTCATCTTCAGGCCTACATAGCAGACTAAGTCATTGGTGCTGCGTGTACATTGGGATCCCAATATTTTTACATTAACAAAATACATAAAACGTACCAGATTTTACGTGTTTTATTAATATAAACATATTGGGATCCCAGTTTGCACACAGCACCAATGACAGTCTGCTACGTAGGCCTGAAGATGACCGACTGATGGGTCGAAACATGTAGCCTTATGTGTAAATAAATAGATAGTGCTGACATATATAATTAATTTTATTACACATTTATTCTAGTACTTAGTGATCCCTTCTTTCAAACTGTATTTAATACCACTGTACCTTGTACAGAGAGAGAAGCGTGGATAGTTCTGTCCAAAATGATTACATATTTATAATCTTTTTACATATATTTTTTTCTCTCTGATGATAAATTGATCTGAGCCGAAACATTTTCGAGACAGCGTATATATTGCCTAATGTGTGTATTTAATAAGGAATAAACAGATAACCATTAATCGCAACTTTATAAAATAATTCACTCAGCTACACGTTTCGACCCCATGGGGTCATCAATGGACTGGTTTCTAAAACATACTAAAGAAAGTATACGTGTCGAATTATGGCATTAAGATGTCACTTCTTAAAATTATGTTAAAAATTACGGTTTTCTTTTTTATATACCTTTAATTTTCGTGATTATAAATTGAGTGTATTTAGTTGGGCCTTGATTAAGAGCGAAATAATATACAAACAATGTAAAACATTAAAACTGTTTATCTGTTACTGAGGAAGTACAGTAACTTACTCTCATTGTATGAAATTTGTCCCATGCACATTAGTTCATATTCCGTGGCAGAGACAAAAGAAACTCATTTTTGTGCAACGAATATATTAAAAGTAAAATGTTATTTTAAATTTACAGAAAAAGAACACTTTAGCAACAGACCGTTTATCTGCTTAAAGACCGTAACGAACATATCTGCATTTTTTATGGCTGTTGTGTCTGATTTAATGTAATGGCAGCAGTAGGTAAAAATTTACAATTAATTGGGTATTGATCTTGTATCGAAAGTCTCAAGAAGAGTTGTAAAATGTTTGATATTAGTTTAGTGTCCATAGTAAATTCTGCTGTTCTATACAGGTAAGTGTAACACATAATTACATTTTGTAGTTAACCTTCACACAATCAGGCAAGGGATTTTTCTCTTTCCTGATATGTCAAGATCAAACCTCGACTCAACACCGTTCACTATTCATTGAATACTGAAGGGTCTATAATCGGGGATAAAGCGGCCGGAACGAAAAGTTTACTTATCACATCAATCTAGCCTCGACGTTAAGGGTGAACTGACCTTCACCTAAAGTCTGTCTTTCCGCCTTCAAGGGGTTTACAAAGACAGTTTCACCTTTTACTTTCACACTCAGAAAAATTTCTCAGCTGTTTAATTTTTGGGGAGGGGGGGATTGCAAGAAATGGAGCCTTACTTGAATATTGTATTTATCCATCTAACTGTCCCGCTTTCGTTTAACCCATTATGACGACCTGTATCACTGGACAAATTTTCGTATTTCAGTAAGGTTGACTTCTTCTAGCCTTTTCAGTAATTCCGATTTTAATCATATTAGTCCGTAATAACATCTAATTCACATCATTTGGCAAGTGGACCCTTTGATATACTTCGCAAAACTACTCACAGATTTTTTCTGAAATTCTTTGTGTGAAACTTCCAACACGGATTTTCGTTAACTTTTATTTTTAGCCAAATTGATTCAAAATCAATTTTAATTTGCGGAAGACCATGAATGTATTATTCCTTACACTGACGACCTATAAAACATTCAACAGTTTTGTTGAAATTCAGTACGGAAAACCTCTAATTACATTTGTTTGAAGTTCCTGGTTTTCATTCATATTGATTGAAAACGAAGCCTAGTGTTTTCGAACACATGAGTGTGTTTCCTCGTGTTACCCACAGTTCTTTAGCGGGCATTTGGAATTGGTTACAGTAGATCAGTGTTTGACATTAATATACACCACGTTATGGAGTAAGTCACTTATGATTTTGTTATTTGTTTATGAATTTGTACAGTGGTTGGACACGGGACGTGCAGGAACGTTAATAAAACAGGACATGCCACTTAATACTGCAAAAATGAAAACCTTAGAATTATTTTATTTTCCAGTTTTTGTTTATTTAGTGCTGCTCTATTATACGGAGAGCGATGGGCTTTTAGAGGAACTAACATGTGAAAGTGCATCAAAGTGAAACGTAAAAAGATAAGTTTGTAATTGTGAAGTCATTTGAACGGATGAGTTAAATGGTGTTAGTAACTACATCTAGACTGAATTATATTGTGATATTATTATTGAAACGTTCCTCGAGAAAAACAGCATGGTGGCACATATATATATATATATATATATATATATATATAAATACACACGTACATACATGCATCCATCCATACATTATTACATACATAATACGTACATACATACATGCATAAATACATACGTACATACATACAAACATACGTAAACACACATACATACATACATACGTATATACATACATACGTAAATACGCACATAGTACATACATACATACACACACACGTATATACATACATACGTGCGTACGTACGTACATACGTACATACATACGTATATACACATATACATAAATACATATGTACATACATAATAAATACATACATACGTGCGTACGTACATACGTACACACATACATACATACATACGTGCGTACGTACATACATACATACATACATATATACATACATACATACATACGTATATACATACATACACACACACATACACACATACATGTATACATGCATACCTACATACATACATACATACATACACACATACATACGTACATACGCACATACGCACATACATACGTACATACATACATAAATAAGTAAATACGTACATACGCACATATGCACATACGCACGTACATACATACATACACACACACGTACATACATACATACATACATACATACATACATACATACATACATACATACATACATACGAGCGGGGCTGTCCTTCAGAAGCTCAGTCAGTCACCTACTGAATAAACTGAGGTACCCGAACTTCATTAACATACATTCAATGGTCAAAAAACATGAGCCTAGATTCTATGGACTAATTACTCTTAAGTGTGAAATCTGATCCTGTATGTTCGTATTCCAAATGAGTATTTTACCACAAAGAATAAAAAATATGTGTCTGTATGATCAGTTGTAAAGAACATGAAAGGAAGCATTATTTTCCTGTGTCACTGGATTATTCCAAAATTGCTTACAGTTACTAAAGAAACACATACAGTCATAAAAATCATAAAAGCAGCTGTGACCATCGAACACAGAAATCACGATCTGCGGAATAGAAATTGAAAATTAAATATTCTCTTTCTATAAATATTTGAAAATACGTGACTTATTTGAAGATTTTACTCTCTCCCGCCTCCCCATGTTTTCTGTTACCACGTAAACAGATCATTGTGCAGACTTTAGCGTTTTAAGCCTCAATAATACAAGTCCAGACGACCGTCGTAGCTCCTACCAGCTCCTAATGTTCTTGTACTAGAGATTCCGCCGTATCTCTGGTAAATAATTTGCATTATCTCAGACGGGTTATACAATGCAGCAGAACAAACGAAAAGAAATAGTCTTGGTTTACGAACCCAGATACACGTCCTGTTTTTATTTAATTGTATGTGCTGTTGTAGGTACAGCTATTACAAAGAAAATATAAGTGGTCTGAAAAATACACTTGAAACACGCGATTGTGGGACAGAGCACGCTAAGCAGGAGAAAAGTTTTTATTGAAATAACTCACGCTAATTTCTCTTCGAATTTTTTACGTCTTTGAATAAGCGTCTCTTGTCTCGATTTATCTCACTATTCAACCAACCTGATGAACAAAATTTGTTTCAAATTGCATTACACAGCCTCTGGTATCATTACACCTATAGGTGTGATGATACCAGAGGCTGTGTAATGCAATTTTGACCTCCTGATGATGAGCACATGTGCTCGAAACATGATATAAAACTTACTGCGAAACAAATTTTGTTCATCAAGTTGGCTAAATACTGAGATAAATATACTTAGATGCACGGTCAGCAAAACGTAAAAAACAATCTTGTCTCGATGTTGCATATCTTACTCCCAGAACTATATACATATCAGCTCAGCCTGAACTCCGAAATTAAATAAAGATTGTTGATGGGAATCTAGTATAGAAAACTATATTGTTTTAAAGAATCGAAACCCCCAAAATAAATTGGCAAAGTAAGTCTAATGTTGGGTAGGAATAAGGCAGAGAGTAAACTAAGTTGTCCAACGTAAACTACAAGACGAGAAAGATAATTCATAGTGAGCCACGTTTGGTTTCTTGGAAAAGAGTTAAGATCATGATTAATTATTCATCGACGAAATAACGTTTATGGCCTACATAAGTGTTACATCATTACGCGACAGAACGATACTCTTTCTACTCTCTTATATTTTAAACTTGTCTGGGGTTCCATCTCAGTAAAAATCTAAATTTTTATTGATGTATGTTCCGACACTGACTGATATACCACACTTTTTTTATCTTTTGCAGGTCCCAGGTTCAATTTTCGGCCCGGACTCCACTTACTCTAAACAAGTATTCCCGTGGCTGTTCTTATTAGCTATAGATAAATGCCGGAATAAACCCCCGAAATAGGCAACGACAATTTTACACACATTTTTATTTACTGAGTGGAGAATTATCTCAGTTAATTCGAATCATAAGATATAAAAATGGAAAAATGGCAATTAGCAGCGCCCCGAGCCGCATAGAACGCATTTTTTTTCAAGCAGGACTGTACACTGCACGTTCGCTGTATCACGAAGCCTTTGGACGTAAATGCACGGGTTCATATTCTCAATAATACTGGACTCCACACAGTTGTAAATCCAAGGAGCTTAGAGAGAATAGAATGCTTGCAGAAGTGAGTGAATGTGGTGTTATATCGACATATTACAATGGAAAACACCTACACTTACTGCATTTTTACGTTGCAGTTTTACGTTGTTTTGAAAATTCTTGATCTGAGACCGGACGTCGTATAATTTGGTATAGGTTTACCATACACCATTGGGAAATTTCCGCTTCTCTTCTCAGAAATGGAAATCTTGTACCCTGAAGATTGAGGCAGCATACGTATGCGAAAATTTAAATAAAGATTTTTGACTCTATATGGAGTCATATCCCAGAATCGTCTACAGTCACCGTTGTGAAGACCTTCGAACGTTGGCTGTCATATTTATTCTGATATTTCTATCATTTTTCAAATGTCCAGCCAAAACACCAGGAGAATAAGTTACACTAAGAATGAAGAAGCTTGTATGCTCGACATAGTGACGCTTTCCTTCATGAATTGACGGTTTTTATACACTGTGATCAATTTCGTCTTCTTTGCTGCTCTTTGTTTTTCAAGCCCTGACTGGCTGCTTGAAATAAGACAGTGTGATGTGTCGATATACGTGCTGAGAATTCTGAGCAGATGAGCCGTGAGGGGGCCCTCACATGACGCATCTCACTTCTCACTCCCCCTTTAAACCTCTTGATTTATAGTCCTCCGGACCAGCGCATCAGTTTACTCTCAATTCTTATTAAAATATTCCATTTTATAAATTTATTTGTTTCGATGTTTTTAAAGGACTTTATTTCTTAACTATGTGCATTTTGTAATGATTTTTTTTTCCAGTTTTGTGAAATTTATTTTGTCTCTACTGTTCATGTTTGTTCTTCCATTCCAGGCTCATTTCAAAACTAACGATTCGTTTATACGACTTTTTCTAAGCCATTTACATTTTTTTTTGTATGCTGATTCGCTTCTTAGTAAATGAACTTTAGACTTTTTTTTACATATGTTAGGCAATGTAAACCAAATGATAGGAAGATGTGCAGAAATATCTATTCGTATCACAAGGACAGGCAACATTCAGTAGCACGTCACTTTAAATTAAGTTGGTTTTCGACAGCCTTAGTAAGTGATTTCCGTAATGTAAATAAAATTACTGGTTCAGTAAAGCTACTCAGAAGTATAAAGTATATTTAGGTAGGTTAAGGTAACTAAGTATATTTTCTACTTTCTCCATTCCGTGCATTATGACACAATTGTTACAATAAACGACAATATTATTAAACACGTAACAGATTTTAAGTACTTGGGGTATTGCATATCAGAATACAGAAGTGATTTAGAAGATAAATTGCAAACATATAACAAAATAAACGGAGCTATACTGAGACATTTTGGAAAACAAATGAACAAAGAAACAAAGTTAAGAATTCACAACATTACAGCTAAAGCAGCATTGAAATTTGGAAGTGAAG
>Ga0136643_10016551_pt1 | contig 11091 bp, 11 predicted proteins | sample TergutLab28metaG_FD_96883 | JGI IMG/M metagenome (GOLD analysis project Ga0136643, IMG submission 96883) | Labiotermes labralis P1 segment gut microbial communities from Petit-Saut dam, French Guiana - Lab288 P1 (version 3) (version 3) | ecosystem: Host-associated > Arthropoda: Insects >... | reverse complement strand
TTACCGGAGGAGCCGCGCCGCTTTCCGGGGAATACCTCGACCCCCTTTCCACGCAGTTGACGGCATTTATTGCCGGCACCGGGGAAACAGTTCCCCTCAACGCGCTACTCGTTCAGAATTTGCATACCGAGGTGGCTATGCTGGGCTTTGCCGGATGGTTTAGACGCGAAACTTTGGGAACTTCAAATTTGAGGTTGCCAAACGACAAAGCCGACAGGGATAAAATTCTGGAATTGTTGAATAAGCTCACAAGATATACACTAACCGAAAAACAAACAGGAAATTTCCTTACCCGCGAAGCAAACCGACACTGGATTGTTGAGTATGCACCGGTGACAGGGACAGACCGACTCATAGGTACGGAATTGATTAGAGATTTGCTGAATAGCCGGCATGTCGTTAGGATTCACTTGAATTTCCGCAATCCACAAGGCGTACTTGAGCCTAGCGCAACTTTCGATACTGAAAATTTGGTCAATGCTTCAACTCCCGGCGTGGGAAGTAGCACCAATGTAAACCTTAATAATGAGGAAAGCCATTACACAATAGTTGCGGACTTGGACGAAAATTGGAATTGGGATTGGAATTGGACGGGGATTGAATCCAGAATTGAAGAGATGCCTGCCCATATTGTATTGGGTCACGAATTGATACACGCACTGAGGATTAGGGCAGTAGTCATAACGAAACATATGTAAGGAAGCTGTAACATTGCGCGTTATTCGCGCACCCGTGGGGGCGTTATGCCCCCACAGCTTCGCTATTTTTATTTGTGCAACTTCCGGCAGAATCCCGCCACAAGTTATCATCCTGCGGTAATTCAACCAAACCGACACCGTTATATATGATGTCAACCTTTTGAATACGGTTTCCCCGCGCCTTTTCGGGTTCATAGACAATGATGCGTTCAATGAACTCATTTGTTATTGCGGGCGAAAGCGTTTGTATGTCGGTATATTTACGCACCACGGCGAGAAATTTATCAACATCGCCTAACCGTGATTCTTGCCCTGTGATAGCGGTTTCGAGTTCTGTCATTTCCGCACGTAGGTTGATTTGCTCCTGTTCGTATTTTGCCGACATCTTGGCGAAACGCTCATCGGTGAGTTAGCCGGAAACATTATCTTCGTAAACACGCTCGAACAACCTGTCCAACTCGTCTACTCTTGACCGTTTTTGTTTTAACAATCGTTTCTTCGTAGCAATGTCACGTTTTTGGTCGGCTTCGCTTTGTTCCATGATAAGTTGTGCAAATGCGCGTTCGTCTACGGCGGCGAATGTGAGAACCTTCCTCATGCTTTCGAGAACGATGTCGGTTAAAGCGGTTTCGCTGATGTAATGGCACGTACATTTTCGCGGTTCTTGGTATTGCGTGGCTTTGCGGTACTCGGAGCAACTATACGCGCCTTCGTAGCGTGTCGCAGTTTTTGTGCGCAATTGCCGCGTGAGATAATACAGCTTCGCGTTGCAATCGGAACAATAGCATAACCCTGTGAACAATCCTACTTCCCCGTATCGCGGCGCACGGCGTTTTGTTTGACGCATTTTACGAACAACCGCCCACGTTCCTTCATCTATAATGGCAGGGTGAGTGTTCTCGAAAATCATTTGATTTTCTTCGGGGTTAATGCGCGAACGATTATCTTTGTACGACTTCGACCACGTTTTGAAATTGATTGTCATGCCTAAGTATTCAGGCGCGTCTAAAATTTTGTGTATGGTTGTGGCGTTCCAAAAGTACGGGTCTTTCATCGGGCGTTGTTTTTGCATTATACCCTTTTCGTACTTGTACGCGCTTGGGTTGAGTAATCGTTCACCCATGAACGTGCGGGCGATTTCTGCCGCACCGATTCCGTCCGTACACATCTTGAAAATCTGACGCACCACGACGGCACTTTCATCATCAATTACGAGATGTTTCGTGTCTGCGTCTTTGCGATAACCGTATATCGGGATTACTGCCAACCGTTCACCGCTCTTTCCTTTGGCTTGCCACACGGCGCGGATTTTTTTACTGGTACTTTTCAGATACCACTCATTGAAAAGATTAACCATCGGCGCGAGTTCGTTTTCCTCTTTATCGCTGTCTACGTTATCGTGAATTGCTATGAATCTGACATCGTGTTTGGGGAAAAGAATCTCTGTGTGAAAGCCTACTTGCAAATGTCCTCGCCCGAAACGCGAGAGGTCTTTACATATAATCGCGCTTACGTTTCCGGCTTCAACATCTTCAATCATTTTCGTGAACGCCGGGCGTTCCCAATCCGAACCTGAGAAACCGTCATCATACACAAATTCAAAATTTGTGAAGCCGTTTTCTTCGGCGTACTTCGTTAAAATTTTGCGTTGATTTACAATGGAGTTTGAATCCCCGGTCTGTTCATCTTCGTGGCTCAAGCGTCCGTATAGATAAACCCTTTTTGGGTTTTTGTTTAACTGCCTTTTCATATTATCCTCCGTTCTGTGGCAGTCAAACGAGTTTGCAAAATTATGATACCATACAAACTCGTTGACTGCCAGAATTTATAAAACGAATTACTCGGTAACAGAAATATCGTTTTCAATTAAACGTGCAAGTGCAGACGCCATATTCCATTTTTTATTTCCGTTAAATTTGAATGTAGAAACGTATATCGTTTGCCCGATTTTTTTTGAAAAGGTATTATCGTTTTCGAGTGGAAAATTATTTATGTTCGGAGTTTTTACGAAATTTTTTTGCATATTTTATATCCCCTTTGTTATAGATTTTTGAAAATTTTTATATACGTTTTTGAAAAAAAACGATACAAAATTTTTTGTATTTCCGCACGTAAATTTGTTAAAATCAGCGCGAAAGGTTTTGCGGTTTTCCCCCCCGAAGGGGGCCCCCTGCACCTTTGACGCACAATTCGCAGCGCGAAATTGTGTGTCAAAGGTGCTAAGGGGTTACCATTGGCACAATGGTAACAATGCCGCCGCTTGCGCGGCATTGGTGTGGGGCGAGAATGTTACCGCTCCGCACCACGATTATTTTGCCTTGCACGGGGTTCAAGTGCGGCAACATATTTTGCAATTTCTGAATTTAGCCCCATACTCTTTTTCATACTTTCCGAATTTTTTTCAAGTTCCATTTTGATAAAGCTGTTATAATCTTTTGCCCGCGCCGCGACTTGCTGTGTTCGGGTTGCGGCAAAATTACAAATACCGTTTATGAGCCTATTCGATTTCGTGGGAATGTCCGGCACGTTATAACCTTCGTTGTTCGGATTGTTAAGCATGGACAACGCCATTATTACATTTGTAAAATCCCGATATGACAATTGTAGTTCCGTCTTGTACCACTCAATAATTGCGGTTTGATTTTTCGCAATTCTGTCGCGGTCGTTATACGATTTCGTCAACTCGGTTACTTTTAATTGCGTCTTATCGCGTTCGTCTTTGTAATAGTCACGGTCTGCTTCCGCTTGCTTAAAATGTCTGTTTATTTCATGTTGCTGAAAATAAAGGGCTCTAGCTTCTTTCATTTTTTCAGCGGCGGCGGTTTCTCTTTCTTCCACGCCGACCAATTTTTCCTCCGCAGATTTTTGTGCGGCAATCGCCGCGTCGTATTTCGCGACGGCACTCTTTTCTTTTTCCCGCGCCTTATCTCTTTCCGACGCGGCTTTCAGAATCATTTTTGTATCGTCAATGTTCACGCCCTTGAATGTCGTGGATTTTGTTTTACCGAAACCGCTTTCTTTCATATTCTCCTGCGCACGGTTGATTAACTTTGCAAGCGCAATCTTGCCTTCGATTACAGGCTTTTCGGTTTCAAGTTCACTGTATAACTTCGATTTTTCCGCGTCTATCTCTTCCTGTGTTGCCTGTTGTAAACGCACTTTCTCGGCTTCAGCTTCATGCTGTGCGTCTTGTTGCAGACGCGCTTTTTCAACTTCGACCTGCGTCTTGTATTCTTCCGGCGTGAGAGTGTGTCCGCGTCCTTTTTGTTCCTCCGCGATTTCGATTCCGTGTGCAATGCAAATGTTTTTCAGAACAGCGCGTTCCGCGATACGCCAACGATTAATTGCGTCTTTACCGCCGCCGTAACCCATTTCTTTTAACGCTTGCGAAATACTGTTCCGCGTGTCCATGCCTTTACTTTTGTAATGCCCCACGGGAACATAATTGATATGCAAGTGTGGAGTAGCTTCGTCCATGTGCAGAACGGCGTTGAACACGTAGAAGTTCGGATTGCGTTCCATGAACCCGCGCATATATTCATCTAAACATTTTGCCGCCGTATCGCCGTCACCCGTTCCGACCCCGGCGTTGTACATATTACCGATGCCTACAACGGTTTCGTAAAAAGATTTTTCCTTGTTTGCGGCGGTTGCAACGGTTGTTTGTGGTGACGCGCCGAATAATTTTGTGTAATAATCATCAATGCGTCGGTCTGCGCGTGTTTGTTGCGCGTTGTATTTGCGTGCGGATTCTCCGAAACATTTTTCGTATGCGTCGGGCAAGGTTTGACGGGCGTATGTGATGTTGTCTTTCGTGCGGCTTGGGTCAACATTTTTGTAATGAAAATCGCGGTTGTTGTGCGTTAGTGAACCCTTGCCTTGTACGTGACTAATCGTTTTTATCGTAATCACCCCCTACAAAAATTCTTCCGGTACTTTCGCGTCGGGAACGATTTCACATAAATTGTTCCAATCCTCCGATGATGGAGCGTTTTTACCTACATTGTCTACATTCCCTACATAATCCGCTAAATTCAAGGGTTTGTCGGGTGTAGACATTTGTGTAGGCAAATGTAGTGAAGCATTACCTACACTATTGCCTACATTGCCGCAAGCCGCATTATCAGCGGTTTGTGTAGGCAATGTAGGGAATGTAGGTATTTTTGACCGTTTAATAGAGAGTGTCTGCCCGTCGCTTGTTCGCTTGTCGCGGATAATATTTATTCCGACCGCTTCCAAATTACTTTTTACGTTTGTAATCTTTCTGCTTAACGCGCTTGAATTGGACGGGAACGGCTTGGCTTTCGGATTTATGCCGTAATCCTCGGAGATAAATACAAGTTGTTTGTAAAATTCAGAGTATTTGCCGTGCCACTCATCACGATTACGCATAAATTCATTGATTAACAATGCCACCGGGTCATTAGCGATAGCTTCTTCGTTTTGGATAAGACGATTCCGCTCATATTCTGCAAGGAATATTTCGCCCAAACCCGCACCCAATGCTTCACCGATTGAATATCCCCAACGTGCGAAATCTGCCATGCGCGGGAAGTTTTCTAATTTCACGGTAGGATATATCGCTATTGCCCGCGCCACAGTGTCAAATATCCCTCCGAGAATATCTGCTCTGTCTGCTTCAAAATTAGCCATAATCCGTGAAAGTTCCTTGCGGTTATTGTCTTTGATTCGCATAAGTTCAATGAGAATCGAACGGTCTAAAAGGTCTGACCGTGTGGCTACGTTGTGTATGCCGTTGATTGCTATACACCGCCGAAACGTGAATATCGTATCTTCGGCGTTTGTGTGAAGTTTTCGTTGCTGAATTGCTCCCCCGGTTGCGGCGCGGCAAAGTGTGTCGCTTGTATCTTCGTTTACGAAACTTACATTATCAAAAGGAAGAAACCAGTGATTTTGTAGGTTTACCGCCAATGTGCGTTGGTCGTTTTGTAGCGTCAACGTATCTAACGCCGACGGGTCAACGAGAAATTTCGTCATAACAGACGCGGTACTTTTTGCCGCGCCTTTTTCGCCGTGAATTATTAAGATTACGTGCGGAATACCGGGGACAAAACAACTTACAAGCCAACACAAGAACAGTGTTTTGCTTTCCTTTATATTGATATAGTCAAGAATTTTTCTGATATTTCCGTCTTTTTTTGGCATTGATTGGCTTATTTGATGACGATAACGGGAAAATAATATAGGTGGATTGTCTATAACTTTCCACCCGTTCGCTGTAATTTTCACAGATTGCCAGTCTATGTTGGTTAAGTCGTACCAAAACGCGCCGTCATGCTCCGTAATTCTGACGGACAGCTTCACAGGCGTAGGATTATCAAACAAAGCCTTTGCCGACAGTACGCCCAACACTTGTTTAATTGCGTCCTTGCTTATGGGTTTACCGCAACCTTTGTAAAATTGGCTGTTTAACCATATTTCAAAGTCGCGTCCCATAATCGGCAACACTTCCGTATGATTTTTCACCGGGATTGCGGCGTAAAGCTCTTTTATGTCGCTGTGAAAAAATGTCGCGCCCGTTAATTCCACAAAATTTAGAAGCTGTTCCGCTTGGTTTTTCTTTTCGCCGGACGCACTGCTCCCGTTTTTTTCCTGTGATGCTTCTTTTTCCGGCGCGTATTGCGCGGCGTTTTCGAGCAATGCCGAAACAGCCGCAGTTCTTTCATCATGCGGTACGGCGGCGATATAATCAGATATATCGCCGCCCGTTGGAAGTTCGGGCATCACAGAAAGTAAATCCACGAAAAATATTGCTTCCGCTTTACCAGCAAGGGATTTTGCTACATTTTTTGCATGGTTATTGCCCGTTTCGTCATTGTCGGCTACAATATAAATTGTTCCGTCTTTCAGCAAGTCGGAATAATGGTCGCGCCACTTGCCCGCACCCATTGCGTTAGTAGTGGCAACGAAACCATATTTACTAAGGGTTTCGCAGTCTTTCTCCCCTTCCACGACGAGAACAGGCTGATTTTCCTTAATTGCGTTGGTGACGGCGGTTAAGTTGTACAGAATCGGAGTTATTCCTTTGAAAACGTCCTTCCATATAAAACGCATGGGATTGTTTGCGTCGGGACGGCGTTGACGAAAAATTTTATTTTCGTAACGAATAGTGCTGTGAACAATGTTACAGTCCAAGTCTTTGTAATCGTAGACCGCGACGATGTTGTTCTGACCGTTTGCGCGAGAAGGCGCAGACGTTCCTTCAACATAAAGGGCGTTCACTTCAAGCCCCAACACACCAAGAATTTTTTCCGTGGAGCAACCCGCGTGACAATGAAGTAAAATTCTGCTATCGCTTACGCTAACGGACAGCGACGGAATTTTATCATCGTGTGCAGGGCATTTGGCTTTGTACTGATTGCCGTTGCCCGATACGCCTTTCAGTAGGCTAAGAAAATCATTCATTTGCAAGATTTTGTCCTCCTTTCTCAATCCATCGAATAAGCCCGCTCTTTGAAATAAGCACTTTGCGTCCGACACGAACAATCGGAAAACCCTCTGTTTTCACAAGTTCGTAGGCTTTCCCTGTGGAGATACCCAAGTACGCACCCATTTCTTTTACGCTCATAGTGATTTTTTCCACGTTATCACTTCCCTTCCGTTTTAGTATTTAATTTTGTACTGAAATGATATAGTATAAAATAATGCACTGTCAAGTAGTATTTTTTTGTTTACTGTTATCAATAAAACGGTTATAATGTTTTTGGGTGATGAAAATGCTTACTTCGATAGCGTTTAGTGCAAAATTAAAAGCAATAAGAGAATTTCGCGGATTAACACAAAAGGCTCTCGGCGTTCAAATGGGCTTTGACGAAAAAACGGCAGATGCCCGAATACGTCATTACGAAATGGGAAAAATCACGCCCAAAATGCAGGGTATGGAAAAGTTGGTGGAAATTTTACGGGTGAACATTATCAATTTCACCGTGGACGAGAGCGGAAGTTTTGAACACATCATGCAAATGTTCTTTTGGTTTGATGAAATCAGACCGAACACATTTAACCCGATACAGTTGGAGAAAATTCCACGCAAAAAAGACGGCAAAATCAACCCCGAACACAACGAGGGTGATGCCGTCAAATACAATGATAGCGATTATTGGCCTTCTCACGCGCCAATGGCGATATGGCTGAATGATTCTACGTTAAATCAATTCGTGCGCGAGTGGATGCACCGTAAACAAGAATTAAGCGCAGGGGAAATCACCCGCGCCGAATATTTTGAAGGGAAATTAAACTGGCCTCGCACTTGTGATGATTGCGGAAAATTTGAACCGTCATATAAATGGAGAACAAAAAAATTGGAGGAATTGACATGAGTAACACAGTAATGGATATTAACGCGCTACCGCAATTATTGTTACAGTTGTTTTCGACATCGCGGGTAAGTGTGTCGGAAACAGACGGCGGTATTCATGTAGTACCACTGAAGAGGAAAACAAAAAGGAAAGTTCTATTGATGGACTTATCGGAATACTTGCTGATTATCCTGAAATGTCCGTTGATAAATTTTTAGCGCGTATGCGTGAAGATGCGGAGTTAGACATATGACGCGCTATGTCTTGGACGCTTGCGCCCTTATGGCGGCCTTGTACGGTGAAAAAGGCGCAAACGTAGTTAAGGCGGCTTTTGATAAAGCCGATGAAGGAACTGCGAAAATTATTATGCACAAGGCAAACCTTTTGGAAGTTTATTACGATTTGCTCCGTAATCTCGGCAAAGAAAAAGCGAACGTGATTTTATCGGAAATAAAAAAACGTCCAATAGAAATTATTTCGGAAATTTCGGACGAACTTTTTGAAGAAGCCGGGCGATTGAAGTCTGTGTACAAAATATCGTTCGCGGATTCTTTTGCGTTAGCGCAAGCTATTGTTTCCAACGGCGCGTTGCTGACTTCCGACCACCACGAATTTGATGTAATTGAAGAAAAAGAAAACATAAATTTTGCTTGGACAAGGTAAGGATGGAATTATCTGTAATCGTGGTGGTAATAGCGTTATTGAGATTAGGTAGGTTAATTATAATCGGTTTAAGGCTGTTAAAGAATAGGATACGTGGAGATGGTTCATATGAGTAAAATTATATATTGGCTGTCAATGCTTCTTGCCGTTATGACGATTGCTTATGGCGTAATGAATTTGTTTGGTGTTGTTGAGTCTTTGTCCGTATTTGAGGAGATTCAGCCTGAATTGCTTGTTTTTGGTGCATCAGGTTTTGTAGTTGCGTTAACTATCGTGGCATTTGTATTATCTCGCGTTTCAAAAGCAAGAAATACTAAAACAAGTAAATATAAATTTAACGAAGTTCCAATTAGAAATCACATTATTCCAAACGCTATAGTATCCATTGAAGGTACATGTGGATATGGACGTGACAATAGTTTGACATGGCAGTACACAGGCACATTAACTACAGGAGGCTATCCAAAAAAAACTGCCTTTAATGAAGGGAAGTTAATTATATCCGATGGAACAATGGCAGAAGGAAAATTCACGGGGAAATCTTTTGGAGGTTTAGTTATTGTCAATTTTGCCATGATGCCGCAAGTATACCGAACAACAGATGGCTGTATAATCAATGGGAAACTAATGGAAGGGATACTTAGGTATCCGAATGGAGATGTTTATGAAGGTAAAATAAATCTATTAAATGACAGTATCAAGGCTGTGTTACGTTATGCAAACGGTGACGTATACGAAGGTGAAATTTCTGCTGCCAAGACAAAGCAAGGAAAAGGAATACTGACAACTTCTAACGGCTTAGTTCTCGAAGGTGATTGGAGCAATGATGGCTTTATCGACATTGATGGAAAAAGATTCACTATACTTTTAGCAAAATATTTTTGTCGTCCCTATGTATGTGGTTGTAAGAAAAAAAGAGAAGTATTATGGATTCTCCCGGATGACGAAAGATTAAAAACGCTAAGGTGTGGTGAATGTGGATGCTTTTACTCTGTATTGAAAGATATTTCTGAAATAAAAAAGATACAAGAAAATAATTCGTTAAGAGAAATTTTTTTAGAGAACAGGAGGAAACAGAAATGAAAAATAAAAAACTTGCAATGTGTATCTATAGTAAGAAAAAGTCAGATGACTACTCGCTTTTGGGTGCCATAGATGAAGGTAAAGGTATTGGTGAGTTTTGTAAAGAAGAGTTTGGAATCGAGTGTATGAAGTGTGTTTCCAATGGAGATTCAGATATATACGGTAATGTACTGCCAAAGCAACAACCACAGCATACAAACACTATCTCAGCAAAAAAAAGGGAGATAGTGTCAAAGAATGTTACGCCTTTGCATCAAACTATAATTAATAAGGTTGATAATAGGTTGGAGAGAATTAATTGCCCTTCATGCAACAAACAAGTTAATGTTACTGCTCATGCGTGTCCAAGTTGTGGATTAAATATTGCTTCTTATATAAATGATAAAAGGCGTGAGGAGTGGGAATTACAAGGATTGTGTCCATATTGCGGAGGTACGACACGGAATGAAAAAGAAAAGAAAATCATTCCTGCAACGCCTCCAAATTGCTATACCAATGGACAGCCTGAAAGCTTCATAAGCCGCGATATATTGCGATGTAACAATTGCAAGATAATTATAAAACATCGCTGGACACACTAAATCCCTTATATAGCTTGGAAGGCGAATTTTGAAATAAAAAATGGGTCAATTTTTTTGAATTATTTTTCTATGCAAACATCGTTTGACTGCAAACCTTGATTTTATCCGCTTCCTTTATGTTTCGTTATTAACTCTGTCCATTACTTTGGGGTATTATACATGCGCATGTGAACGCCCTATTTGTACGGAATCCAAAGCTCATTACTCTTTTAGGGTTCCGGCTACGGGCGGCCCTGTACTTAATAGGCGCAGCCCCTTGGAGGAAATTACAACAATAGGCCTTGCATACAGACTACAAATTAACGAAACTTCGGTAATGCCCGGGGCTTGGCATATAACCGAAAATGCCCTAAGGCGGGAGCATATGGATGAGAAAAAGAACCCGTTGCCATCAAGAATATCGCATATAGGAGGGGAAACACGTGAAAGAGTCAATTTCAGGATATCGCAAGCTTCTCCAAATTAGTATTGCCGTCACGGTCATTCTTGCTGTCATTTTCATTTTGTGGGTTGGGTTCCGTTCCGAACCTATGCCGGAACCCGAGCCGATACCCCGAAATGTTAGAATCTTGATTGATACTACAAATTGTTCATGGGCTTGGGGTGACGCACTTCTTGAGCTAAACGGGAACATCCTTGAAGTTACCCTGCTTAACCAAGCTGTACCTGATGTATTATATTCCGGCGAACGGTTCAGCTTATCAGAGGGTTGGGACTATATAGAATGCTGGGATACATCGCTCTGCT
>Ga0136643_10016550_pt1 | contig 11091 bp, 3 predicted proteins | sample TergutLab28metaG_FD_96883 | JGI IMG/M metagenome (GOLD analysis project Ga0136643, IMG submission 96883) | Labiotermes labralis P1 segment gut microbial communities from Petit-Saut dam, French Guiana - Lab288 P1 (version 3) (version 3) | ecosystem: Host-associated > Arthropoda: Insects >... | reverse complement strand
TTTTTTTTTTTTTTTTGTTTTTTGCATTAGACGGGGGGGGGGGGGTCAGCCCCACACCCCGGCCGCCTCTAACCCCGGGAAAGGCTGTGTGGGCGCCAGGGCCAGTCTGGAAAGGTGCAATCTCGCCCCCACCGGCATTCGATCCCCGGACCGCCGAGGTGCCCAGAGGGTTCCAGGAAGTTAATGTTCCCCGATTAAGTGACAATGACCCAGGATGGTGGTAAGGTTGTCAGCCTTACACACCGGCCGTTTTGACCCCCAGGAAATACTCCTGGTACTCATTTCTGTTAGAGGCTGAGATTAATGCATACTGTACTTTCATGATTTAGGCATAGCATAATTATTACATTTAAAAAAAAAAGCCTCTTCGAGGAATGCGATAAGGAAGACAATGTGGGAGTAACTGTGGCTGATACTTCATCCTGTTGCAGAAGCAGACTGTCCAATGTCACGTATTCGCCCAGTCACCGCCAGGCTGGCGCCCCAATGATAAATATCCAGCCAACACTTCGCACCGCTCCAGATTTGTGTAAATATGTTGCAATCGCAGTATTGTTTGGTTGCTACTGTAATTCATATACAGTCTCTACGCACTCAGATATGTGTATATACACACATTTTTCACAATATTGTGACGCTGGTCGGGGAAAGAAATAAAAAAATTTGCGGCAGCAGTGAGCGCAGCGTGCTGTTTTGAGCACGCGCGCCACAGGCTCGTTAGCCCTGGTCCATACCAACCCCGAAAATGACGCAAGATTCCTCAGAATGGCGCACCTGCTTCTTCCGAGCAAATTCAGAGCCACACATATCTGGAAGTAATTTAATGCCATACAGGAGAATTGTTATTGAGAAGCTGACATTGGCTCAGCCGGCCAAGAAATATCCTACCTTTTACTGAACCTGAAAGTTCACTACCGCCTTCAAAGCAGTCGACCACAGGACTCTACCCTGTGCCACACAAATGCAGTCTACAAACTTACACCCCATTTACTTCAGATTAAACATAATATTATCCCCGTATTTAAGTCCAAAAATCTAATTCGTCTCTTCCTTTCAGATTTCAGGCTAAATCGCTAACATATTTTTAGTCTCGCCCATGCATGCTACATGTCACGCCCATCTAACCTCCTTTAATTTTGTCACCTTAATACTGTTTGATGATGGGTACAAATCATGAAGCTCCCAACTGTTCTATGTAGCTCCTAAGATCATTTTAAATTGCCGGAGAGACGATTAGAAAATGAAAGATGGAAACAAGTCAATATTTAGAACACACAGTTTATGAAACAATGAACACAGAGGCACTAATATGCCCTCCAGAGGGGCTCATTCAATGTGGAGCAAATTTAGAAGCCTTTTAAGTTTCTTATATTTATGTTGGTGATCATAAATGTGAATTTAAATTACGGCGTGCATTACATGATACCATACTGTATTGCCATGTTTTACACTTCAAAATTTCTGGACTACAGTATAGTCAACATTACTAACAAACCTTGTGATATATGAACAGACAAATATACAGATGTACCATTCGTCACACCTACAGTTTCAGACAATATCTTTTGTTGACCAAAAGTTGCTGCATGTTTCGGCTTTTGCAGAAATTGAATTGAAAATACAATGATAAAGTGCGAAGCAAGACGTCAGACAGTCCTATAAATTACTATACAATTAAAGACTAAGCTTTTAAAATATTGTAAGTACTACATTAAAATTGCCGGTCCCAGTAGCCGCGCGGCCTAAAGCGTAGGTCTACGACCGCTCGCCTGCTGAGATTGTGGGTTCGAATTCCACCAGGGGCATGTCTGTCTGTCTGTTGTGAGTGTTGTGTGTTGTCAGGTAGAGGTCTCTGCGACGAACTGACCACGCGTCCAGTGGAGTCCTACCGACTATGGTGAGTCGTTGTGTGTGATCTACAAACCTCGTGAATGAGGAGGCCCTGGCCCACTGGGGGTTGTTGCGCCAGGAACAAACAAATTAAATTACAATTCCACGTCAGTTTGACACATTATCTGCTGCATAACTGAATATTTTAACATTTAACTCAGTTTCGGCTAAGATAGAAAACAAGACCATATGAATATCTGTAAGACTGAGATCTGTCTTTTTGTAATATTTTCTACACAAAATGCTTGATTTCGCTGATATTTGTAAGCCTGTGCCTAATGATGGCTTTCTGAAAAAGCCGAAACATGTAGCTTCTTTTGGACAAGTTATTGCCTGAAAATGTATTTGTAATTGACGGTCCATCTGTTCACGTGTTTACTATTAACAAAACTGTCTTTATAAAACCTTATACATGATATAATTAGCTTTATCTCCGTATTTCAAATCCAAGTCACATGCTCCTCGGACAAACTAATTAGAATTATAATTGTAGCTCTTAAATATTGTAGTTACTCTGCTAGTACATGAGGATGCAAAAAAATTTGTAAATAATGCATTTCTTTTAACAGCTTACAATTTTCTCATATTATTATAAAATAACAAACATTGCAACCGGAAATGAAAAGGATGACTTTTCAAAACGAAACAAAGTATTTAATTTATGACACGCTGGTGTATTTGTACACAAAACCTTCTCCATAAACAACAATGCACGGTTATGTTACAAACACAGGCCCATACGCAAAAGAAAATGCCATCGAAGAGCAAATGAAATATGACATTTAAGCGCATTATCGAACCTGCAGTATATAAAACAGTACTTCTGGGATGAACAGAAAAAATTAACAATATTCATGAACAGTGTAAGGAATAGGGTACAAAGTGGTGATAGCCAATACCTATCCACATTCATTAGACGGAATTCCGTGCATCTTGTCATTCCTGAGAAGTCGTCTAGCCAAGAAATCAACGCATTTTTACGCAAACCACAGGTTATTCAAGAAAGCCCGCCATTGCATTCTAACCTTGACAAGAATAATCCAGATACGGACCAACATGCCACATTTCTTAAATTTCCACCTACTGCTACTCTCGAAACCAAGGAAAGGTCTTTTCCCTCCAGGCTTTCCGACGAAAACTTTGTATGCTGAGATATGAACCAATAAAACTCACCTAAATGTCACACAATTCCGATTTTAATTACATGCACTGGTCCTAACACAAACATTCAGCATCCTTCCAGCTACGAGTGCCCACCATACTGCAGACTTATACCCACTGCTAACTGCTTTTGGTGCAAATGAACTTTTGGGCTGTGTTGTGTAAGTTTAGGTTCTTGAACAATCACCATCCCACTTGCTTCTTGCGTTACTTACCGATTGGTTACACTCGACATTCGTACGAAATTTGGCGCGTGTTTATTCAAACCCTCCAGCGATGTTATTGGTGTGGATGAAATCCTCCGCAAACTACGAATTACTGATATTCACACGAGACTCAGAAATGTAAACTGTACACGAATATGAGTGAAATCAGTATGATCAAACACCATGTACCGAAAATAACTCGAAAGGTTATGGCATCATTCTCACTGCCTAACAAACACACGTGGTCCATGTTTGTGTAATTATTATGTTCCTATACATGAAATACGCGTCACAGCAATTCGAATTTTCACGGGTTCACCAATATAGGTAATATCAGGGTGGAAATCTAACAGACAAGAATAAAATCTGCATAAAATACACGAAACACTTTTCTGTAATGGAACCCGTCTGAAACTGAAACACAACGGGTGGAGACATCTGGCGGAAAAAGTGCCGAGACGGCGATGGGACACGACCGCCAACTGGTACATTACATGAGAACTACGTACATGAAGTCATATTTGTGGCAGGGTACTAGACGATCTCAGGTAGCAGGCGTACATTCAAACAGTCGTAGACACCTGCTAGCAAAACGCATTTAAAATCGATTTCACTCTCGTAGAGATGAATAATGTGGCCATAATATAATTTGTAATATGATTACGGAATGTAAACCCTTCTCACGTCCAGACCAAGAGAGCTAGTCAGCTGTGATGAAGTCCAATTGTGATAAACTGAATTATTCATTATTAACTAACTCCATGGAGCAGAGTCCCTCTTGAGAAGCTAACAGGTCCTCAGCTAGTCAAGATATTTCCAGCATTTTATGGAACCTGAAGGTTTATTACCTCATTTACAAGAGTCCGCCACCTGTCCCTCTCCAGAGCCAGATCAACCCAGTCATGCCTCACCATCCCAGTTCTTAAAGATCCACTTTAATATTATCCTCCCATCTACGCCTGGGTCTTCCAAGTGGTCCCCTTCCCTTACGTCTCCCCGCCAAAATCCAGTATGCACCTCTCCTCTCCCCCATTCCTACCACATGCACCGCCAATCTTATTTTTCTTGAATCATCCTTTATAGTTCGGTTTAACCGTTTGCACATCTCTCAACATTAGCGAAAGCCGGGGAACAGAAACGCCCAGGCTAATGTGAAACACGCAGATGCATTACTGAAGTCACACCAAATCACCACCATAGCCCGCGCTCCATAAGAAATGGACGCAGCCCAAATTCTCATGTAAACGTCTTCATATTTTAATTTTATCCTCCCGTGTATGCACAGGTCTCCCAAGCAGTATTTTCAAATGACTACAGTTTTGTATGTATTTCCGATGTGTCACATTCGTTCTATAAAACCCATCATTTTATTTTCTTTCATTTGGAAACACACTTTTTTTTACGTAATAGTTATAGAGCTCATCATATATTTTTTTGGATTCTTTCTACATCCTTTTGGGTAAAGCATCCTAGACTCGTACGTCTTCCAACTGTTCTTCTCTTAGGGAGAAGTATAATATTTTTCACTAATACAAAACAACAGTTGGAATTACAGCTTTGTGTTCTTTCATGGTCATTGTGAGGCTGAAAGCGTGGATGTTAAGAGAAAAGAGTTATTCACGTACTCTCTGCCATCTAGTGACAGATTTACAGACTATGCATATTCTTGAAGTGAATATGGCCGTCACTCTTGCCGGTTTGCCTTAGGCTGATGTCTTGCTGTAGAAAGATGTCTTTCTTGTCCTGCTGATCTTATACCGTTTGCTGTCTTCGTTTATAATATTCTTAAACACCTAACCGTTACCAGACCTTTTCTTCCTAGTGATTTGTTCCTTTTTATTTACTTCAAAGTTGTTAGAACCTAATCGAAAGAAACTGCGAAAGATTCGTTTGACTACATAATTTAAAGACGATTTCCGACATGCTACTGGTCTCTGCCCTAAAACAGCCATATCCAGGATGCACAGTCTGACGTAATTCAAAGATATCTGTTTTTTTCAGGGGCCTATTTCCTCAAGATTATTTGCAGGCATGAGGTATGCCACTATTTTCCCCAGTTATGCTAAGTGCTGACCCTGTCTTAACCGGCTTGATAAAAGCAATAAGGTTACACGAATGTTCTCCGCCGTGTAACTAAATCAGTACTACAATTCCTACTTGTACTTTCTCGTTTTTGGGACTTCAAAAAAATCCTGGAATTTCAGAACGGATTTTTGCGACTGTAGCGGGCGCAAAAATCCGTTCCGCGCGAATCACAGAACTTTTCAAGCGCCTAGGAAGGAAAGTTTTAAAGCTGACGCACAATTTTAATTTATACTGTGTGAAACAATCGACGGATCTCGTACGGTCTGGAGTCAATTCCATACTTGTGTGTGTTTTGTGTCAGGACATTTCTCATAATGTGTTTGTCACTGGACACGAAGGTGGGATCCGCAGATTAATAGCAAATGAGAGTAAAGATTGTTCACTTACTTGTAGAGGGACTGGAAAATGTTGTTAACTGCACAGCAATTGGTTATGCGGAAAATAAAACACTTTCGGTTAGTCCTAAGACCTCGCAAAAAATTCTTGAAATTGTCACATAGAAGATAGTACTTTCTTTGACATGTTGGGTTAGGTTGGGTTAGGTTATGCCATGTACGGATTGAATGAGTGAGTGAATGACTCAATCTGATTTTGGACTCAGTGGTAATTAATCAGTGGAACATCCCTGTGGCATGAGTGAGCTAGGGAGCTTGTGAAGCAGTGTAGCAAGTATCTCCGAGCTGAATATAGAAATATCATGCACAAATACCCGAAATAAATTTTCAATCCGACAAGTAAACAAAATAATAAGTAACACTGCGTACCTGGCAGGTTGTATACGAAAACGCACTGGCTAAAACGCTAGTTCGATGACCACAGTAGACATGTATGGCCAGGTGTGCCTGGCGGACAGTGAGTGTACTATAACATTCCGATTTGCCTAATTAAATAGGACCTATAAAACAGTGAAGACACGTCAAATCTCTTTTCAATATAAAATGCCTGTCTGATGCTAAGGAATAATAAAATAAAAGTAAAGGTAAAGGTAAAGCGTTCCCTTTACAGGCCCTGTGTGGCCCAGGGGGCGGGTAGAGGTATAGCTCTACTCTTCCATGACCGCGGCACTAGAAGGGAGTGAGTGGTCAGCAGCACGCCCCGGCCGCACTTTACCCCCGGGAAAAGACCCGGTACCCATTGTACAGGAGGCTAAGGACTAATAAAGTACCTTTTATAAATGTAGAAAACAGCTTAAAAAAGCATTTAGAAAACATGAAGGAAATGGCCGCTTGCTAGAAGGGCGGCTTTATCTTTTCTCATTTTTATATCTGTAGGTTATGTTGGAAGTTTCAAATGTCTTGTAGAGACATATTTTTAAAAAGTAGAAATCGGACACCAAAGTTTCTTAGGAAATGTTAACTTTTAACTTAAAGGCCTTTAACCCTGGAAACTTATTCAACAAACTTTTTCTTCCCGAGTTAAGAACACAAAGTTTTAAGGTCGCTGACCTAATGTGGCGAAGTCCTAACTTAATATTCAAGACTGATGTCACTTGGTGAGGGTGCCCACATCTCTGATAGCACGCAGCAGCGTATTGAAGGCCACGCCTGCCAATTTGTATTGCGTTTTTACGAAAGCTTGTTTTGGCACACAAACTATAGCAGACTTGGTACTGTACCCATAGCTGCATTCAGGACAAGCAATCATAGCTACGCATTCAGCAGGCCTAAAAATAAAAACCTAACGTTATAAACTGTGTTTGCTCTTTTATTTCTAATCTATGCAGTCATGTACAAATTAGGGTTTTAGCATCAAATTATCGCGTAAGAGTGCATTGGAAAAGATGTGGAAGGAAGCGTTTGTGTTTTAAATTTAGGTATTGTTGTCGTGGCATACACTGTATTTGCCTCTTGTTCTGTATGGGTGTGAAACTTGGTATCTCACAATGAGGGAGGAACATAGGTTGAGGGTGTTGGGGAAGAGAGAGCTGAAGAAGATTTGGGCCTAAGAAGGAAGATGTAACAGTGGATGGGGGGATTGAATAAAGGAGAGTGTCATGATTTGTACTTCTCATCAAATATTATTCGTAATGTGTTTTCTTTTGGGTAATTCCCCGGCGTCACAAAGCTAATAGCCGACGTTTCGGAACACTATCGGTTCCATCTTCATAGGAAGGTGGATGAAATATCATACTTCATCCACCTTCCTATGAAGATGGAACCGATAGAGTGTTCCGAAACGTCGGATATTAGCTTTGTGACGCCGGGGAATTACCCAAAAGAAAACATATTACATACAGGACACGGCGAAAGCTTAAAATCAAGAAATATTATTCGGGTTACTAAATCAAGAAGGAGCAGATGGACTCGGCTTGTGGCACGTAAGGGGAAAATGACAGCTGCATACGGAGTTTTGGTGCGGATGCCTGAGTGAGAAAAAAACAATCGGCGTAGATGGAACGATATTATTAAAATGGGTGTTAAGAAACAGGATGGGAGTCGATAAGATTGATCTGGCTTACAATGAGGCAAGGTGGCCGCCTTTTGTGAAAGTGGTAATTAAAGTTCGCTTTCCCTAAAATGAAGGGAATCCTTGACTAGTTGGTGAACTACTAGCTTCTGAAGAAGGACTCTGCTCCATGCAGTTAGTTGGCCTTGGAGGCACTAAGTTTAAGCCTCATCCAGCTTGAACTGTGTCCCTTCTGAGATTCAAAACACGCACCTTTCGGTTACATAGAAAATTAAAACTCTGGAGGCAACTTTAATTGCAAAGTCGATTCTTTATTTGTTCCAATAATGTTCATGTTTTTATGTTCGCAGATTTGATAATGACGCTGTGTGTTTGAATTCGCGACAGCATTTTCTGTGGCAGGAAAATTTAATGTAACTCTGTCTGCACTGTGTTTACTATCGGTAGTTTCGAAATTATGTAAAATTATTCGATTCATACACACGTTGCAACAGAATCAGTAGGGAGCAGGGGCGGATTTACCGTGAAGCTGATAAAGCTTGAGCTTCAGGGCACCTCACTTGCACGGGACCCTTCCAAGACCCTGGGATGGGCCCTAGCAATGCCCTAGAAATACCCTGAAATCTTACAGCTCATATATGGGAGAAACTTGATGGAGTTTTTCTAAAAATTGATAAAAAAATAAACAAAAAATGTACATGTCATTACCAGCTGTGAAGTTGAAAGAAACTTTTCTGAAATAGAAATAATTTAAGAAACAAATTTCGATCAAACGTTTTAGAGGAAAGACTGAATTATCTTTCTGGTCTCTCTGTAGAAAATTATATTAAAATGTTGTTGTCATATGACGAGGCGATCAAACAGTATGCAGCCAAACGAACATGGGGAAAAAAGTATTAGATTGGTAGGTCAGGCAGTTAATTAGTATTTTGTTAATTTCTGGAGTTTGTGATATTTATGACATTTTTCTACTTTTTTAAATCTGGTTTTTTTAACGTCTTTATTTCTCTAAATAAATATTCACCTTTGTACCTAATTTAGTATTTGTAATTTTTGTATTCTTTTCTCAAAGAGGGTTACAAAAATTGTGTGACCTTCAGGTCCCACAGAACCTTGATCCGCCCCTGGTAGATAGAGTCAGAACTTGTTAAGTTGGTAATTCAGGGTAATCCATATGTTTCCAAATTGTAGTTCTTGGTAATCAGAACGCGTGAAATTTCTATTTTTAGTACCTTGGGTCACTCGTTATTGCGTGTTGTATTAATGGACACAAACATTAGGACAGGGGTGTACACATTTTTTTACGGTGGCACGTAATATTTGTGTCCTCAGTAAGCAACTTGATTCATGATATCTTTATGGCCCCTAAATTTTGAGGCGCCTCCTAGAATTTGAGGTGGCCTCTAGATTTTTAAGTGGCCCTAGATTTTGAGATGGTTCCTAGATTTTGAGGTGGCTTCTAGATTTTGAGGTGGCCAATAGAATTTGAGGTGGCCCCTAGATTTTAAGGTGGCTCCTAGATTTTTGAAAAAATTTATATCCTTCCATTACAAGCACTGACTAGATTTTATTGTGAAGTTCTATACAATAGTCTTAACTTAGTAACTACTGTTTAATGAATTCTGATTTTGACTGCAGCAGTTATTAGAAATCTTCTTCAAAATCTTCCAGTAAATTCTCCAAAGTACCATCTTGGTTTCCTCCGTTCCTGAAATGCTGCAAATACAAAATGACAGTGCATATTAAATCACGGGTCCGTGCATCGTGAATCAAATTGAATAATTGCAGAGCTGTCTACAGAAGTATAATAAACTGAATACAGTCGCACCTTGTTGGACAATTATTCAATTTGAGAGTGCAGGTGTCATTTTCACTTTAATTTTCTACTGAAGCACTTATTATTTATTCAAGTTTTTCACTGGAATTCGACATCATTTAATGTCACTAACACGAAAGTTTGCTGTACTTCAGTTTTGATTTTTTTTTTCAAAAGACAGCTCAAGAACAGACAATTTAATCAGAAGTCAAAGTTGCCTTGAAATATAAAGCAAACTGCAGGTCTACATCACTTAGCCTACAAATGAAGTCAAATTGCTCGAAAACAATTCCTTGTTACAATGGCGACTGATTTTGTCAGAAGTATTCACCTGTAATTTTTACGTTATTTTTGTTGAATCGAGTAGTACACGCGTAATGAATATAATATTACGTATATTAACACAAAGATCAAGTACATTTTAAATACATATTTTTCCAAGAAATAAAACATAGGGCAGGGGTACACAAATCCCAGGGCCAGGTCGCCCGAGCAAATATATTTTTTAGAGTGGCGCCTAATTTTTGTGTGTCCTCAGTATCGTACTTTCTTTATGTCACCTTTATGGCGCCTAGGATTTTTTGGTGGTCCCTAAATTTTTGGAATATTGTTGTATTATTGATACAAGACTGCTTTTCGTACAAGAAGTAACCCTACCAAGAAAACTCCTTCTTAGACTCCTTGACCCTGAACCTAAAGGAACTAGGATCCTTCGTCGGAAATTACAGTATAGGACATTACAACTAAGGAAACTTAAATCTTCAATACACATATATTTGATACATTTTATTGGCAGTCTATTGTGGTCGACTAATATTGCGGCATCATTCTTCTATAAAAAACACAAATCAATTCTAAAAATTTTCTAGGTTATTTCACAGCATAAATTCAACAGTCAGTCGATAACACAACAGTTTCTTTACACACAAAAATAGTATATTTTGTCAGGACGACATGTTTCGACCTTATAAGGTCATCCTCAAGCCCTCCAAGAAGACATTGTGGGATCCTAAATGCTTACAAGTTTTTGTTAGACAATGCAATGTACGCATTTGAGATCCCACAATGCAATGAAAAATAAAAAACTCTTGGACCTGTCTTCTTGGAGGACCTTAGGATCACCTTGTAAAGTCGAAACATGTCGCCCTGACAAAATATACTCTTTTTGTATATAAAGAAAATGCTTGCTATCATTCGGTGCAGAAACTTTTGTCTTCCAGGTTGCTATCCAAAAATTGAAAGATCAAGATATATAGAACTATAATTTTGCCGGTTGTTTTTTTATGGGTGTGAAACTTGGTCGCTGACATTGCGAGAGGAAAGGAAGCTGAGGGTGTTTGAGAATATGGTGTTGAGGAGAATATTTGGACCTAAGAGGGACGAGGTAATGGGGGAATTGAGGAGATGGCATAACGAGGAGCTAAATGATTTGTACTCCTCACCCAATATTGTGCGGGTGATAAAATCGAGAAGAATGGGATGGGCTGGGCATGTGGCGCGTATGGGTGAGGAGAGGGTGGTGTATAG
>Ga0136643_10016548_pt1 | contig 11091 bp, 7 predicted proteins | sample TergutLab28metaG_FD_96883 | JGI IMG/M metagenome (GOLD analysis project Ga0136643, IMG submission 96883) | Labiotermes labralis P1 segment gut microbial communities from Petit-Saut dam, French Guiana - Lab288 P1 (version 3) (version 3) | ecosystem: Host-associated > Arthropoda: Insects >... | reverse complement strand
TGCATTTTGAAGAGAAAAAAAACGGAGAGTATATACCATGTTTAAAATATTCAGTACCTATATTTGTTGAATAAATATATAAAATGCAACTTTAGAGGTTAGCGGTGCGGTACGACAACTATACTCGACATTAGGCGTCAAAAGATTAAGAAATGAGGGCAGGATGTGTCTGCTATTCGCCTGGCTAGTGTATATGAATCAGCGAGTACCATCTGTGCAAAAAGTATTTACCACTTACAGTAGAGTCACAGTTCCGACTTGTAATGTTCTAGCGGCCGATGCGTTTGGGGCTGATATTGTTTAATGACGTCACGAGCCATAAAACGGATGTTAGCCTCATACCCAACGCCTCCCATTTCCTTCGTCTCTACCCACTTTCTTCCGCCGCAAGTCAAAAGACACAGTAAATGGAGTGTGAGCTACAAGCTAGATGACCGAGGAATCGTGGTTCGATTTCTGGTAAGGGTAACAGATTTCTTTTCTTCTCCAAAGCATCCAAAGTGTTTCTGTGGCCCAAGTAACAAGTTCACATCCCCCGGAGGTGAAACAGCCACAGGGTGAAACCGATCACGTGGCTTTATCAAATGTCCAAGTTAAAACTGAGTGGAGCTTTGCCTTCACTTTCCCACGTGCACTCATGGTATGAACATAAATAAATATAGTTTTATCTATATTTAATATAAGCTCACTGCAAGCAATTATATATTTATGTTAAAAATAAATATTATATTAAAATATTTTTATATAAACGTATTTTGGGTGTCGAAAAAGAACATTATACATTACAATTGTCCTGTTTGTAGATCTGCACTATGTTAAACAACATGTCATAATTCTGCCTTCTGTCTTGCTTGGTCCCAGCTGGCGAATTTTTATTTTTTCTTCATTTCTCCTTCACTTCCTTCTAACTTTCCTTCCCCCCATATTTAAAAATTCATTCCATCTCTATTTTTCCTTCACCGCCTTTAACTTTCCTTCCATCTCTATTTAAACCCTCACTCTTTCTCTGTTTCTTTCCTCTATTTTTCCTCCATTTCCTTCTATCTTTCCTTCCCTGTGTATTTAAATCCTCATTCTTTCTCTGTTTCTTATTTCTCTAGTTTTTCTTCACTTCCTTCTAATATTCCTTCCTTCTTTACTTAAACCCTCAATAATTCTTGTTTGTTCTTTCTCTATTTTTCTTTCACATCCTTCTAACTTTCCTTCCCTCTTTATTTAAACCAACATTCTTCCTCTGTTTCTTCTTTCTCTATTTTTCTTTCACTTCCTTCTAACTTTCCTTCACTTTTTATTTAAACACTAACTATTTGATCTTTATTTATCTCTATTTTTCCTTCAATTCTTTCTACCTTCCCTTCCCTCTTTATTTAAACCCTCACTCTCTCTCTCTCTGTTTCTTCTTTTTTTATTTTTCCTTCACCTCCTTCTAAATTTCCTTCCGTCTTTATTTAAATAGTCACTCTTCCTCTGTTAATTTTTGTCTATATTTCATTCACCCATTTCAACCTTTCCTTCTCTCTTTATTTAAACCCTCAATCTTTCTCTGTTCCTTCCTTCTCTATTTTTCCTTCACCTCCTTCTAACTTTCCTTCCTTCTTTATTTAAACCCACAAAATTCCTCTGTATTTTCTTTCTCTATTCTTCCTTCACCAACTTCTACCTTTCCTTCCCTCTTATTTAAAACCTCACTCTTCTTCTGTGTTTTCTTCCCTATTTTCTTTCACATCCTTCTAACTTTCCTTCCTTCTTTATTTAAACCATCACTCTTTCTCCGTTTCTTTCTCTATTTTTCTTTCAATTCCCTCCATATTTCCTTCCCTCTTCATTTAACCCTTACTTTCCCTCTGTTTCTTCTTTCCCTACATTGCTTTCAATTCTTTCTACATTTCCCTCACTCTTTATTTAAACACTCACACTTTCCCTGTACTTTCTTTCTTTATTTTCATTCACCTCCTTCTAACTTTCCTTCCCTCTTCACTTAAACCCTCACTCTTTCTTTGTTCCTTTTCCTTTATTTTCCCTTCAATCCCTTCTAACTTTCTTTCCCTCTTTATTTAAACCTTCACTATTACTCTGTTTCATCTTTCTCCATTAATTATTCACCTCCTTCTATTTTTCCTTCTCTCACTATTTAAACCCTCACTCTACCACTGTTTATTATTTGTCTATTTTTAATTCACCCATTTCTACCTTTCCTTCTATCTTTATTTAAACCCTCACTCTTTCTCTGTTTCTTCATTCTCTACTTTTCTTTCAATTCCTTATAACTTTCCTTCACTCTTTATTTAAATCCTCGGTTTTCTCTGTTTCTTCTATCTCTATTTTTCCTTCACATTTTTTTAACTTTTCTTCCACCTTTATTTAAACCCTCACTCTTCCTTTGTTTCTTCTTTCTCTATTTTTCCTTCACCTCCTTCTACCTTTCCTACCGTATTTATTTAAAACGTAACTATTTCTCTGTTTTTTCTTTCTCTATTTTTCTTTCAAGTACTTCTAAATTTCCTTCCGTCTTTATTTAAACCCTCACTCGTTCTCTGTTTCTTCTTTCTCTATTTTTCCTTAACCTCCTTCCACCTTTCCTTCCCTCTTTATTTAAACCCTCATTCTTCCTCTGTTTCTTCTCTGTCTAATTTTCATTCACCCATTTCTAACTTTCCTTCTTTATATATTTAAACCTTCACTTTTTCTGTGTTTATTCTTTCTCTATTTTTCCTTCACTTCCTTCTAACTTTCCTTCAATCTTTATTTAAACCCCTATTATTTCTCTGTTTTCTTTTTCCCTATGTTTCCTTCACCTCCTTCTGCCTTTCCATCCCTCTTTTTTTAAACCCCCACTCTTCCTCTGTGTCTTCTTTCCCTAATGTTTCTTCACGTCCTTCTATCTTTCTTTCCGTTTATATTTAAACCCTCACTCTCTCTCTCCGTTTCTTCTTTCTTTATTTTTCCTTCACCTCCTTCTATCTTTCCTTCCCTCTTCATTTAAAACCTCACTCTTTCTCTGTTTCATCTTTCTCTATTTTTATTTCAATTCCTTCTAAATTTCCTTCCATCTTTATTTAGACCATCACTATATTTTTGCTTCTTCTTTCTTTACTTTTCCTTCACCTACTTCTACCTTTCCTTCCCTCTTTATTTAAACCCGCACTCTTCCTCTGTTCTTTCTTTGTCTATTTTTCATTCACCCATTTCTATATTTCCTTCTCTCCTTTTTTAAACCCTCCCCTATCTCTGTTTCTTCCCCCTATTTTTCCTTCACCTCCTTCTATCTTTCCTTCCCTCTTCATTTAAACCATAACTATTTATCTGTTTCTTCTTTCTGTATTTTTCTTTCAATTCCTTCTACCTTCCCTTCCCTCTTTATTTAAACCCTCACTCTCTCTTTGTTTCTTCTTTCTTCATTATTCTTTCACCTCCTTCTACCTTTCCTTACCTCTTTATTTAAACCCTCACTCTTCCTCTGTTTCTTCTTTGTCTATTTTTCATTCACCCATTTCTATATTTCCTTCTCTCTTTCTTTAAAACCTCACACAATTTCTGTTCCTTTTCTCTACTTTTCCTTCACTTCCTTCTACTTTACTTCCCTTTTTATTTAAAACTTCATTCTTCCTCTGATTCTTCTTTCCCTATTTTTTCTTCACCTCCTTCTATCTTTCCTTCCCTCTTTATTTAAGCCCTCACTTTTTTCTTTTTCTCCTTTATATATTTTTCTTTCACTTCCTTCTAACTTTTCTTCCCTCTTTATTTAAACCCCCACATTTTCTCTATTTTTCCTTCACCTCCTTCTACATTTCCTTCCCTCTTTAATTAATCCCTCACTCTTTATCTGTTTCTTCTTTCTTTATTTTTCCTTCATCTCCTTCTAACTTTCCTCCCTCTTTTTTTAAACTCTCACTCTTTCTCTGTTTCTTCTTTCTCTATTATTTATTCACCGTCACTTACTTTTCTTTCTATCCTTATTTAAACCCTAATTCTTTCTCTGTTTCTTCTTTCTATATTTTTCCATCAGGTCCTTCTAACTTTCCTTCGCTCTTTATTTAAACCCTCAAACTTTCTCTGTTCTTCTTTCTCTATTTTTCCTTCATCTCCTTCTAAATTTCCTTCCCTCTTTATTTAAACCCTCACTTTTCTCTGTTTCCTGTTTCTCTACTTTTCTTTCAATTCCTTCTACCTTTCCTTCCGTCTTCATTTAAACATCCACTCTTCCTCTATTTCTTATTTCTCTAATTTTCCTTCACCTCCATCTACCTTTCCTTCCCTCTTTATTTAAGCCCTCACTTCTTTCTGTTTCTTCTTTTTATATTTTTCTTTCACTTCCTTCTAACTTTTCTTCCCTCTTTATTTAAAACCCCACTCTTTCTCTATTTTTCCTGCACCTCCTTCTACATTTCCTTCCCTCTTTATTTAAACAATCAATTTTTCTCTGTTTCTTCTTTCTTTATTTTTCCTTCATCTTCTTCTAATTTTCCTTCCCTCTTGGTTTAAACCCTCAATATTTCTCTGTTTCATTTTCTGTATTTTTCCTTCACCTTCTTCTACTTTTCATTCCCTCTTTATTTAAACCCTCACTCGTTCTCTGTTTCTTATTTCTCTATTTTTCCTTTACTTCCTTCTACAATTCCTTCCGTCTTTATTTCAACCCTAACTATTTCTCTGTTTCTTCTTTCTCTTTTTATAATACACCTCCTTCCACCTTTATTTCCCTTTTTATTTAAACCCTCATTCTTCCTCTTCTCTGTCTATTTTTTATTCACCCATTTCTAACTTTCCTTCTTTCTTTATTTAAACCCCCACTTCTTTCTGTGTTTATTTTTTCTCTATTTTTCCTTCACCTCCTTCTAACTTTCCTTTACTCTTTATTGAAACCCCCATTCTTTCTCTGTTTTCTCGTTCTCTAATTTCCTTCCCCTCCTTCTGCCTTTCCTTCCCTCTTTTTTTAAACCATCACTCTTTCTCCGTGTCTTTTTCTCTAATATTTCTTCACCTCCTTCTATCTTTCTTTCCTTTTATATTTAAACCCTCACTCTCTCTCTCCGTTTCTTCTTTCTTTATTTTTCCTTCACCTCCTTCTATCTTTCCTTCCCTCTTCATTTAAAGCATCACTCTTTCACTGTTTCATTTTTCTCTATTTTTCTTTCAATTCCTTCTAACTTTCCTTCCCTCTTTATTTAAACCCTCACTATCTTTTGTTTCTTCTTTCTTTATTTTTCCTTCACCTCCTTCTATCTTTCCTTCCCTCTTTATTTAAACCCTCATTCTTCATATATTTCTTCTTTGTCTATTTTTCATTCACACATTTCCATATTTCCTTCTCTCTTTTTTTAAACCCTCACTCTATCTCTGTTTCTTTTCCCTATTTTTCCTTCACCTCGTTCTAACTTTCCTTCCCTCTTCATATAAACCATCACTCTTTATCTGTTTCTTCTTTCCGTATTTTTGTTTCATTTCTTTCTATCTTTCCTTCCCTCTTTATTTAAACCCTCACTCTCTCTTTGTTCGTTCTTTCTTCATTTTTCCTTCACCTCCTTCTGCCTTTCCTTCCCTCTTTATTTAAACCCTCACTCTTCCTCTGTTTCTTCTTTGTCTATTTTTCATTCACCCATTGCTTTATTTCCTTCTCTCTTTTTTTAAAACCTCACTCTATCTCTGTTCCTTTCTCTGTTTTTCCTTCACCTCCTTCTACCTTTCCTTCTCTCTTTATTTAAAACCTCATTCTTCCTCTGATTCCTTTTCCCTATTTTTTCTTCACCTCCTTCTCTCTTTCCTTCACTCTTTATTTAAGCCCTCACTTTTTCCTGTTTCTTCTTTTATATTTTTCTTTCACTTCTTTCTAACTTTACTTCCCTCTTTATTTAAACCCCCACTCTTTCCCTATTTTTCCTTCACCTCCTTCTACATTTCCTTCCCTCTTTAATTAAACCCACACTCTTTATCTGTTTCTTCATTCTTTATTTTTCCTACATCTCCTTCTACCTTTCATTCCCTCTTTATTTAAACCCTCACTCTTTCTCTGTTTCTTCTTTCTCTATTTTTCCTTCACCTCCTTCTAAATTTCCTTCCCTCTTTATTTAAACCCTCATTTTTTCTCTGTTCCCTCTTTCTCTACTTTTCTTTCAATTCCTTCTACCTTTCCTTCCGTCTTCATTTAAACCTCCACTCTTCCTCTATTTCTTCTTTTTCTATTTTTCCTACATCTCCTTCTACATTTGCTTCCCTCTTTATTTAAACCCTCAATCTTTCTCTGTTTCTTCTTTCTATATTTTTCCTACATCTCCTTCTACCTTTCTTTCCCTCTTGGTTTAAACCCACAATATTTCTCTTTATGTGCGCACCACGGGGAAAAGGAAAAAAAGTGAGTACCCTACAACCCACCTAACGAAGCTAATAGGCAATATGACAACACACGCCCCTGACAACACACCCATAAATTTTTCACAAATAAACACCTTCATCTACATAGAAACAGGTAGAAGAAGAAGTAAGAGAGCTCAAACAACAGGACTCACCGAAGAAATCCCACCGGACCGCACTTCACAGCAGACAATACTATAAAATAACTTGTACATATATGTTAATATATATATATATATATAATACAATTTAAGATAAGTGTCAAAATCACAGAAAACTCCGGGACGATTAATCCAGGTAGAATATATTATTATATATAGTATATATATGGTAAAAAGCAGTATTATGGAGAGCTCACCAAAACATCCAATAAGTAGCATGTAGTATAGCCTAGTCTAGGTCGTGACACAACCTGATGATGGCCCAGGGAAAAGGCCGAAACATGTTGTTGTAAACCTTACAATAATTAACCAATAAAATAGTTGTGTTTTGACGGTAAATGCCTCGCACATATACTGCCATACCTCAATATTTCTCTGTTTCATTTTCTGTATTTTTCCTTCATCTTCTTCTATCTTTCATTCCCTCTTTGATTAAACCCTCACTCTTTCTCTGTTCCTTCTTTCTCTATTTTTCTTTTAAGTCCTTTTACCTTTCCTTCCCTCTTTATTTAAACCCTCACTCTTTCTCTCTTCTTCTTTCTCTATTTTTCCGTCACATCCTTCTAAATTTCCTTCCCTCTTTATTTAAAACCTCACTCCTTCTCTTTCCTTCTTCCTCTATTTTTCCTTCATCTCCTTCTACATTTCCTTCCCTCTTTAATTAAATTCTCACTCTTTCTCTGTTTCTTCTTTCTATATTTTTCCTTCAATTCCTTCTGACTTTCCTTCCCTCTTTATTTAAACACTCACTGTTTCTCTGTTTCTTCTTTATCCGTTTTTCCTTCACCTCCTTCTACCTATCGTTCCCTCTTTATTTAAACCCTCATTCTTTCTCTGTTCTTCTTTCTCTATTTTTCCTTCACCTCCTTCTATATTTCCTTCCCTCTTAATTTAAACCATCACTTTTCTCTGTTCCTTCTTTCTCTATTTTTCTTTCAATTGCTTCTACCTTTCCTTCCGTCTTCATTAAAACCCTCACTCTTCCTCTATTTCTTTTTCTCTATTTTTCCTTCACCTCCTTCTACCTCTCCTTCCGTCTCTATTTAAACCCTCACTCTTTCTCGGTTTCTTCTTTCTCTACATTTGTTTCAATTTCTTCTATGTTTCCTACCCTCTTCATTTAGTCCCTCACTCTTCCTCTATTTCTTCTTTCTCTCTTTTTCCTTCACCTTCTTCTACCTATCCTTCCTTCTTCATTTAAACCCTCACTCTTTCTCTGAATCTTTTGTCTATTTTTTATTCATCCATTTCTACATTTACTTCCCTTATTTTAAACCCTCACTCTTTCTCTGTTTCTTCTTTCTCTATTTTTCTTTCAATTCTTTGTACCTTTCGTTCCTTCTATATTTAATCCCTCACACTTTCCTTGTTTCTTCTTTCTCTAATTTTCTTCCAATTCCTTCTAACTTTCTTTCTTTCTATATTTAAACCCTCACTCTCTCTCTGATTCTTCTTTCTCTAATTTTCTTCCAATTCCTTCTACTTTCCTTCCTTCTATATTTAAACAGTCACTCTTTTTCTGTTTCTTCTTTCTCTAATTTTCTTCCATTTCCTTCTACCTATCCTTCCCTCTTCATTTAAACCCTCACTCTTTCTCTGATTCTTCTTTGTCTATTTTTATTCACCCATTTCTACTTTTCCTTCCCTCTTTTTTAAACCCTCACTCTTTCTCTGTTTCTTCTTTCTCTAATTTTCTTAATTTTCTTCCAATAACTTCTACCTATCCTTCCCTCTTAATTTAAACCCTCTCTCTTTCTCTGTTTCTTCTTTGTCTATTTTTCTTTCAATTTCTTGTACATTTACTTCCTTCTATATTTAAACCCTCACTCTGTCTCTGTTTCTTCTTCCTCTAATTTTCTTCCAATTCCTTCTACCTTTCCTTCCTTCTATATTTAAACCCTCACGCTTTCTCCGATTCTTCTATGTATATTTTTTATATGTCCCATTTCTACCTTTCCTTCCCTCTTTTTTAAACCCTCACTCTTTCTCTGTTTCTTCTTTCTCTATTTTTCTTCCAATTCCTTGTACCTTTCCTTCCTTCTAAATTTAAACCCACACTCTTTCTCTGATTCATCTTTGTCTATTTTTTATTCACCCATTTCTACCTTTCCTTCCCTCTTTTTTTAAACCCTCACTCTTTCTCTGTTTCTTCTTTCTCTAATTTTCTTTCAATTCCTTTTACCTTTCCTTCCATCTATATTTAAACCCTCACTCTTTCTCTTTTTCTTCTTTCTCTAATTTTCTTTCAATTCCTTGTAACTTTCCTTCCTTCTATATTTAAACCCTCACCTTTTCTCTGTTTCTTATTTCTCTAATTTTCTTCCATTTCCTTCTACATTTATTTCCCTCTATATTTAAACCCTCACTCTTTCTCTGTTTCTTCTTTCGCTATTTTTCTTTCAATTCCTTGTACCTTTCCTTCCTTCTATATTTAAACCCTCACTCTTTCTCTGATTCTTCTTTGTCTATTTTTTATTCACCCATTTCTAACTTTCCTTCCCTCTTTTTTAAACCCTCACTCTTTCTCTTTCTTCTTTCTCTAATTTTCTTCCAATTCCTTCTACCTTTCCTTCCCTCTATATTCAAAACCCTCACCCTTTCTCTGTTTCTTCTTTCTCTATTTTTCTTTCAATTCCTCGTACCTTTCGTTCCTTCTAATTTTAAACCCTCACTCTTTCTCTGTTTCATCTTTCTCTAATTTTCTTCCAATTCCTTCTACCTTTCCTTCCCTCTATATTTAAACCCTCACGCTTTCTCTGTTCCTTCTTTCTCTATTTTTTTTTCAATTCATTGTACCTTTCTTTCCTTCTATATTTAAACCCTCACTCTTTCTCTGATTCTTCTTTGTCTATTTTTTATTCACCCGTTTCTACCTTTCCTTCCCTCTTTTTTAAACCCTCACTCTTTCTCTGTTTCTTCTTTCTCCAATTTTCTTCCAATTCCTTCTAACTTTCCTTCTCTCTATATTTAAACCCTCATTATTTCTCTCTTTCTTCTTTCTCTAATTTTCTTCCAATTCCTTGTACCTTTCCTTCCCTCTATATTTAAACCCTCACTCTGTCTCTGTTTCTTCTTTCTCTATTTTTCTTTTTATTCCTTGTACCTTTCCTTCCTTCTATATTGAAACCCTTACTCTTTCTCTGTTTCTTCTTTCTCTATTTTTCTTCCAATTCCTTGTACCTTTCCTTCCTTCTATATTTAAACCCTCACTCTTTCTCTGATTCTTCTTTGTCTTTTTTTTATTCACCCATTTCTACCTTTCCTTCCCTCTGTTTTAAACCCTCATTCTTTCTCTGTTTCTTCTTTCTCTGTTTTTCTTCCAATTCCTTGTACCTTTCCTTCCTTCTATATTTAAACCCTCACTCTTTCTCTGATTCTTCTTTTTCTATTTTTTTTCACCCATTTCTACTTTTCCTTCCCTCTTTGTTTAAACCCTCACTCTTTCTCTGTTTCTTCTTTATCTATTTTTCTTTCAGTTCCTTCTACCTTTCCTTCCCTCTTTATTTGAACCCTCACTCTCCTGTTATGTTTATATATCCTTATTTTCATGTATGTCCCATTTTGTGTATTCTGTTTCATTGTGTTATTCTGTGTATTGTTTGTGTGTAAATATGTACTGTATTGCTGCCACCGTGTGTCAACCCAATTCCAGTTAACAAATGTATCATATCAAATCTTCTGCTTTATGGTTGGGCCGTATAATTTTGCAACCGGTGTCAAATGTTCACTTCCATTATCCCTGTTCCACTTTCACACTGTGCATTCTGCCACCCGTGCAAAGGATACGAACGACCTTTATTTCTATACGTATGATTATTCTGTCCGATAATTTTGATGTTCAAAATACAACCCCGTGATAAGTGGGTCCCTGTTACCGCGTCATAGCGCGTCCTCAGGTTGCGGATAGAGGAACGGCCTGCAATATGGAGGGTAGCTGCGGATATATTGAATAAGCAGTAGCGGACAGCAGACAAGGGGTGGTGCTCCATCATGTGGCTCTGGCCAGGTGCTAACAAATCAGCTTCTTTTCACATTCGTACCGTGCATCTTGATATTATCAAAGTTGTATTTATTCTCCAACTAATGCACAGCTGTTTTAATTTAAAGTTTAATATTGTTTTTAAAACAACTCTTTTAATTTAAATTTTAATGTAAATATTATTATTGTGTTTTTAAATAACTCACTAGTGCATCAGTTGGTGAATAAATAAAACTCTAATAGTTACCCAGCTTGTTTATCTTATTAATTTAGCTGAACTAACCGCTCGGTGCAATAGCTGATGGACGTCACAATCTTTGTCAGATAAAATAAAGGTAAAGTTAAAGTACTCCCTTGTACAGGCACTGAGGCTCTGAACAGGCCGTACGGCCCGTAGGGGGAGTAGAAGTATAGCTCTACTCTTTCTTGACCACGGCACTCGAAGGGGATGAGGGGTCAGCGTCACGCCCCGAGATAAAATATGCTCATTCTCAAATTTCAACAATTTTTCCTTATTTCCTATTTTAAGTGGGTAAGGAAGTATTCCACACACACACACACACACACATACCACACCACAAACCACACACACACACACACATA
>Ga0136643_10016547_pt1 | contig 11091 bp, 6 predicted proteins | sample TergutLab28metaG_FD_96883 | JGI IMG/M metagenome (GOLD analysis project Ga0136643, IMG submission 96883) | Labiotermes labralis P1 segment gut microbial communities from Petit-Saut dam, French Guiana - Lab288 P1 (version 3) (version 3) | ecosystem: Host-associated > Arthropoda: Insects >... | reverse complement strand
TTTTTTTTTAAATATTTTATATAATAAAAAAATTTTGTTTTATATAATATATAGAGTGTGTGAAAAAAAAAGTGTCTATATATATATATATATATATATATATATATATATATATATATATATATATATACAGCTTGGCATCCAGGCTAAGTATCAAAATGGAACAACATGCAGAATAGAGCATAGAATGTGTTCTTTGTACCTATGCCTCATTTTTCCATATATGTTCCTCTTGTTCGATACAACGTCGCCAGCGATGAACAAGTTTTTCGAACCCGTCGGTATAGAGTTTTTCAGGCTGTCGCTCGAAAACATTTCTTCTTAACATGTAAAATAAATTTCTTTCAGATAATTCTTGAGAGACGCAAACAACCATCAGTCAGCCAGTGTCAAAACCGGGCCGTGGTAAGGGTTGTGTGGAACAACTGCAAATTCGATACTCTATCGCCGCTGCAGTGGCAGCACCAGTGTGGGAGCAAATGTCAGTATCTTGAAGAAACATCGACTTTTTCCTGACGAACACGACTGATTTATTCTCTGAGCCTCTTTGGGGTCTTCGTGTCAGTCTCGGGGTTGATTTTCGTTGATTTTCTTGAATTTTGCTTGTTCAAATCGTGAGTTGCGCTGAGAGCTCTTCCAGGCCGTGAATGATTTTTGAGTTCCTAATTTCCATCATTATCCCTCCATTTTATTACCCAAAGACGTATAGTCCTTATGTCCACATTATGTTCACAATATTCAGCCAATAATCGCCGGTGAATTCCGGTACGAATTTCACATTCACGCTTCAACAACTGACCAACTTGAAGCACAATTCTTTTTCTTATACTGATTTATTCCAATTCTCTACATGTTTCAAGCAACCAAGTGCTCTTCATCAGGAGAATCAATTGTATCAGTACGACCTCTGGTATATGTCACTGTTTGTAAGTGACCTTGTGATTTGCAAGTCTAGATGGATTTCCATCGATACCTGCAAACCACACGGTCATCTGCATAGAGTGATATATACCAGGGTCGTATTTATACGATTGGCTCTCCTGATTAGGAGCACTTGGTTGCTAGAAACATTTAGAGAATTGGAATAAACGAATATAAAATAAAAGAATTGTGCGTCAAGTTTATTATTTACGAAGACTGTAATAACATGCACGGTCAACAAAACATAAAAGCCTGAATAAAAGTTTGCCGTTTGATGCGCTTCGGCACGGTTAAAAAGTGTCTTCCATTCTGCACCGAATACACGCAAACCACTAAGTATACCAAAATGTACCCCACGGCAGATTGAAGCCCAAAGAACTGTGAACAGTTGACACAGCTACCGCTTCAAGATCTCACCATTTTGCGCGGAATGCTTGCGCGGAGACATTACTTTCCGACACATCCCACGCACCCGTACGTTTGTAGAAATAAGACTATATCCAAAAGTTAATTAGACTGTAGGAGTGAGCAGGAAATTCCTTGTACCCTTTCCCTCTGTCTTTTTAATTAATTAATTAACTAATTCTGTTTACAGTTTGTCGACTACTGACATCTGTTTCACATTTGTGTCCGTCTGTTTTAAATTCTTACAGCACAATAACGAAAAAATGTGAAATTATTAATTTTATAGCAAACAATTTTGATGTAATTTTTTCTGGTTCTGATAAACTGTCAAATTAAGGAAGGTATTGTCTTTGTATATCTTTCGTTTCACACAGGTCATACTGATGTGTGTGTTTATGTGTGTGTGTGTATATGTGTGTGAGACAGAGAGAGAGAAAGAGAGAGAGAACTGCTTTTCCAGAAATTTGCATGATTCAGGTTTTTGCACGGTGTGAATACACTTTAAAACTCTCTGTAAAATATTAGGCGCAAAGTACCCACCCTCAGTGGATGAACCATCAAACAAGACTTAATATTTTAGGTTCGCCCAGCCGGTCGATACATATCCAAGCCTTCAGGCATTTAATACCGCGTCTGTGCAGTCATAGAAACTGCATATTCTAAAAGTAGGGGCAGTCAGCTCCTCCGAAAAACCCGCAAATATTTACTGATCTATAGGATTTTAAATCCCGCGAGACTTCCAAATTCATTTCAAAAAGGGCCATAAAATATGCGTATGACTGCAGCTAATATGTTACGATAATTATTGTGTGGATTACGCTGTTATGCCTATGAGGTATAGTTTGCAAATATATCAGATGACTTCTAAGAACTTGACTCTAACGCCATCTTCAGGTCATGCATATTCATACTGGTTTTCTTTGACACGTCTGCAACGGATCCTTGACACAATGTGCAGTCTGGGTTCACAGCTCTGTCCTTCTGCCAGTATCTTCGCGTCCGATAACTAGAGAAAAGAAAAATTAATTTTTATATACCCTTAATTGGAAACTTATACTTTAATGTCTCTACATATCATGTATTACAAGTATGGGTTAATATAAGAAATAAATTTCACAGACTGTTTACATGAAGACGAACATTCGCTTCTGCAGACATTTAAAGCGTAATTAGTCGACTATTCGCCGTAGCGAAAAATTCTTCCTGCGGAAGATGTAGATAAAAGTAAGGCAAAGTTAAAGTGGCCCTTGTGTGCAACTTGACGGCATAAGGGGGGGAGAGAGAATGTGTGTCTGGAAGATTTTGAGAATAGATATATTTCTTTGCCCGTTCGTAATTGCAGTAATATTCGTCAACTGTTCACCCATAGCCTAACCACTACACAGACTGTGCCATTGCAACTACAAACTAGAAAAGAAAAGAAAGTATAATTCCCAGTGTACCTTCCGTATGTCCTGTGGTTTCGAAATAATTATACAAGACATGCACTGTACGTCTGAACGGAACACGTTGGCGCGTTCGTGTAACCACTGCTGCGTGGGAACGCAATAAGTATTAGCTATTCTGAGTGTGTGTCTGTAGCCTTAGTTATCCAGCGTACAATGGCGCATGCGCCGTTTTATGTTAATATCTGTGGCCGCTCAGCTTGTACATATGTTTCCACATTATCTCATGAACGTCACGATATGAACGCAAAACGTTTCTTTTGATTTTCTCTACACCTCTGGTCTGAAGAATTTCTCGTTGTAAGAAGAACTAAACGAGATATCATTAATGTTCTTAGATCTTCATATGAAGTACCCGTTATGCTTGTTTGAGTATAATCAAATTTGAATTTTCTCGACATATTTTAGAAGAATATTCTATTAAAAAATTTCATGAAAATCCGTTCAGTGGGAGCCCAGTTGTTCCATGCGGACGGACAGACAGACATGACGAATGTAATAGTCGCTATTTGCAATTTTGCGAATGAGCCTAAAATTGAAGCGAAAGCGTCAAATTATTAGCAATGTGTCATTATCCAAGGTGCTTGAATTGGTGACATGGTTCGAGGAACTCCTGAAGTCTTGAACATTATGTTTACAGTGACAGAAAACTCAAATACTTCGTGGGTGTTAAAATCCGAACTTCTCTTACCTTAGTTTCGTCCCATTTTCAGTTTTCGGATAACGACGATGTATCAGGTGCGTCCCAGGCTGCTGAGTGTCAGGGTATTAGTTGAGTTTCGCGGTCATGTTTCGGGTATAACAGTTGTGTACCACGTTGCTGAGGAGAAGCAGAACGGCCCTGGTGTAGAATTATCTCCAGAATACCTTGGTTCATTGTCCGTCTGCGTCCTTCCTCTCCCGCCCTATTCTTCCGTGACGGTAGTGTGTGGTATTGTTCTCTCCCATGTGTGTTCCCTTCCATTTCGTCGAGAGGAGTAGAAGTTAGACGTCGGGTGGTGTCTCTGTATTTGTTGTGTGTTTTGTCCTTTCGCATCTCGGTTTGTCCGGGAGGGGCAAAAGTTAGCCTCTTGGTCGTGTCTCTGTATGACACAAATGAAGCAGACACGTAGGGACGCAACTGACACACATGAAACAGACGCCTAGGGACGCACTGACACACATGAAGTAGACACCTAGGGACGCAGCTGACACATATGAAGCAGACACCTAGGGACGCAGCTGACACAAATAAAGCAGACGCGCAGGGACGTAACTGACACACATGAAGCAGACACATAGGGACGCACTGACACATATGAAGCAGACACGTAGGGACCCAACTGACACATATGAAGCAGACACGTAGGGACGCAACTGACACACATGAAGCAGACACCTAGGGACGCAGCAGGTATGCTTTATTGGCCGCGAGACACAACTTTCTTACAATTCAGAACGGGTCCTGCGGCAACCCGTTAACAACATTGGCTCTGAGCGTAAACATATTATTTCAGAATATACTTGTCCATTTCTTGGCATGAGGCAGACAGAGAAAATACCTCTTCTGACAACATAAGTAATAATGTTCAGTGTTACTGCGGTGTGACCTTATAGACCAGTAGTTTCACTTCAAAGCTTATACAGCTGACTGCACGTGGCTTTAGTGGCAAGCCGATTTAACATTTGATGACAAACTCGCTGGGTATTTGTGTCATAGCCACCCGTTCTGGGACCGATTCTTTTTAATGCGAGCTAACACATTAATCGCGTTATTTTGTACTGAATTTTACTTAATATAAGCCACAATAAATATCCAGTATATTTACTCGGTGTTTACTGAATTGTCACACGTGATAACTATGTACTGCTTTCGGAATTTAGGTTCAGATTGTCGGTTTCTGAACTTGTAGTTTATTGCTGAGTAGTTTATATTATTTTACAGCTGCTGAAATAAATAAAAACTGAAAATACTGGCACATATGTTTTGTCACATTCAAAATAATGCAGGAAAATTTCGCCTTCCTTTCAATACAATAGCCGCAGCTGATATTCTGTTTTTATAAACCTTATTGTTTCACCGTGCATTTCGTAGAGTCACTTCAATTATTAACAGCTTATTCCCACAGAATATGACATGCTGGCACAACACCATGTTTACAGAAACTAATTAAATTTTGAATGTTATAATATAACTTTAGCAAGGAGAATCATAGCTCCCTGATGGTGATCTAAAAAAGATCGAAACATGTCGGAGTGATTTTAATTGTTTTTAAGTATTTTTATGCGGAATTTATGTAAGTGCAATTGTTGGTTAATAATTGAAATTATTCTATTTTTATATTCACCTTATTTTTAATAGATATAACTTTGGTATCGAATTAATATTTTGAATTCTTCTTCTTCTTCTTCTTCTTCTTCTTCTTCTGCTTCTTCGTGTCTTGCTGGTACAGACAAGCGTCCTTCAACCTCATTTAATTCCGTCAAAAGTAAAGAAAATTAAATAAGCAAAATATGCGCCATGGATTAAAAATACGTAGAACAGAAAATTACGTTGGACAACCCGAAGAGATTCTTTACGGTACCTAAGCGTAATACTAAATCGTCCTTGAAGAGAAATTTTGTTTGAGAAGTTGGATTAGATAGGCTCAAATGGTTAGATTTTGTGAATGCTGCAAATAAACTTCTATTGTCACTAAGAACTGTAAGGGCTAAATTCGTAAGAGACACTTCATCCCAAGTTTTTTTACATGATGGATAAAAAAGACATAAAAATGTGAGATGAAGTGCAGTATTCCATTGAACACCTCGATACAGTAGCGCAAATGATTTAGGATTCGTAAAGGGCAAAATGACACAGTTCGATGTTTTCTCCGAGTACTCCCGTTATCCGCGTCACTAGTCATTCTATATTCATATTCATCATATACCACTGAAGCAGTATTGTCTTAGAAACTAAGAGCACTGCTAAATGAAACAAAGACATCTTATAGAATTATTTATTTACTACTCCGCCCTGCACCTTTCAGTCACAGAACACACAAACCATCGCACTGTTTCACGCATTCTTAAAACTGTTCTTTGCCTTGCTACGGCGCTTTGCGACCAGCTGCCATCTTATGTATGACCCACTCTGCTATCCTACCTTACTCTCCCCCTCCCCAAACTAGCTTTTCGTGTTACGTGTATCTACCTGAGGTAGTCATCATGTGTGCAGTGCCTGACCTGGTAACTTGAATATAAAATTGTGTCTCAGACCTATTTGTCTTGAGTGGACCTATACGCCAAAATCCTTGCGAGTGTTGTGCGGTGTTTAGTTCCGTCTGTATTTATTTCTGTCTTTCGTTTCTTGAGTTTCCGGTAACACTACGCAGATCATTTTATTGTGTGTTTAAAAAGTGTGGAGATATTCATTTCTCGAAATTACATTGTCGTGGAATGGGCTAGTGTCGTTCCTGTGTTTGTGTTCTATGCGTGTGTGTGTGTGTGGGGGGGGGTGTGTTTGTGTTCTATGCGTGTGTGTGTTCCGACATACTCGAGTGTTCCAACAAACTCGTAAGTACCTGGTTATTTTAATTTATAATTTATATTATAATAAATTTAAAAAAACTGTTATTCCTTTACGCATTTGTTCTCATTTGACGTTACATGTTAGAGACGGCCGAGTGTTTCTACATTTTCCCTGTTTGACTGAGGAGTTTTGTGTTGCAAGTTGCAGATTTTTGGTGACATGTAGAGATTTCGGGCGGGTTGGGGGGGGGAGGGGATCTCAAGTCCATAATATTTATCTTTGCGTTGTTCTCATCTGTTAAGAAATTAATATCTCTGAACCGGCCCCATATTAACTTTTCAAATGCTTCACAAATAAAAATTCCATCTCTCATATATTTTCTAAACGTTTTTTTTTGACAAATGGAAATCCCGTAAAAATATCACCCACATCAATCTTCGTACTTCCTGCAATCCGCAGCGTATTTATAATATTACATGGATTTTTCTATAAAGTTTTTTACACAACAAAACATTTATTAAACATCTTACGTGCACGAACTTCGAATAGATGAGAGCCTATTGTAAGAATTTTGAACTTTTAACGCTTGAAACCTTTTCAACTCGCATTTTCCATCATAAACCATCAATACACTAATATCTTACATTGTAGAACCTTGAATGAAGCACATAATGGTCACGACAGGACAGCACAATGCATGGTGTGGCGTCATCGATATCAGCGAATACGTTAAGCACTATTGCCTCATGTCCCGACTACCTATTTCAGTCGCTTGATTGAATTTAAAGTGAGCATGCTACAGATTCTTTTAGGCACAGAGTGGCGGTATGCTTTATATTTAATTACGGTGAAAATTTTAATTTGAAATGAGGGTAGCTAATTTCATGTCAGGTATTGGATTACACTGACGAAGACAAATTACATTTTAGTGGCATAAATCCACACCAAACCTGAAATGCTGAACTACAAGATAAAAATTACGCGCATAGAGTTGAACTGCAACGCAAATATGCGGCCTTGACTAGAAGCACGTCTCTTAGACTAAGCAGAAGACTTTAATAGGAAGTTCCTGCTACTTCCGTCAGGTGTTGTGACCGGAACACATTAAAAACAAATTCCGTTGCGCAAAGGTGGACAGTTCTATATGACTGTACCTTACGTTCGTTTTGTTTTATGACACTGAACCAACTGCTTATGAAGTTACAATTTCAGTACACGAATACATTAAACTTGTCGGGTGCAACGTTGCTTATTTCTTTCTGTTACTTATACATTCTAGAAAAGTGTTATTAAAAATCTTGCGAACGTTTTCAAGGTCTACTACAGCACATCAATTTACAGTCATGAAGTCAGTTGCTGTAACGTCGCGGCCACTGCAAAGTATCACACATCTGTCGAGGTGTTAGTATCTCTTCTTCGTCTTCTTCTCCTCCTTCTTATAAAGCGCTACAACCTGTATAAGATTCTGGCTTGCTCAAATACTTTCTTTCAATTGTCTCTATTCTGTACTACTTTCTTCCAATTGCGTACGTTCATTCTCTTTATATCTTCCGGAACATCATCTTCCCAACGTGTTTTATGTCTTCCAGTTGGTCCTTAAGACATGGGTTTCCATCTCTTGATCTTCTGTACATTATTATCTTCGGCCATGAGTTCAACATGGCCTAGCCAGTTTAGTCTTTGTTTTTTAATAAACCCGATTATATTTTGTCCTTTTAATATTTCGTTGATTTCTTGATTAGTTTTAATCATCCAGTAGCCATCATCTGTTCTAGTAGGACGAAATATTTTCCTCATGATTCTTCTTTCGAAAATCATCAGTTTAACATTGTGTATTTCTCTGATCACGCATTATTCATAAGACGTTTTGTGAAAATCAGCCAGAAGGCGAAGTGGGTGATGCACGCACGCACATACAAACACACACACAGAGGGCATGTTAATTTCGTAACTGTAGGAATGGAGAAAAGAGGCGAACCGAAAATAAGTAAAAGTGGTGCTTGAATTTTTTCACGTTACTGAATGCATACTATTAAACTGTAACTCAATATGCATCTTAGAGATCAAATGCAAGCAAGATAGCGGATGACATCTACAGATTGGTATTTATAAGCCTACCAGACAACTCGTTATCAGAATAGGGCGACAATGTAACTTCTATATTTTTGACGGAGGTCGTCTCATTTGGCTTCCAATATTTAATCAGTGAACAGTCAAATCCCATCTGCCACAACTATGTGTTTTCATGTAAGCTACATATTTCGGTCCTCTTGCACCATAATCAGGCTTTATACATAAAAAATTAAAATGGATGTACAAGTGTAATATTCATAAGTATTTTCTTCTAAGATCTCACATTTGTGTTTCATTTGTGACCATTTTGTTTCAGTCATTATTTTTGTAATATATATTTTTATTGTATTTACTTTTGCACTTATTATCTTCTGGAGCCAAAAATACAAAAAAAAAAGTTTCGGATATTGGGGTCCGTTAATTACGTTATTCTACATTTTTTGTTAAAAGTATTAGTTTTATTAAAGAAAAAATCCTTACGCGTAAACTTTTAATTAATTTTAACAAACTTATACATTAACGTAATCAATGAACCCCAATATTTTGTAAAAATTTGAATTTATAAAGGGTCATAAATAAAAAAACTACATTGAAGACATTTTGGAAAAATTAAGACTGAAACAATATTGCAATTAGTAAAATGTAATTCTGATATCTCACAAAAACATACATATATTACACTTTTATCTTCATTTTATTTTATATATACATACACATAAAGCCTGACGATGTTCCGAAAGGACTGAAATATGTAGTTTACAAGAAAATATACAGCTGTGTTTGTTGGTGGTTTGCTGTATATTAAATAACACTTTAGAGCCATGGAAAATTCGTATTTGATTCACGGCTGATCATAAATTTGCTGGATTGCAGACAGAGGTTACGTAACACGGAGAAGGCAAAGGAATGTAATAACTAGTAGTACTTCAACTCAATATGAAAATTCAGAGCCACAGAAAGTACCTTCACAACTTTGGATGAGGTATTCATTACCTGCTTGGATATACGAGTACTAATACTATTAAGGCTGCATTCAGGAAACAATCGATACATTACTATTTGAACGTAAAGAAAACCTCTCAATAGAGAAACAATTAAAATACCCCACATAATAACCCATTTGGGCTTGTCTTACAGCTTTTAGGCTTAATGTCTGCTGCTAGTATGGATAGGACAGAAATATGATGTGAGAGTGGCATTTGGATTTATGTGGCTGGGATAGGGACTAGTAGAAGGTTTGTCTCAAGAGACCATTCTGTTATTTTGAGCCTTACTCGACCAGTAAGGCTGAGAATTTTTCACTGCATTTAACTTCTCTTAGCTACTCAAGAAACATTTTACTCAATCTTTTTTGTTTCATGTTCACTGCAAGTTCGTTTTATTTCGTATGTTTTCACATACTAATGACTCTCTTAATACAACTTCTTATTCAGAAGGTCTGGGTTTTAAGTTTGGGCTCGTCAAGCAGCTATAACGATTGACGATTGTAGGTGTGTGGAGTAAACCTGAAGAATTATCTTATAATAGGCCACGGCAATAGTTTAACGCCTTGATCATGTCGTCGTTCATTAACAACCTGCTTTTTGATAAAGAGTAGTTTAACAGATCACTAAACTGACAAATATCTTTTGAATGCTTCGTCCACTGAAATATGTATGCTGTCAATTGCTCGTTTGTTTTAATAGTAGTTTCTAGTATTTGATTAATTAATGTCATAATAAGCACATTAAAATAACTTAAAGTGAATTACGAAGGGACAGTGATATTTCATTGCAAATTATGTATGTGCGGAAATTTCACTATAAATCATAAAACAAAAATATGTCCTTTTGTTTTACGTCATTACCTCCCTTTTTAAATTAGTCTGACCAGGATCCACAACTCGCCTGATTCCATCACAGTTTATATTGATGTGTTTCATTTGGACTTAATCCATTCTGCCAGTACATATCTCGAAATCCAATGTAACTTTCACTTCCATTTTCATCGGTGCTGCTTCATCGGTTGTTCGCATACGATGATCGATCTGAACCGTACTTCACTTCGCGTTACACTCAGTAACCATCAAAAACTCGTACCTTTACCGATACGTATATTTCTTGTGACTCGTGCAATTATTACAACACACTTCGATCATAAGAATGAGGTCATAGTGTATTTCTGTTCTTTGGTACACTGTATCAACGAAGCAGCCATGTTAGTCGTGCCATAAAATTATCAATGCTTAAAAAAAACATTTAACTAGTCTCAAACCAAAAAAGTCTCAATCCCTCTACTTTACGTGCTATCAACGCCACTATCCATTACTAATTTCTTAGACCAGAGTTATACGTTTGAATCTAATAGTTCATTAGGCAGCCAAATTTTCATTGCTTTTTATGAAATCCAAAGGCTCATTAAGATATTCACAAGAGCCCGCCACTGCTCCCGAACCTGAGCCATATCAATCTAATCCATTGTCTCATCCGGTGCTTTAAAATATATATTTTAATTTTAGCCTTCCATCTGAGTCTAAGTCTTATAATTTTTCTGTTTCCTTCAGGTATCTGCTAACACCAGTTTTCAAGTAAACTAGCATACCATTATTTATTTTTTTTAACTTTTCGCTTAGAATATGAACAGAAAAGGGTCACGGTATTAAGTGTTTTTTTTTCATATCCATTGGGGGACCGAGGTAGCACAGTGGTTAAGGTGTTTTGCTACAAATCGGAAGGTCGCTGTTTCGATCCCAACTGGTGCCAGTGGATTTTTCATTGG
>Ga0136643_10016546_pt1 | contig 11092 bp, 6 predicted proteins | sample TergutLab28metaG_FD_96883 | JGI IMG/M metagenome (GOLD analysis project Ga0136643, IMG submission 96883) | Labiotermes labralis P1 segment gut microbial communities from Petit-Saut dam, French Guiana - Lab288 P1 (version 3) (version 3) | ecosystem: Host-associated > Arthropoda: Insects >... | reverse complement strand
TGGTGGCCAAATATTATTTCCAACAAAGACCTATGGAAAGTAACAGAACAAGAAGATATAAATTTTGAAATAAGAAAAAGAAAATGTAGATGGATTGGTCACACATTAAGAAAAGTGGATGGAGAGATACCAAAGGCTGCCCTACTCTGGAACCCTCAGGGAAACAGGAAGAGAGGAAGACCGAGAAACAGCTGGAGAAGATCGGTAATCAAGGAAGCGGGTAGGAGCTGGAATGAACTAAGGTTCTTAGTAGCCAATAGACAGAAGTGGAAAGGACTCATAGACAACCTATGTTCCTAGAAGGAACGACGGACTTTATTATTATATTATCCTGTATATGGGTTCAAATAACACAAAACTTCATATTAAGTCAGAATTATACAAAGAGGGAAAGGGCTTGATCTTAACAGGTGTAACTATAATATGTGATACTGTTGTTACATTTGTTTTACTTGTTTACACATGCAATATATTTTATCTGTTGATAACATGAAAGACTGATTTTCGTAATTTGGAACTACTGTATAGCATGACTGTTATATAATTATTTACAAGTAGAATTTCTGGAAGGGAAGGGGGAAATATATTTCAGAAAAGTCTGTTGCAAGTGGCCTTCCTGAGAAAATGTGATGTAAAAGTTTAAGACACTATATTAGGTATTTTTCTTATTCCTGAAACTAGTCTGCTTTTTTAGCATGTATACTCTGTAAAATCAGTATAATTTTCATGCTCCTTAAATTTGTATATCAAGGAAATATATATTAGTTAGTAGTTTCATGTGTTTTTGTCCCTTTGTACTTTCTTTATATCATTTTCCATCATGGTCCTGATATGCTTTCCATATCCTGTTTATGGAATCGGATTTAAAAAGAAACTGAATTTGTAGAAAAAAAATTTAGAAATACAGAGTGGTCCATATGTATCACTAAAGTTGTCTGCTATACTATTTTATAAATTGCTCAAACTTACGAACACCATTATAGGTATGCAGTGTACATCTCTCGCATGCCGTGGTTAAGGTCACAACATTGTGTACTCATGCACAAAGAACTGTTCGTGTGTTAGTTTATATGTATTAATGTACTGAATTATTAGTTTGTAAATGAAGGCTTCAGTTGCCTTTACTACAAGTCAAAAATTATGATAAAGGTATTTCTAAGACTTGGAAATCTATGTGAAGTTCTTCAGTAGTGCCTTTCTGATGGATGGTGTAGTTGTGCATGTTGTTTTAAATGACTGTGCAAGGTGCAGCAAGCTGTGTAGTTTTTGTGGCTAATCTGCTGCTGTAAGGGGGTTAGTGACTTCACATGAAGCTGGAACTTTGCCAGTAACAGCATGGTTCCAGACATTGGTATTTTTAGCAGGTTTGTCTGTTTTAAATATTGTGTACTTTTCATGGTGCTTGTGGGTTCTGTGTGGAACTATGTTTCTTCGTCATATTTCATTATAAACTATAGCTAGCAGCCAAAATTATTTTACCCTTTTCACAGTTACTGCTCATTTTCCATATGTATCAGTAATATTTGAGGTAGTGTATAGGATTGTCATCGTATTAAGCAAAAGTAATGTTCCCATTCTGAATTAAGCACTCAATAATGAAGGAATATGGGGGAAGTGGAGGATTAACTTCACACACATTTAACCTTGGAATGAGATGGAAGTGATTCGTCAGCATTATGCTCAAGTCCTTACCCATGGCATCCATTAGGTAGGAGGTTAGATGGGCCTCAGAGCTGCCCTAGACACTGTAAGGAGAAACATGGTGTATGCCCCTGTCAGTAAATGAAATTACATTCCCCAGTCATCCAGCTCTTGGTCTAGTCATAATACTGGTTAGTAGACAGCTAATTTGAGTTGTGTGGCATTGTTCATACTGAATATCATGGTTGAGTGGGTAGCTATTTGTTTTATATTTGGTAGGTCCCAGGTTCAAATTTAAGCCCAAAGACTAGTCTTCCTGAATAAAGGTTTTTCTCAAACTCAAGATAAATGCCAGTATAGTACCTCAGATTGAACCCCAACTGCTCCTTCTACATTCTTTTCCGTTCATTTATAAATCATTGTACCATCCAAAGCAGTAAAGCCAGAGTTAGTCCAGTTAAATAAATCATAAATCAGTACCTTTCCCTACATTTGTAAAGACAGATAGCCAGTAAATAATTAGCCTCCCCCTCTCCCCTCCTTGCCTCATGTTTATGTGTTGTAGGCCACCAGATGGATGTTTTGTTTTTAATTTGAATTGCTTCCATTATGGTTATCTTAATTTGATGCTGTATCATCTTATCAATTGGAAATATTGTTAAATGAACTGTAAACAAATCCTTTAGTCTGCCATCTGAGTTTGAAATTTTTATTTTCATGTTTTGCCATGGAGAACCTGTAAAGCAATATGTGTGTCTGAAGTTTGTCTGGAAGGCAGTTTGGTGTGGTATAATGTTTAGCTGTGCTGCCTCATGTGCACAGAATCCACCATGTGAATCTTGTCTGAGATGATGGTTTTCCCTAGTTTCTCCATATATCCCCTACAATGATACTTCCACCTTGCCATTGTGGAGGGGCTCATTTTCAGTAATGCTGAGAGCTAAGCCAGTGGTTGCATTGCTACTTGTAGGATCTCCCAAGCCAGACAGATCAGTAGATGTATTCTATGATGGAACCTCAAAATATGCAAAATGGACAACCAGGGAATCAGGGTTTGATTCCCAAGAGGGGCATAGATTTTTTACTGTACCGTCAAACTCATACCGGGTGCTTTTTCCACAGGGATAGAGAATGGGGGTTAAAACTGGCAGGTGACCTTCAGGTACTGCCCAGAATGTATCCACTCTCTTATACATCTACATGGCATGATGCTTAATTAAGCAAGTGATAACATCTGCCTTATTGCTAGCAGGGAGTGTTCATATGTATTTTTTATTGGTAAGGCATCTTAAATTAAGGCAAGTAGTACATATATTAACCACTGTTTTGAAAGTTCAATCCCCCTTGTCTTCTGGCACATTCTCTATGCACTTGACCTCAGTAATAGTGACTCATAGAAATAAAAATATGGATCTGTACATAGCTAAAATATTGCGTTCTAAAGTACTTTAGGAACATTTTTGTTGTGTAACTAGATAAAGGACATGTTTATTCTGTCCCTTTGAAACAGATTAATATGAAAATAATAACCAAAGGGAATAAGTCACTGAATATTAACAGTATTTCTACTGCTTAAACCTGGTGACTTCGATCTTTCTCTTTCTTTCTGTTTGGAGTCATGCCAGATGTTGCTGCCAAATTGCTGAGCAATGGATAAGTAGGACCAGGTATCTACTGGGGGGAGGGAGGGGTCCATACATGTTCTAAAATATTAAATAAGTGTTGTTCTTCACATGTGATGCAATAGACCTGGCAGATTTTATTGAATCAACACAGATATACAAAATTAGTTTTCTTTCATCTTCTATTCACACCAAAACTGCTGTCACAATGAAGATGATTATGCTATTTTTTTAGTGTGATGTTTACGATACAGTCTAACTGCTCTGTTCAGAATAAATGGTCATTTTGTATGTATTGGCAACAGTACACAGAAGGAGGAGGTAGTATATCTCTTTTAATTTGCTGCCTGGTTACTTCACGTTCCACTGAATTGATGCCTGCAGTGGTTCAGAATTGTGTTATTTTTACAGACAGTGCTGTTTTCGTGGAAGCCACATAATGACAGTGCTGAGGCACTGTGATGTGTCCCTGTAAACAGTTTCGTTCAGTCTAACTTGGAAGATCACAGTATAAAGGTCAGTGTTTGTAACTTACAGAGCAGCAGCTGTGAACTTTTAAATAGTGAGAAGTCTTACTGAGTATTTTGTGTTACATAAAAAAATGTATATAAATTGAGGTTTTTAGTTGTAAATTTGAGTGTTCTATTATGTGAATTTATGTTTTAAAGTGCACAAAATCTCCATACATTACTTCCACTCCCACAACTTTAAAGAAAGATATAAACAAGTATTACTTTTAGGCATTTGTCCAAGAAATAATTTTTGTTTTTCAAATATGTGTGGTTAGGGACATTAACTCTTCAACACATTCAAAGAACTGAAAGATACAGGAGGATTAGTTTTTAATTTGAGTATAACATATGTAACAGTGTCACCAAAATTCTGAAGATTGTGATATACAAACCAGCATGTAGTCATTTTTGTTATGTAATATGGATTGTGGTCTCTTTGAGGCATGAACATACATTATAAGTGTTTTAAAATAAAGTACTGAGGAAAATGTCAGGCCATGTGAGGAAGTAATGAAGTAGGATGATGCGTAAAGGGGAAGTTTGCAATATGTGGAGGTTACCTGGCATTGTTAGGATAGTGAAATATAGAGGCTTAAGATGGGCTAGGGAGACAATAAATTCATACAGAACTCAGTTTGGAGAACATACATTAGGATTTCAGTGCATAAACATGATGCAGCATTCAGATAAAGATTAAGGTCTTCTGGGTTATGACACCATGGGGTAAAGTAGATTGTTGCCAATGTTCTGGAGGAACCAGTCTACCAAAGTACATCATATCACTTACCAGAAGACCTTATCTCAATACTTACTGCTGGTGAGAACCCTGAGTCCCACAGTGATGTGGATTTTGGTTGGCTTGTATGAGACAAAGTGCGAATACTACAAATATTACACAGCAGATTACCAGTAAGCTACTTTTGCATGCAGGCAAAGCTCTTCTTAGGAAAGGAAAGCAGATTTTTATTCTACAAGTGACACACAACACCACCAGCAATACAAATCTAATACAATAGGCAGGATTGTTAAAACAGTGAAGTAAGGTAATCAGAATAGATGAGTTACAAACTCACCAGAGTGGTTCGTCTAGTGATTTTGTAATGCAACATTTTAGGTGGCAGCCATGTTTATAACAGGTATTTGTGTACTCATGGCCTAAAAATGCTTCCTTGTCACTGCAGTGTATTGTTTACAAATCCTTGTACACAATTTTAGGTGGTAAGATACAAAATTTAATTCATCCATTGTATGCTAGTTATTCATTTATGCCAAGTAGCCACCTGGAGCAGAGCCCTTTGTGGGAGCCTAACAGGTGTTAAGCTAGTCAAGAAGTTTCCAGTCTTTATAGTACACAAAGATCATTATTATCTTAACAAGATCAGCCACTGTTCTGTATCCTGAGATGGATGAATTCGTTCCACATCCTCACACAGTATTTGTTTGATATCCAATATATACCACAGTCTCCTGAGTGATCTTCATGTTTTCTGACACAATTTTGGATGTATGTCCCCGGCTACTGAAAAGTGCTGCATGTCCTGCCTATCATGTCCTCTTGGTTTTAAAATTTATTCTTCTTATGTGAGTACAACTGTGAAGCTCCTCTGTATATAGTTTTCACCACCTTTCTGGCATACTGTTCTCAGCACTATGTTCAGAATACCCTTAGAAGAACAACTGTAATATATTTATATTTTAGGTATGTTCTGGTACAATCAAATCAAATACTTCCAAGGTGTTTTCATCTAATAATCCATATGCAGACTGAAAGATTTTGTGTCTCAGTAAAGTAACAGCCCGATGGGACATATTTCTTCTGATTTTAAAGCATGTGGTACTGCTTTCCTGTTTAAAGTAATGAGCTAGTTTTTCTCAGAAAGAGGAGGGATATAATAAAAACATCACCCAGGAAAGAATTTACAGTCTTTTGAAATATAACACTAAGTACTTTGTTAGATAGGTGGTAACATTTTGGAGGATTTTACTGCTCTCATCATCAGAGTTGGCCCTGAAAATGGAGGCAGTGGGTGTCACTAAGGTGTACCAAAATGACTGTAAAAGTTAGCTGTGACATAACAGCAGGTGTCTGCATTATAAGTAGTTGAGTGAGTGTGATGTTTTAATGAATATGTTTGTTGACCAGAATAATCACTGTATTATTAGCCCTGTGATTATATGCATAGAATAGAAAGGCTGTTGTGTGTTACTGACATAGTTTGTCTGTTAGACATATTCTCTACTGTAATAGTGGTTTCTTACAGAACTTTTACAGCAATTTTTGCTGTAACAAATCATTGTCTTAGCTACAGGTGACTGACTTAAGTAACCAACCAACCAACCAAGTATATCTAGCAGATGCCCTCTTGACAAACTGATAGTCACTCAGTTCACCAGCAAATTCCCTGTCTTTGATTGACTTGAAAATTCATTACAATGATCACAAGAACCTACCAATGTGAATCCTATCCAAAGCCAGATAATCGACTATGATTTGTTGGTACATAAAGGTAAAAGATCTTTACCCTTTCTAAGTACCTTATCATGAACATGGAGGTGACTGGTTGAGTTTCACAATCTGGCTGCTTAACTGCCCTGTAGAAGGAGCTCACAGTTCCCATGGCTAATTGTTTTGATGTGGTGGCAATGATATTTATCTTAATGAAAATCAAAGCTGACCCATCCAGTCCATAATCACTTCACTCTAAAGAAATATATAACAGTGATCTTGTATGTGTATGCATGTATGTATATGTACATATATCCAAATTTAACACGAAAGGGTCAATTTTGTAAGATTCTATTATCATCTTCACACCTGCAGCAGATGATAAATAGCCAGCCAAACTTCAAACATGGATTGAGGGTGTAGATGTCAGTGGCAAATCCTGATCTGGATGTCAAGAGCAGAACAGTACAGTACTATTGTACCTTTCCACTAGACCTGATTTCCATCACTGGATTTACCATTGGTGGGTGTTAATAACCCTTACACCACATTCATTTGTGATCTTTTGTGCATCCCTTCTAGCAGTCTAGAATATAAATAACGCACAGTACCTTGCTTGACAGCGCCCTTTGATGTCACTTGGTTCCATGGAATGAAATCCTAGCTGACAGAACCCTTTTTTGGATAAAATCACCCAGTCACAAAGAACATTTCATACTGTCTTGTCTTTAAAAAATGGGACCGTTTATTAGTGCCACTTCAAATGGGTGACATTGCCCCATCTGTAGTTATGTCACTTCTACTTCTTATGTAGCCATAATAGTTCCAAGTTCTTTGGCTGAAGGTTCTCCAGTGGAACCCTTCACGAGTTTCTATCCAGTTGCGATCTTCCAGTAGTATTGATGGCCTCTTTTCCTCCAGTCCTTGAAGGCACATTTAGAAATTTATTTTAGGGTGGTACAGGCCAGTTAAGGTTCTACAGATCCAATTCTTACCAAGTAATTGGCCATCCTTTTCCCTTAATTTTGACTATGCCCTGGTGCCACTATCATTTATACGTTGCTACATTCACACATTTTGATCAGGGATTAATGGCAATGCCAGACCAATGTAGAACTACATGGTTATTGTCAAGTACTTTGGTCACAGCTTTACTGTCTGACTTTAGATGTTTCTTCTCGCCTCTTTCCAGTCCTGTTGTCTATTGCAGAAGCCTTAATGGCATATATATCTCCCTTATTTAAGAATAATTGGAAATGCATTGTCCTCTGCATTAGTTGCTAAATAACTGACTGGATAACTATCTACACCCTGTGAAGTCCTTGAGATGTTAATAGTTACTCAGCTACACAGGAAATTCTTTATAGCTCATGTAACCCAGAAGTTCATAAACATCCTTTTTATCTGTGAGCTAGTTGGGAAGCCCATTAATCTTGGAGCTGGCAGAAGATCAAAACTCCACAAGAAACCGTGTGACGCACAGGGATTTTGAAATGCACAGTGATGCTAACATAGGTGTTCTTGTGTGTGTGTGTGTGTGTGTGTGCGAATTAATTTACACTTCAGAGAAAAAGGATTTTCTGAACTCTAAACAATCATAATGGCATGTTTCCAAAGAGCATAAATACATTCAGTGTGAATTTGACTGCCACTAGCAATGAGACAGTTTGTGACTGGAATCTGGCACACTAATGCAGCTGGTGCAATAATTCTGCTGCTTCTGCTGCCATCTAGAGTACAGCAAGGTGAGTTTATTCTACCTTTAGCAACAATATTCCTATACCTCTCTTCCCATAGCATAGACATATTACAGGCATATTATTATCTACTGTCTCTCAAGCTTGAAGTTCATCTAAATGATATTTTAAAAATACATTGTCTAGCTCACAGAAAACACACTACAGCTCCATTCCAAAGACATATCACTTAATATTGTTTAGGGGAACAATATGTTCTGACATCAGTACAAAACGTGTAAGTAGACCTTGTGGAAGAAACGTGGATTTCTTTAAACGTTAGCAGATGATACACATAGAACTCTTATGCATGGAAGGTTTACCACATCAGTTTTAACTGACATGCACAATGATGTTACAAAAATGTTTCTGGTACTTGGTTTATTAGGGTGTTTCATACATTTCTGCTTTTTCTCAAAATTTAGTTGTGCAGTTGCAGTTCTAACATTAGATACAGAATATAAGTACGTCATATGTTACATTCACGCACATCGTAATTTGTTGAACATAGTATGGTAGGATATTTAAACTTGTCCCATGATTCTTAATGCTCTGTGTACCTATGGGCTGAACAACAGGAAAACTGGGGGTTTGATTCCTGGCAGGGCAGAGATTTTGCTCTGTATCACAACAGCCAGACTGGATCTGAGTATGTCACAACTGGTGCTTCTGTCCATAGCGTTAATGGCGATGGGACATGATACTAACCACTAATCTCCATCTAATGCCAAAGATTAAGAAAGACTGTAGCTAAATGACTACTACATAGGAAGCCAAGGCCCATACACACAAAAGTTATTGCTGTCTGTAGCCCATGAATGATTTCAGATTTCAGTGTTTACCTGCATCATGTTTTAAAGTTCATCAGATATTTCAATATACAGTGCAGTTTCCATTTTAACAATGAAGAAGGATGCAGCCCATAATGTAAATGTTCACTACCATGTGAACCTTAAATCTCATATAACTCTTAAAACTGCAGTTTTCCACTCAAAATTTCAGGACCTTTGCTCCTCCTTACCTACAATATGATGTTGTCTGTTTCAGCAAGGAACTATAGTGAATCTTGTCATACTGACACTGAATGTGTTGATCATCGTATGTTGTGTAAAGCCAATGTAACTGACAGCAGTGTCAAGCATTGCTACTGTAACAGGTAAGGTGTTTAAAGTGACTGTCACTGACATAAAATGCAGCTAAGAGATTCTGCAGCAGTCAGTTCATAAGGATAAATAATTATTTATGTTCGTAAGAATCGTTCAGGGAAGAAATATTACATTTAACCATTGAGTAAGAGTGCCAGTGTCCCATAATTGACACAATGTGTATGCTGATTACATTACATTAGTACAGGAACACAAAATACAGTATATAAAAGCTGCACACGGTACTTTAAACAGCATTAAAGACATTAATGTAGAAATAAACAAAGAGGATGAAAAAAGAAAATACATGTTCGCATTTCTGGAAAAGTCACAGAAACTGGCTAACTTTTGATATTATACATTGACTGACTGACTGACTTACTAACTAACCAAATAACTAACTAGCTCCAAAGGACAGTATTCTTCTTGAGAAGCTAAAAGGACCTCATGTAGTCAAATTCACTGCATTTTATGGAACTGGAACATTCATTACTGTGTTCACATACGCCCACCACTTGCCCTATCCTGAGACAGAAGAATCCAGCCTGTGCCTTACCATCCTATTTTTTAAGATCTATTTTAATCTACATCTAGGTCTAAAAAAGTGGTCTTTTTCCTTCAGGTTTTCGCTGAAACCTTGTATGTATTTCTATAAGGAAGAGGTTTCTTGGGCAAGTAGTATTAAGATGTTATTCGAGGTTCTTAGGATGATGAATTTTAAAATTACAGTCTTCTGAGATGACATGATTTCATCAGGTAGGTAAGTACCAGTGTTTGGGAGGAATATACTGCCTCACATTTTTAAGTTATGAGAACTGAAATGGAGGCAGCAGCAGGTTCCACCAAAAGCTTGGTATAGATTTACCAGACTGTATGTTGTAATATCCCAGATGACAGTAATTTTAATACCCTAGTGTATTAGGATATATCAAGAAGAATGCAGACTGTGGGGATATGGCTCAGGATGGGTCCAGTGCTAAGTCTTGATCCTTCAGATTCCATAAAAATGGAAGCATTCTTGAAAAATATCTTTAAAATCTTTAAGACTCAAGTTTACAATTTAATGAAAGCAGTAAATGTTTTCCACGATTTTTTTATATTACTGATTATTTTTAGGAAAATCCAGTCAAAATGATGAAAATGAAACATGAGGCAAAGATTATTCACTAATCAGATGAACAAGAACAAATCAAAGGATTACAATTTTCAAGTAAATATCACTAAAAACATGTAACAGTGGCACAGCATTAGTGTACATGATTCCCATAACCATGAGCATTTTTACTTCTGTGTGAGAATAATATTAAAATGATTGTCAAGAAAACAGAATTCAGCAGTATGGAATAGATGTAGGTGAATCAAGATAGCATGGCATATGCTGCGTGACAACTACAACCCCAGACAATAAGTTAAAAGACCAAAAGCATGCCCTCACTCACATCACAAAATTCGTCGAACTGAGAAAACATACAAATGTGCTCGTAGTGGGTGTTCCTACTAGATTTGATCTATCTCCTACTTCATGTGTAAACAGTGAGGTGAATTCTTATAATAGGAAACTGTATAAGCGAATGAAACAATTTGAGCATGTGAGGCTTATTGACAGTAAACTACAAAGAGAATACGTCACCAAGCACGGAATGCATATGAAGCTAGCTGGCAAGGAAATAATAGCCCATAGGATAGCGAAACTTATTAGGGAAACCTCTTCAAAGAAGAAAACATATACCATTCCCCTGCTCTGGAAACTAGATTTTGACAAGAGGACTGCTCTGACGCGGAAATGTGATACTGGGTCTAGCATAGATTGGTCAGCAGTCAACAAGCAGATGGATCAGTCATTATCAATTGCATGCAACAATGAAAACCCAAATCGTACCAAACGAGATAAGATATGTCTAAAAGCAAAAAATGAAGATTTTTTATGGTTTTAGAATCAATGGACAAGAGGAAGGAGACCAACAACTTAACTATATATCATCAAAACATA
>Ga0136643_10016545_pt1 | contig 11092 bp, 7 predicted proteins | sample TergutLab28metaG_FD_96883 | JGI IMG/M metagenome (GOLD analysis project Ga0136643, IMG submission 96883) | Labiotermes labralis P1 segment gut microbial communities from Petit-Saut dam, French Guiana - Lab288 P1 (version 3) (version 3) | ecosystem: Host-associated > Arthropoda: Insects >... | reverse complement strand
ATGCTCAACATGTTTCGGATGTTAATACATCCATCCTCAGGAGCTTGCGACTTATTTGTTGAGTTATTTCATGGGTTGTATTGCTTTGGTTCGATGTGTGTTGTTGTTACGGTGTGGTTTGGTTGGGGTGGTGTGGTATCCGGATGCAGGCTGAAGCACTAGTGCATCCAGATACCACACCACCCCAGCCAAACCACAACGTAACACCAACACACATCGTACCAGAACAATACAACCCATGAAATAACTCATCTAATAAGTCGCAAGCTCCTGAGGATGGATGTATTAACATCCGAAACATGTTGAGCATTAAATAATGAAATAATAAAGCAAGTGACATCAAGTTGGTCTCTCTTTATTCAATGATTCGGAGTCATTTCGAATCTCTAAGAACAGCTAATTTCTCCCAAACTGTCGGACATACAGAAACCTGTAACTATGCCAATATCACTAACTGTCTTCTTAGATTTTTAGCCAAATTACGAGTCAAGAATTTCGTTTGTTAGTGTACTGTCTTGGCGCACTTCAGTAAGTATTGCGGGGGGAAGATGCTGTTTTAGTGTTCTCAGAACGTTGTTATGTTTACCAAACTAAACGGCGTCATACACTGTAAGACCTTTAATCATATTTCCTCACCGCCGTTAGAATTCCTAATTTCAGTCTCAATTCTAAACTAATAATTTTCTCCCCTTATTCGCCACTGTGGATTCGCGACGGCTCAGTCGGTGTAGTTGGTGGATGCCTAGGAAATAGATGTTAGGTTTTCGGCAGAAACAGAATTTTTTCTTTTCTCTGAAACGAAAAACCGCCTGCCGTAGCCGTCACAGATCAAATATTTCTTTGGTGTTAAAGATTTCGGGTTTCCATTCTATTCTCTTGAATCTAAGAACGCATATAGATTTACATTCACTCCCCTCTGCGTGGGTACGCTATGGGGCTTAATCAAGTACATAGTACCTTTATAGCCTTCTAACGATTTTCTAACACTTGTTTTTCCCCCCGCAGATACACACTTCTAATAATTTTTAAGAAACTTCTCATTTCTTTTTATCTGCTTCAAGTGAGGTCATTCTGAGCACTTATTCGCTGTATTATATTTATTGTACTGTGCAGTCGTTTCGGTATTGCAGCTGTCACCTTCAGACCAGTTCGTAGAGAGAAAGTCTCAGCCCAATAACGGCAACATAAGCGAAGCTGTGTACTATAACTCCTGCTGATACACGAGGAAAAGTGGGTCAGCTGTTTGCCATTTAATTATACATTAGTAAAGATACATTGATATCCATTGTCCTTGTAGTAAAAGACCTCTGAATTTCCCCCCCCCCAAAATTTATTAAAATATATTGAAAGATCCCCAGAATTAACAACAGTTATTTCCCTAATGCAGTTAACTCTACTGAATGGAAACACCACGATGTGCTTGTAACGTAATACCATATAAACAGTGTACGACAGCACAACCATTTTATTACTCAAGGTAATTATAAGGCTACATGTTTCGACTATAGATTAGTCATCTTCAAGCCTATTTTTGTCAACTGTGTCACAAGATGCTATGCACACTTTGGGATCCCATCGTGTTTACAGCCATGGAATACATCAAATTAGTTCGCACGTCACGCCCTTTGAGACAAAAGAACTCATCATCATCATCATGTTCCTGAAGGGTTAGGTGTGTTTCCTGTTCCTTGATCCTCAAGATGAAGTTGGTCCCTCCATCTCTTCCTCTGTCGTCCTATGTTCCTTCGTCCTTTTGGTTTATACTGTAGTGCTTCTTTTGGTAGTCTGTTTGTGTCCATCCTCTGTACGTGTTGTAGCCACTTTTTCTGGTACTGTTTTATTTCCTTTACTATGTTCTATGCTCCCGTTTTTTGCCTAATACATTGATTCTCTTCTTTATCTAGTTTTGTTATTCCAAGTACTAAAGAACTAATTTGATGTATTCCATGGAAGTAAAGACGATGGGATCCCAAAGTGTGCATAGCATCGTGTGACTCAATTGACAAAAATAAGCCTGAAGATGACTAATATATAGTCGAAACATGTAGCCTTATAATTACCTTGAGTAATAAAGTGATTGTGCTGACGTACACTGTTTAGTGTTATATTAACTCTACTGACTTTGTAGTGGGGGTGCACTGTACGTCATCACAACAACTTTAGTACTCAAGGCATTGTATGTAGGTTGTTCGGAAAGTAAGTACCGTCTGCGCATATCTCTCGCGCATCTTCGAGACTGTCACTTTGCGCATGTGCAGTGACTTCCTCTATCAATTGAGTAGCCACAGACGCCATTTCGTGAAATTCGTGTTATGTTTATGTTTGTTCCTGTGCGTTAAACATGTTTAAGACAATTGAAGGGACCGTCAACTGTGAAATGCAGACTGTAATTTTTTTTGAACGCTAGGAATGTGCTACCGAGTGAGATTCATCACCAGATCTGTCAAGTGTATGGTGACAATGCGATGAGTGATGGCATGGTTAGGAAATGGGTTTGGATGTTCAATGAAGGACGAGAGAACATACACGATGAGGCGCGAAGTGGGCGTCCATCTTTGGTGAAGTGATGATTTGTTGCGTAAGGTCAACGAAAGAGTGCATGACGACAGACGTTTCACAATTTCTGTTCTGTCCCTGCACTTTCCTCAGATTTCAAGGTCTCCACTCTATGACAATGTCAGTAGTGGCTAACATCAAAGGCGGCGGCATTCTATCAGGAGGGTATACAAAAACTTGTGCCCCGCTACGATAAGTGCCTCAATAATGGCGGCAAATATGTGGAAAAATATTTTGAAAAATTTAGAATTTGATAACAATAAAATTTTTTTACGAAATTTTACTCGAATTTTTTTTCACAGCGAAACGGTACTTACTGACCTGAACAAGCCTCGTATTTTGTATTGGGCCGGAAGTGCATTTTGAACATTAAAACTTCCGGTCCTAATTCATAGAGTGGAGAGTAAAAAAGCGGCAAAATTCGGGTCTAGCAAAAGCAAGGGCGGTTGTACTAAAATTCTGGTCACAGTGCCCTATTCTGCACAGCTCTGACGACGAATAAATTCACTGCGATGTAACGTTTACAGTGCGTCGAGCACAACAGTGCACGAAAAATGAATTAGCTAATTACTAACTAACTAACTAATTAACTAACTAACTGCATACAGCAGTTTCCGTCTTGGGAAACCAATAGTTTCTCATTCAGTCACAAAATTCCCCGCAGTGTATGGAAAACGAATGTTCATTACCGCATTCACAAATGCCCGCCTTTTGTCCCTATCTTGAGGCAAATTCATCCAGTCTCGACACCCACCGTATTTAAAGCAATCCCATTAGAGACCTGGACAGGCCCAGAGGGTTCCAGGAAGTTAAGGTTCCCAGATTTCGTGACAACGGCACAGGATATTGGTAAGGTTGTCAGCCTTCCGCACCGGCCGACTTTACCCCCAGGAAATACTCCTGGTACTCATTTTAGTTAGAGGCTGAGTCGACCACAGGGCCATAGTGCGATCGGAAGGATTTTTGTGTCAATGAAAAATCCACTGACACTACCTGGTATCGAACCAGCGACCTTCCGATTTGTAGCACAGCACATTAACCACTGTGCTACCGCGGTCTCCTCCCCACCCTGTTTAATAAGGATTAATTTTAATAACTTTCCATCTCGGCCCAGATCTTGCAAGTGGTCGCCTTCAATGCCCTTCCCTACAGACAGCTCGACTGCCCCTCTCCTATCCGCCGTACAACATGCAATACTAAGTATAATGCACTAAGTTTTGTAATTACGTATAAGCGCTTTATCGCTCCGGAATAAATAATTCAATTGGATATTTTATACAGCCGTCTTCACGTGTTCAGCAGCACATCGGAAGAGTCCACTAATATTGATAGTATTGTTATAGATTCTTTACAGCTTTCCGAAGTAACAAAGTCGGTACTTACCTTATCAGTTTCGAACAACTATAATGTCATACTTACTGAAATATTATTTTTATGAAACTTCACCATATAGTGAGGTTTTGTACGTTTGAATGACGGAGTGGGTGACAGAGTTCAAAGTGAAATTGAAAGAACCGGTAAAACGAACTGTTTGGCGTTAATATACCGGCATTTTGTGGCTCAGTACCAGCATTTGGCGATAGTATAGGAGTATTTTGTAGCTCAGTACCAGCATTTGGCGGTAGGATAACGATATTTTGTAGCTCAGTACCAACATTTGGCGATAGTATACCGGCATTTTGTAGCTCAGTACCAGCATTTGGCGGTAGTATACCGGCATTTTGTAGCTCAGTACCAGCATTTGGCGATAGTATAACGATATTTTGTAGCTCAGTACCAGCATTTGGCGGTAGGATAACGATATTTTGTAGCTCAGTACCAACATTTGGCGATAGTATAGGGGCATTTTGTAACTCAGTACCAGCATTGGGCTGTAGTATAGGGGCACTTTGTAGCTCAGTAACAGCATTTGGGGTTAATATAGCGTCATTTTGTGGCTCAGTACCAGCATTTGGCGGTAGTATACCGGCATTTTGTAGCTCAGTACCAGCATTTGGCGGTAGTATAGGGGCATTTTGTTGCTCAGTACCAGCATTTGGCGGTAGGATAACGGCATTTAGTAGCTCAGTACCAACATTTGGCTGTAGTATACCGGCATTTTGTAGCTCAGTACCAACATTTGGCGGTAGTACACCGGCATTTTGTAGCTCAGTACCAGCATTTGGCGGTAGTATACCTACATTTTGTAGCTCAGTACCAGCATTTGATGGTAGTATAGTGGCATTTTATAGCTCAGTACCAATATTTGGCGGTAGTATAGCAGCATTTTGTAGTTCAGTACCAGCATTTGGCGGTAGGATAACGGCATTTTGTAGCTCAGTACCAGCATTTGACGGTAGTTTACCGTCTTTTTTGTATTTTTGTATCAGATTTTGGCGACTCTTTATTTGCAGCTGGTGCCATATCAACAGAGTTTGGTGGCACAGTACCAGCACTTGGTGGCACTGTACAAGAATTTTGTAAAAATATACCAGAATTTAAAAAAAAATTTAGCATAATTTTGTAGCAATATACCCGAATTTGGTAGCACAATATTTGTATTTGGTGACACACTAACACAAAATGTTGTCACATTACCAGAATTTGCTGGAATTTCACCAGCATTTGATAGCGTTGTATTAACAACTGTTGGTAAAATATTAGAACTTTTTGGCATGGTGCTAGTATCTTTTCGCACTCTAACAACACTTTTCTGTGAAGGATGAAGAACGTCACTAAAGTTGTCACTTTCAATGTATCGGACCTGTTGTTCTATTATCCTTATGATTAATTAAACACCACTCCATTAAGACTTATCGCAGAGACTGTCTGTACGTTTCCATGTATTTATCACCTACGCTGAATAGAGAAGCGCCGTTAGCTTCACGCGTCCACCGCTTCGTCCGCCAGGAAATTTATCACTGCGCCATTGGATAGGGTAGGTTGTGGAGCAAAGTACTGCCACTACACGACATCGAACCCCAACTCCTTAGTTAACCTGCTTGAAGGTAATTTGACAGAAGCCGTCCCGTTGTGCAATAACAATTGTAAAATATATATTATATACCGTCAGTACACAACAACATCAATACAGTGATATATATTATGCAATAGATTGCACTATGGCTACACGTTTCGACCGTAAACGGTAAACATCAGGCCAATAAAGAAGATTTTTTAAAGGCACAGAAATGTAGTACTCAATGGTATCCGATTTCGTTTACAGTAGAATGTAAAATAATGTATAAAGAATTCATATTTACAATTAAAATTATTAAAATGTGAACTTTAATCAAATTGATGAAGATCATCAAATGCTCTGTTGTTGCGGGCCTCAATGTGGTTGCTAAAACAATAGTACCGATACATAAATAGAATACTATTGTTTTAGCAACCACTAAAAAAATAGTACCGATAATTAGATAGAATACTATTGTTTTAGCAACCGCTAAAACAATAGTACCGATAGGTTGATAGAATACTATTGTTTTAGCAACCGCTAAAACAATAGTACCGATACATAAATAGAATAATATTGTTTTAGCAACCACTAAAAAAATAGTACCGATAAGTAGATAGAATACTATTGTTTTAACAACCGCTAAAACAATAGTACCGATAGGTAGAGAGAATAATATTGTTTTAGCAACCGCTAAAACAATAGTACCGATAGGTAGAGAGAATACTATTGTTTTAGCAACCGCTAAAACAATAGTACCGATACAAAGATAGAATACTATTGTTTTAGCAGCTACATTGAGGCCCGCAACAACCGAGCATTTGATGATCTTCATCTATTTGTTTAAAGTTCACATTTTAATCATTTTAATTGTAAATATGAATTCTTTATACATTATTTTACATTCTACTGTAAACGAAATGGGATTCCATTGAGTACTACCTTTCAGTACCTTTAAAAAATCTTCTTTATTGGCCTGATGATGATCGTTTACGGTCGAAACATGTAGCCATAGTGTAATCTATTGCATGCATTATATCACTATACTGATGCTGTTGTGTACTGACGGTTATATAATATATTATACAATTGAAGGTAATTTACTATACTGAATGAGCTCTCCAGGCTTCGGTTGTTACGTAACTTGGTGTGACGTTTGTAGGAGAGAAAATGCACGAAATTTTGCGTTTTGCCTTCCCTTAAGTACGAGCAAGTCACACGTGTCGAATTAGGAAACTTTTAAAAAGCAGGTGGTCGTAGTAAAGATTTTAGGCAAATTTTGATGACACTTGAAACGTGAATACGGTTTGAATGCAAGACACGAGCCCTACAGCCGATATAACTTGTCCGGCGGACGAAAAGTGAGCAGAGGTCTTCGCGAACAAACGCATTAGTTTCAAAGCATCCCGAAATTATTACGAAACACTTGTGTTTGTGTTCGGGCGAACTTGTATTAGCTGCAGCCTTCCATTACGTCCTGGAGGGAACGTCGCTTTCTCCTGGTCACCGTCTTGGGAATGAAAAAAATTCGTCTTCCTGTACAGCATAAGGAATTAAAGACATCCTGAGGGCACAGAAATAGGAGGCTGCCTTCTGTCGCTTGAAACATTGATTGGCTCCAAGGGACCCGTGAATTATGTAAAACTGCTTGTTGCTAAAATATTCAGAACGTCTTGGTACCAGCAGCTGTAATGAACTGGCCACTTTCTGGAACAAGAAACTTGGTAGCCTGGTTCTTAAGCTTTATTGTCCGGGGTTCAGTGCGCCGTACTGGCTTCTGTTTATGCTGCGCAGTGAAGGGGTTATGACCTTCTGGCAATCATTATTTTTGCAGTCTGCAGGGTACAACATTACGGGTATTTCGTGAGCGCTGTCATGTGTTTATGACTGGGGGTGGGATTTGGGAATTGACGTCCTTCATGGGCCATGTGCTGGAGAACGGAGAGCTGTCGTTTGATCGTGCAAGTAGGCGATTGATTTTTACGTAAAAAAGAAATTAATTTAGACCCAGATTTCTGAACAAATCGAGGGCGACCCTTCGCTCCTCCCCACTCAAACTTCTGTTAGATCTTCATCACAGCTTGCAGCCAATATTTAGATTCACTTATCCTGAAGATGGTGACTGTAACGACAGTCGAAGCGTTAAGGAAACTTTATTCCGCTGCCTAACGAAAAAAAGTCGATTCCACACATTACACTTGGCGATGCCATTTTTCATCTGCTCGCTGCTAATCTTCTGTGTATACAGGGTGTTTTGTTACCCACAGACAGCTTCGTAAAAAACACTTAAAATCACGTGAAATGTACGGAAAAATGTGTGGTCAAAATGCGGAGACATACAATTAAAGCAAATGGAGCTTGTGCCTTGCATTCGATCCGGTAGAAGGTCGTTGTGAAGAAGGTAATGGATCTGAAATTTCATACAAGGTAGGGTAATTACAGTCAATAACACAACAATGTATATCTAATTGATGTTTATTAGAAGATGATAAAACACTATATATATATATACACATACACACTCTTACAGCATACAAATATTTCGAATGAAAAACCTGATGATGGCCAATAGTGGCTGAAACGTGTAGTTCTTATCATCTTCTAATAAACATCAATTAGATATACATTTTTGTGTTAGGTAAAGCAGTCCCATTACAGGCCTGGTCAGGCCCAGAGGGTTCCAGGAAGTTAAGGCTCCCAGATTTCGTGACAACGGCACAGGATTGTGGTAGGTTGTCAGCCTTAAGCACCGGCCGCCTTTACCCCCAGGAAATACTCCTGGTACTCATTTCTGTCAGAGGCTGAAACGACCCCAGGGCCAAGGATTTTATGTCAATGAAAAATCCACTGACACCAGCTGGGATCGAACCAGCAACCTTCCCATTTGTAGCTCAGCACCTTAACCACTGTGCTACCGCGGTTCCCACATGGTTGTGTTATTGACTGTAATTATCCTAAATATTAATTACTATATACAACGGGGATGGCACATTTCAGAATTCATACAAGTGTATAGAATTTCTTCACTACAAACAGTAGCTTAAAAAAATTGACTGTGCACCATGCAGTTCAGTGCCCACAGTAACACTGAATTTTAAGGGGTTAAAGCCGAGCACCGCCCATTAAACACGATCTTAAACTGCGGTACTTTTACATCTCGAAGCAAGTTAATCTCTGTGGGGACTCAGAGCGCAGCCCTCATTAATACCAGTCTAGCTGGACACCACCAGATAGGGGAGAGGGGTTAAAAATGACAGAGGGGTCATTAGGCTGAACTCTGAGTTCACCCGGTGGTGTGTGTACATTAAGTGGGGTCGGGCAGGGTCAACTGAGATGACCTGCGGTGATGATCTCCGCTCCAGAGAGAAAAAGCTGGAATGGCGGAGTTTTAGTAGGCTGCTGGAATCGAACTAAAAACTGCGAGTTCTGCACTTCCAGTCTAGATATCCAGTACAGTATTTTGTACTATATTCTGGTGGTCCCAGGTTCAGATCTTGGCGAACGGACCGACTGTCATTATTAACGTACTTCTTTGTTTCCTACAGTCACTCCAGACAAATACCAAGATAGTAGCTCAAAATGAGCCACGGCCACTTCTTCCCACATTCCTTTCAATTCATTATTTACCAATTTTCATGTAATTTGAAATAATTACAGCCACATTCAACCAATTATATATATATATATATATAAAACCGCGTACAGACGGGGTCTGGGGACAAATAGCCCCCTATTAATTGGGTAGTACTGGAAATATTTATGTGGAGGTTAAAACTGCCGGGACGTGAAGCTATTCACTGTCCTTCATCAAGTGCTTATTTGAAGACTGCATAGAGTTATATATCCTACCTACCACATGTCTTCCTGGCATGATGCTAAAATAAGTGCAGGAACAACTGTTATATTTACGGAGAAGAAACACCCTGTACATTTATCGTGTTCAAGGCGAAACTTTCGTAGTTTTATTCCAACAGCGTAAGAGTATTTTTCTGTCGGCGCAAACACGTGAGGATTTTCGGTCAGTTTATTGTTCCTACTCGGAGACTCTTGAACGTTACAGGCAATTATAGATGACTTCTTTTAGGCTTTGCGTATGTGTGTGGATCTGGCGTGGGGGCCGCATATGGCTTCATAGGTACAGGCCGTAATATTGGTTGCTGTTCCTGGTGTCTTATGATTCTGTATGTTATTGTGAGTGCTGTGCTAGTGCTTTCAAAGGCGTTGTGGACTGCATCAGTTTGCCGCCCCGACCGATTGTCACAGTCTACTCTTCAGAATTATCGAATGATTTTATATGAAATTTGCTTTCCGTGGTACAAGGTAAAAATATTGAACACATGTAAGTTCTGGTTTTGTATCAGGTTAATATCTCTGACATCGTGGTTTAGGATCACTCTCTAAAACCTGATAGTCGGTAACTTGGTCAATAAATTTCTCTCCATTCACTGTAAACATAAATTGGATATAATCCTGACACATTATTTTAATTACTGTATGACGCGCGATGTTATTTCTTCTGACTTGTATTTTGGACATAACGTTTCGGACATTATTTTCGCGCCCTTCTTCAAGTGACATTCAGCAATATTACATTCTTTGATTTTTGTGGCCCACCTCATCTCCTGAAACACTAAAATTAACCTAAGTTGTATCAAAAACGTAATTTCTGCTTCGCACAAAACATATTGTCCATCCATTACATATGCTGACAAGTTAATTATGTTTAAGGAAATAATTGCTAATTATTCTCGGCAGTCCTATGAAGATGTAGGCCTAAAGGATTTTCCGTAAACAAATTGGAAGTTTGTTTGAGTGTTAACAAAGATGGTATATATATCTAGTTAGAGATTCGTTATAATGGTTCGGTGTAGTTCAGAAAAGAATTCTGTGTATTTCAGAGACACCCTGTATATAGTACTCAGAATTTAATCTTCTGTTTATTTGAACGTTTTATTTAAAATCGGCCGTCGGCATATTAATAGACCGGAAAGTGCCATCAGAGTGGCCACACGAGAATTAAAAATTCACGGATTAGCCAAGCGGTCTGTACTTTCGGAAAAACCAAATTCAACATTGCCTAATATAACGTGTCCAAACAGAAAGAGTGAACAAGCATTATTTAATGCACCTGTCTACTATCTTGGGGCCAGGCACTGAGCCGCGCAGGTTTTTCCATTACTTGTCGGATAGGTTGGTAACGTTGATGTTGTAAACGATATTTCAATGCGACACTGAACATTGTTTAGTAAAGAACGCATTTTGAATGCACAGGGCAACAGAAGTACAGTTCGGCCAACTTAAAATTGGCCTAGTTTTATACTGGCCTATTCCCGGTCGAGAATGTATCGTAGATTTTGTTCTCGACAGGAGCGAAGCTCGAACCTCGGTCAGGACACTGAGGTGAGGGTTCATTAATGTAGGAATAACGTAACTCCGTTGCATTGGATACACATATGATTGAGTTTATTAGATGAGAGCAGTTTGGTTACAATACGGCGAAGAGTCGGTAATGGCAATACGCCACTGACGACTACCTCGTCGTCTGGTCTGCTGGACGTCTGGTAAGGAAGTGTCTGCAATGTCTTCGTACAGTTACGT
>Ga0136643_10016543_pt1 | contig 11092 bp, 8 predicted proteins | sample TergutLab28metaG_FD_96883 | JGI IMG/M metagenome (GOLD analysis project Ga0136643, IMG submission 96883) | Labiotermes labralis P1 segment gut microbial communities from Petit-Saut dam, French Guiana - Lab288 P1 (version 3) (version 3) | ecosystem: Host-associated > Arthropoda: Insects >... | reverse complement strand
TCATCAGGGAAATAAGTTCCTTGCTAAAGTTATATTATAGTATTCACAATTCAATTGGTATTTGCAAACGAGATGTTGTGGCAGCATATCATGTTGTGTAGGAATGTGTTGTGGAGCAGTGGCTTGGTGTGCATCTTATGCTTAGTAATGAGAATCTCTCATTACATGCTGAGTAATGAGAGCCTCTCATTACTCAGCATAAGAGCACACCAAGCCACTGCTCTACATCACATTCCTACACAACATGATATGCTGCCACAGCACCTCGTTTGCAAATGCCAGTTGAATTGTGAATACTATAATATAACTTTAGCAAGGAACTAAGCTCCCTGATGATGATCTGACAAGATCGAAACATGTCGGAGTGTTTTAAAGTGTTTTAAAGGTGTTTTATGTGAAATTATATGTGCATTCGTTGGTTGATAAATTGAAGTGATAGGAAATAAATATTTACACATAGTTTATGTGTTAGTGTTCAGAGGGTCAAGTGAGGGCAGCACAACTTAAGGCCATGCTTAGCTTTTGAGCAAGTTATGGGGAACTTTCATCCTGATTAATCGTCAGGTTCTTACATCAGATCTTCAGTTAATCGCTATCTGCGGAACGATATTAATTTTCTAACAAACTGCAAAAATAAAAAAATATGAGCCAGCTGGACGATGTTACAGGATTTCTGCTAAGTTGACTGGCAAAATATTTCCTTTGAAGCAGTTCTTGGGAGTGCTTGCCAAGTGGCGTGCTAACGCCTATGCGTTCGACCGAGTCCGGCCCTCTGTCTGTCACTCCCTCACGAAAAATATACCAATTTAGAAGCAAAATAATATGTAAATTAAATTAAAACATAATTCCAATTTAGTGCTACGTGTAAACAGCTTTATGTTTTGTTTTTAGGAAACACAGAGCATAAAGTTATCGACCTTTTATCTAGTTATACACCTCCCTGGTACAAGCTTAGATCAGAAAATGTGGAAGGAAGTTCACTTACGTAATTAAATTTGGACTGAACACACATCGAGATACTAGGACTGGAGATGGTGCTATGACAATGTTAGAATGACAAAGTAAAATATGTAAACAATATTTGTAATAGCTGTATTAAAACTTCTAAGTACATACATACTGCTCCATTTTACGACCTTAACAAATATGATTAAATCTTAATAATCTTAGCTGAATTTTTATGGACATACACAACATATTTTTCTTCCTCATTATGAATTAAAGGCCAATTGTGAACCTGATAGTGACCTGAAATAGGCCGAAACATGTAGTTCTATATAATACATGGAATTTAGTTGCGTTTGGACAGATACTGTTTCGAATTTGATACCATTAACATCACAACGGGATGACATACGTTAAGAAAGACGGAAAAGTTTAATCTATTTTCAAATTAGCCAAGTGCTTGATGTGAAGTTCCTTGTTTCCTGTGTTATGGAGAGAGAACAGCAATAGATAACAGAAGAAGACACAGATTGACTCTTACTGACGTGTATATGGAAGCCATAAACTTAGCGCGTGCGTTTTGTGTGACATTTTTAATTAGAGATTCTCCAGAAATTGGTCTTGGGCTGGTCACAACACACACGCGGAAGGCAGGATATTGTAGCCCAGTTGGTGACCAGGCTACGGACCGGACAACGGAGGAACTGTGTTGCGACGACACATAGACGACTGATGAATGAAGATCGTGAGAAATATCTAAGTAGGCTATATCGATTTATCGCTATATATATATGACGTCACTAATGACCTAAATAATAATAATAATAATAATCAAGAGAAATATTTGTTGCACATCACTAGTACGTAAAAGGAATTTTCTCACCGTCTTGAAAGCACACAAACCGCACTATACACGCGAACGTACTGAAAGCTACTGCTTTCTTCCTCAGGTGAACATATAGGCTCTTAGATAAAATCGCCACACAAATTCTAAATGAGCCATACCTTCACGTATGAGACTCACCCATACACATATTAAATATGAGTCTCATTAGCGAAAGTATGACTCATTTAGAATGCACGTGCCGTTTATATCTAAGGGACTAAATGTTCATATTAGAAAGAAAGCAGTAGCTTTCGAAACGTCGTGTGTATATAGTGTGTATATTTTTTAAGACGATGGAAAAAGTCCTTTTACTTAAGCATGATGAGTTACAAGTTGCTTCAATGTCAAGTAATTTCATGGTGTCGAGAAATATACGGTTCCCCAATTCAGCCGAGCAATGTTTTGCTTCCAGTCGGCGGCACGTTCCGCACACGTGAGTTCAGTTGCGACCTTTACGTAAGGCATTTAAGAAGCCTTTTAGTGATGTGGTCGCCATAATTCAATTTTGGGCACAAAACAGATCTTTTTGCAAATCGATGTGTAGAATCAATTACAAACCTGCTCCACATATTACTTGGGCGATGCAGTGTTACGGGACAGAAAAATGCTTTTGCCAAAACATTCATGACTGCTGAAAGAAGCACATCATAACAAAAAACAAAGAGTAAACTTTATTCGTCTGGCAAAATAATTCCGTTATAATTTATGATAGTAATACAAGGGAAATTACCATTGTCTGTAACTGGACACAACAAACATAAGGCCTGCTGAATATTAGCTCTTTTTACTGCCCGTTGATATAGACGAACGTTTACTAGTAACATATAGCTTTTGTCTATAGTGAAAAATAAAGTATTTGGTCCTTGTTTAATTACTTTAATTTTAATTCTAAAATGGCTTCTTTTGGTATTCAAGACAGCATCTCCGCTTTATGTTAGGCGAGTATAAACTCGCTGCTGTGGCTGTTGCATGATGTACGGATATTATATTCCATACGGTACAGGGACAGAACGCCTACACAAAGGTAAACTTCGAAGTGTCGATGTTCACAAATAACACGCATCGTTATTACATTTTACTAAAATTTTTGTAAAACAAACTTAGTTTTTGTCATGGAGGCATGTATATTTTTTAGTAGAAACACCACGCGGCAGGAATACGGTACGTGTTCATTTTAAGTAAAATGCAGAGAGAATTCAGGTTGTTTGTAAAACCGGATTATTTTGAATTTTATGTAAACACAGTGCATATAAACAAATCCCGTCGGAATGTCCAACCGACCTTCTATGCCTCACCACTGCTCACTTCATATACCAAACACCTTAATCAATTCAGTTGAAATGTTCATATAATTTAACTGGATTATAAAAATATAAACCAAAAAATGCACAAGATTGTGTTAAATTTACAATAATATTACAAAAACCACTAACTACTACATGTTTTGGGCCTTAAAGACCCATCATCAGGCAGTACAATAATTGTATAAAGCGAATGTTTGATATATTAGTCTCTTGCGTGCAGAAGAAGTACTAGAAATTCCTCAGTGTAGAAAATGTACGGCGGACCGAACTGTACACTAAAGGTTAAACATAAATTTAGAAATATGAAAATATGTGAATTTTAAAAATCATAAAGTATATAAAGTAGTTTGTCATTTACAAATATTAGTGCATAAAACAGATTATGGACCTGTTAAAGAAAGAAATGAAAATGATATAAAGATATTAAAACGCGGAAGGATAGTAGCAAAGTAAGTAGCAGTGAGATGAAGCAACTGCAGCTGCTCCTTTTACAGTGTGAATTTATAGAGGACAAGAAAGCGGAGAGAATTCCATACCTCAATATATTTATGGTTTACGAATAGGTATTCGATACTGTTAAAAAAATATGAGAGTGAAGTCTGACGTAGGGCTTCAGTAACACGTAATAGGAGGTAGAACTAAGTTTCTATGCGGATATTGACACACTTACTGACAGTGCGGAAAATAATGACAAAGTAATACTAATATGGTATGGTGTCAGATAAACGTGTCTGTACGGACAGAAAGAGGCAGATTTCTGTCAATATTTTTACACAAATGACACTAGTACAAATACACTTTTACTTCCGATCATAAGATGTCTGTTGACCAAGACACGAGAGAAGTCTTCAAAATGTCATCTATAAATTACATATAATTATTCGTGTAAACAACATGGAAATTTTCACCTCAGAAATACTTGATTTTATTTGACGTTCATAGGGCCGTGCATCGTAATGTATTTCTATAGTAAAACCAACTAGATGCACCAATGTATCAAATTTATTTTATTTTGGAATGACACTACATGTTTCGGACGGTCTTTCCGTCCCTCAACAGGAATTCAAGACCTACATACAGCAACAGGCATATGTCAAACAGATATTGCTGTCTGCTTGCTAGTGGGTACCCGCTAGCAAGCAAAATAAAATAAATTTGATACATTGGTGCATCTAGTTGGTAGTACTATAGATATACGTGATTTTGATTGGAAAAAAGTGCCTTATAAAAAGATAATTTAGATAATAAAATCCTTAAACAAGTTAGGAATTATATATATATATATAATTCATGGAAAAAAAAGTGACGTTGGTGTTCAAAGAAGTACATTTCAACACTCATAACGAAATATGAACAGCGGAAAGAAAACCTTACTAAAACCCTTTAAGTTAATGGTCATACCTGTTTTTATTTATTTTGTTCTCTGAATGCCGAATGGTAACGAAAATATAGAGGAAGAAACTAGAGACGGCAGCGCGAAATCACGATACAGAAAGAGAGATCATAAAGGTGAAGATGCAATGGGAATAACGGAAATAAAAAAAAAACAAAAAACTCTCACAGGAAATGGCCAGAACATTCAGAGGGAACTGCATGGAAGACAAATCCTGGTGTTGCTGTAAGAAAGACCGAGGATACCAGGAAAATCTGACAAAAATTTGTTAACACTTTAAAATCCTTGAACCCAAAATAGGCCGAAGACGTACTGCTTATTTTTAAATGAGATTAGAAAGCTAACAACCCGATAGCAGGATCGGAATATCCAGCACCTTGCATACCAAAGGCACCAACTGGAATCGGTCTTCGGCCGCTCCCAGCTATCTCCTCCAATCGTCTCATCGCATCTCCCAGGATTCAAATATGAGGTTTTCACTTCATTGATTCCTTGCCCCATCTCAATTATAACAACAACGTCAACATAAACAACATACATGTAGACTCCAGTTGAAATGTGATGGCACACGGCGACGCACGGGAGAAGTGAAAAGGAAACTGGCGAAAGTAGTGGGTAGCAAGTACCTTTCACACTACCTCGGAACATGGTGTATCCAGCACTATTACCGCTGATGCACACACCTCGGCTGCCAGTGGTCGACTGAACTGACCTCCCCGCCGATTTAAATGGACTCGTTCGTTTCGCCGAAAGACGAAATCTGGTTTCTGCGCGTGTGCCATCAAATTTCAACTGACCTCTACGCATAATTTCAAGTCCGCTTTCCTTTTTGCATGCTTTCCAGTTTCCTCACTTTCATCTTACATCCCCACTAGAACTGCGAGGTCCAGTTATGGCAGTGCATTAGATAATTTATGCCTACATCTGCTGTTCGCTATCAACACAGGTTAAGTGACGGTAGGCGACCTTCAGAGTGAACCTACAATCTGTGTCACTTCAGTTGAACTTCAGCGTAATTTAGAAAAGTAGCTCAATGGCCTTGGCGTTCTGTCATGGCTGAGTACAGGAGACGAAACAAAAAATTCTACTGTACATATCAATTTAAATAGTAATAGGAGTACATGAATATTGAATCCTGTCCTGTACAGGTCATAAGCCTGGTTCTCTCTCAGTAGCGATTTAAGTTCACACAAACACAACATCTGAACACCGTACGCTCAATTACTTTACTTACCTACAACACGTTTCGCTCGTTTCACTTGACCATCATCAGGTAGACAACACAAGTACATAAATGGAAATGTACGCAATGCAAGAGGTCTCTCCTTCACAATTAGCCTGATACAAAACATAAATTAGCACTTATTCCCTACAAAGGTGCAATAAACAAAATATTCATTAAGATATGCAACTAAAAAGGTTTCGTAGATTTGAGGTTAAAGAGGTTTCTATATATCATGACGTAAACTATGACGGCATGAACCGCGCAGCTGGCAGTATTTGACGCGATCTCAATTTGTGGTGGCGGTCGAATGGAACGACGGAAACAAATATATGAAATTACTGCATTCGGGCGTTGTGTTTGTGTGCTCTTAAATCAGTCATGACTGAGAAGCACAAAGGGATTGTGTTACTTAAATTACTTCTTTATCCTTGATTTAGCCCTAAGAACTGGCTTCGCCTCACCCCATGCTTATATTTCCGATCTCGAAAAGAAAAATTACATGAATTTGCATGTTCTATTGGATTATAAATACGTATTAAGGTTTCGGAGAGGGTTGACGGTGAGACAAAGAAACTTCAAAACATTATAGCGACGAAGAACATCTTGAAAGTTATTTTTTAGATACTCGGTATTAGAGAGCCGTAACAGAAGTCATAAGCACATTTTGATTAACCCCTCAATGGCGACTGCAGCGCACTGCACGGAACTTTAATTACCACACACTGCCTGCCTCGGTACACTGTAGCTCGTGTATGCATTAAGAGTATTATATATTTAAAACCCCTCTGTCCTGGACAGTAATTGGAACTTAAAAGCCTAGGGCCCTAGAAGGGTTAAAACACGTTTATGACAGGAAGCACATCTAAAAAAAAAAATGGACAAGAACAGAACTGTAGCCTCGGCAGGCTGGCTTGTGTGGGAACTGCTTCTAAGATGGCGAGGAACGAACAGTGGCTAAAGTAATGCCGAAAGGGAAAACAATAATCATGGTTCAGTATATTCACACGCTCAATACTCTGCGAATTGCACTTCGAGAAGAGCGTCTGATGTGGAAGATATGACAAAGCAGGACCTCACACTGCTCGTCTGACGTGGGGGAACAATAGCACAGTAAGGCCGGCAAGTGGTCGGCCATCCCCCATACTGTCTGCATACGTACGCGGCAGAGTACCGAGCGAAGTATGACGCAGTACATGTAGCTTTGCGTAGGTGTTAGAGAGGCGCTGGAAAGAATGTGGTTGCCGCGGGATCGTAGCGACGCAGTGCTGAGAAAACGGCTTGAATATTGTGGGACTTTTATAGAAGAATATTAAAATTTCATGTGCTATGGACGGGTGGATCTGTTGTCTTTTCCGTTGGTGTACAGTTTATTGCGGGTGCAATACATGCTGCTATGGCCTTCTCACATCTCTCAGAACGTATTAAGAAAGTATTCTGACACAAGAGTACTTCACCCTAGCAACATAGAACTAAGGTGCTGAAAAATATAGCTGAAGTTCATTTCCTTTGCTAGTTTAAGTGATATTAAAATCTTGGCAAACTAATTTTATTTGTTCAATTTAAAGCTAATTTTCAATATCATAATCGTCGAAAGAGATACGCCCATGTTCTGATATGGCGTGTCTAGATTAATGTGGCAATCTCTGGGAAGTACAGTATTATTTTAGAAGGTGGAAAACTACTATTTTACTTCCACTCCAGTAGACAAGGACGTATTCCGGAAAGTTACAAACTCACAACAGAATCCACATAATTGTTCCGCAGCTTCTACAGTAAAGTGCATGGTCTTCATTCCATAAGTGCATACACAAACATCTGTTCTGCACCTGCCCTTTGACCCCTTGTCTTCTGTTCTTTTCAGTAAGCATTCTTTGCACAGGCCTGTAAGTTAGAACGACGCGAACTTAAGTTAACCTGAAGTGACGTCATCCTTTTCTACGATGTTTTTAATGAGATATGATGCAAAGAATTTCATAAAACCACTTAAAGATTACGGTAACAAACACAGTAACACTACTCAGAACGCCTGTGACAGTTTCAGGAAGAACATCAGTCTTAAAAACATGTATTGGACACGAATAGCCTTCGAACAATACCGCAATTATCTCTTCTTTGTAATACATTATACATAAATTATGTTACTAATTAGTGTGAATGTTTACAAAATTGGCTGACTTTCAAATAAAGGGCAATAAAGTATTTTTTATTAGTAATAAAGTAAAAAGTCAGTCAAAGACTAATATACATTAACATGTACATATCGAACTTAATTTCATTTTAGAAGAAGATCGTACAGCTAATGGTGCAGAAATTCACGGTGAACAATACAGCAAGTTAAAATCTGTCACCGTTTAAAACTGGTGCCTGAATCGCTGCTTGTACGACGAAGATTCTGGTACTGTTGATATTTCTGGCAACTGATAAGTAACTTCAAAGACGTACATGATCATACAATAGTGTTTTCCGTCACAGTGTCGAAATTAACACATCTTTCACTCGGTGGTTAAATTCCAGAAAGTAATTACAGGACATAATTTTGATATTAGCATCACGGGGTTTCTGAAATGTGTTCATCGAGCGGTACTGCAAATGAGAAACAGCATTTCACAAAACGGAAAACCCTACTAAGTTTATTCTGATTCTATTCTTTGAGGACGAATGTACTTCAGAGAACCGTAATAGTGTAGTCGGTACAGTGACTCGTTAGGGGCTGGACGGTCTGGGGTTCGAATCCCAACGTGGGGCGTGATTTTCCGCACCTGTCCAGACCGACACTGGGTCACACTCTGACTACTCTACAATATGTACTGGATCTTTTTCCTGGCGTAAAGCGACTGTACCGTGGCCTTGACCATGCACCCCCCACCTAGCGTCGAGGTTAAAGAAAGCGTAAAGCTGCAATCCTACTCCATGGTCTGCTGTATGGTGAACTTTACCTTTACCGAATGTCCATAAACGTATTTTTACGTGTAATTCCTACCACATCGAGAACAGAATCCATGTCTATTTTGAACATCAGTTGGTTAATTTTGTGTAGGGGCAAATATGTACTATACACCAGTCAATAACACAACATTTATTTTATATACAATGGTATATATATATCAGGGCGACACGTTTCGACCTAGTCGGCCATCCTCAGGCCCTCCAAGAAAACAGATCCAAGAGTTTAGTTTCTTTGCATTGTGGGATTCCAAATGCTCACAAGTTGTGGGCATTTGGGATCTCTTGGATCTGTTATCTTGGAGGGTCTGAGGATGGCCGACTAGGTAGAAACATGTCGCCCTGACATATATATAAAAATAAATGTTGTGTTATTGACTGACGTATAGTGCATATTTGTATGTTATAACACTTCGGGATGGAAGACTTCAAATTTGTGTAGGTGAATAACCGTTATTCGTCGTGGGAATCATATGAAACACATGAATGCACTCTGTGGGAAAAATGTACGGTTCTTGAAGTTAACAGCTGATGGGGATAAGTTCATCACTGGGATCTAGACAGATAAGAAGAAGTTCTTATAGGAAACGTCAAAATCAATAAACCAGTAATTATAGTTGTAAATATAATAAGATATCGTCAAAACGCTTTAGAAGAGTTTTGATTTCTACTGTGTTTTGGTACCTAGCAAGGCAGCACTTCGGTACACATTAACCTCTAGAGAATCGGAACGTTTCGGCTACGTTATAGCTAATGTTTAAGCGCTCCATGGCGACACGGTAGGAGCACTATAAGGACGGTACGCACACAGTCGTCCATGTGCGAAACAAGTCTCGCCTTGTAATTCAAATGGGGATAAAAATGTTTAAATTTAGCACCACGAAAAGGTCGGACCACAGTTGGGAGGCAGTCTGGTATGTGCGAACAACCTTCACTGAACGCGAATCAACTTGCAACCGCACTATGGTGGCTGCCGAGCGCATGAACGCCTGCATTTATACCGATCCGCTAGAGCCTCAAGTAAGAGAAGTTGCCAAGTGCAGAAGGCGCTAACATTTGTACTTCCGAGTGTAGTACTTATTGTCGGAAGATTTTAGGGATGTGTCAATATTCTTTGAAGGAAACACTTCCCTACAAATGAATTTAGGCACTAAACATATTATGGTTGTTTTTCTCAGAAGATAAATGGAAAATATACCTATTTTCTTTAAAGTTAAAGAACGTAGAATGGAATACCTGTGCTTTCCTTCGAAATTTTAATATCCTAGAAGAGTTTAACCCTTTCCCTGCTAACGTGGAGAATATGTTGAGCTCCGAATAATGCTAGCAGATGGTAGATGGGATTTAACTTGGCGTTTAAAGAGCTGACAATAAAATTTGAAATGTCTAAAATTCTTTCATAGAGCGACAGATCTTACTCCGTGAAAGCGAAGTAAAAATGCATTTACATCAAATTTAATCCCGACAAAAACCTCGTTGTCGCTTATGAGCAATTTATATTAACTGCATATGTGTTTTAGAAATAAAGGTGCTGTTTGGACAAACCAAGAAGTTGGCAGGTGGGATTTTATATATCGCTTGTGAGCGCAGCTTGTGCGAAGACCTTCAGCTAACAAAATGTATTACAAACTTGCACACTAAGCTGGGTAATGACACGGCCAGGACATTATTTTCGACGTATCGCAGTTACTTGCTGTTTTCATCAAGTCTAAGTGAATGCACGACGTTCCTATCGATAATTATAGTAGGCATACAGAAATCTAGGTCACTGAAAGCTGTTACGTTTGGCTAGCTGAGTGGTGACTAATGAAAAGTGAGGCAGAAAGTAGACTAAAGACCGATCGTTTTGTGGGCGGTATGAGAGAAATGAATGAATAAGATATATGGGACAGCGGAAATCTAAAGCAACGGTGCTGCCCGGTAAGGAGACAGAGAGTATGGGAAGTAATGGAAGAAAAAAAATTGAGGATAAGGAGGTTTAGAGGCCTATTTTCGTATCTCACTTTCCACCAACTATTACACTAGGTAAATCGAATGAGGCAGTTCCCAAGTACCGTGCTGCTGTACTGTAAGCACCGTCGACCACCAGGTTCCAAACACAAGTCACTTTAAAACGTAGAAAATACAGTGGACTTAAAAAAAGAGATTCTCTGACCCACAAACAAGATTTACATTAGCAGAGAAATTCATAAATACCTCAAAATTCCTTAATATTTATTTACCTATTTATTTATTTCGATGCGTATTGGACCGTGAATCATTGTGATAACTGAAGAATAAGAACCAAATATATGCTACTTAGTATTTTATTGTACTTCTTATAGGCTGAACATGTTTCGGGCACTACTATGCCCATCATCAGGAGCTCGCGACTATAATGTTGATTACCACGTTGG
>Ga0136643_10016542_pt1 | contig 11093 bp, 8 predicted proteins | sample TergutLab28metaG_FD_96883 | JGI IMG/M metagenome (GOLD analysis project Ga0136643, IMG submission 96883) | Labiotermes labralis P1 segment gut microbial communities from Petit-Saut dam, French Guiana - Lab288 P1 (version 3) (version 3) | ecosystem: Host-associated > Arthropoda: Insects >... | reverse complement strand
CCGGAGGGAAAGAGACCACTGGGGAGACCTAGGCGTAGATGGGTGGATAATATTAGGATGGATCTCCAGGAGGTGGGATGTGGACTGGATTGGGCTGGCCCAGGATAGGGACAGGTGGCGGACACTTGTGAGTGCGGTAATGAACCTTCGGGTTCAGTGAAATGTGGGGAATTTCTTGACTAGCTGCAAACTAGTTAGCTTCTCAAGAAGGACTCTGCACCATGGAGTAAGTAAGTAAGTAAGGGAACTTAACCAACCCATTTCGGCTAGTGTAACTTATATGTATATTAATATATATATATATATAGTAGACAATAGAATATACAGTTACGTTTGTTACGCGGCTTGTCACTTACTTAACCCAAAATGTGTCCTCTAACCCCCGAAATACCTTTGTAATCACAAAGCCTCTGACTGGCTAACGCTAATGTCATTTCCCTTACCGTGTGGGAATTTCAGGATAGGCCTCACTACGACCACGGTAGGCATGCCCAAACTTACCGCTCGGCTTGGGCCCTACATAAAGTGGTGACAGCGTTGTGGACACATCCCCTGTGTCACTACAGGAATTAGTGACAGCAGTGTGGACTCAACCTGTGTCACTACAATTGCATGTTGAATATCTTGGAGTGTGTCTATAAATGAAATCATAAAGGTGTATATTAAACGTGGAATTGAAAGTCTTATATATCTTCAACCATGGCACTCGATGTGGTTGAGACATCGCTTTGCCCTGTAGAAAGACTACCTGATATTTCTTTGATTCAATTCTGGGTTGCTGTCAAAGAAGAAACCCATGCCCTATTGGGAATCAAATCCTGGTGTTACATTCCATAATCAATAACTAGCCTGACCCTAATATTTATACTGCATGTGAAAAGGTTTACATTCTTATGACAGTGATTGGGTGTCTTAATTTTTAAATATACAAATATTGCGGGATTTTGCAACCCAAACAGTTTGGTTGTGCAGAAATGCTTTTCATCTGTTATAGGCATCACATGCCTGCAACTTTGGAAGGTCAGGTGACAATGGAGAAAACCCCAAGTTACTTTGTGACAAGGGAAGTTCCACAGAGAGTCCATCAGATGAATCCCAACACCAAACTCTTGGTTGTAGTGAGAGACCCAGTCACCAGAGCCATCTCTGATTACACACAGGCTGCTAGGTATTGCAGATGTGTTTGTATTACTTATCAACATATTTTGTTGGCAGTACCAAATGTGGCATGCTTGATGGCAGTGTAATAAAATTGTGGAAAGTTCCTCTTTGTTACTTTCTACACTGAATACTGCATTCAGTCATTATTTTCAGTTACTGTTTGTATTATTTCTTTCCCCAAAGTGCATAAAGTAAATAGATTGTAACCTCTGTCTGTTGTTTCTGAATGGAATGCTCAAAGATATGATAAATGCAGGAAAACAACGTTTTTGGAAAAGCAGTAAATGTGTCCGAAACAGAAGAGAGCAACAAAAAATGTTAACTATATAGTTTTCACTTAAGCTGACACAAATGATAAGCAAATAAAAGATACTTTAATACCTTTGTGTGGTTCACTTTTTAGGCGTTCTTTGCAAAGTGAAAAAATGCCTTGGGGGACCATGTCTGTCCAACCTGCACCTACTGTCACTGACCAAACTATTTGTCGAGCTCTCATTAAAACTGGAATAGGAATTCTTTACAAAAAGCTGTTGAGAAAACTTGAGTATGGTGAAAATTGGTGCAGTGAAAGGCATACTTTACTCATGGGCATAAATGAAATTTTGTCTTATATTCTGCTTATTTTGCCTGATCGGTTAAATTTCAGGAAAAAGAGATGTTCACAGAAATTTGAGTCATTGTGAGTTTCATGAAAATCGATGCAATGAAAGCCACATGTAGGCACATAAATGTATGTACATGCATACTTCCCACATTTCTTGTCCAGTTTTTGGTGAATTTTGATATTAAAGGGATCTGAATCTAATGCTGTTAAGCATTGATGAATTACATGCAAATCAGCACAGGGTGGGCCATACTTCTCTTACATTGTGTCTGTTCGGACATTTTCTCAGTATCTTCACCTCGTCCACCACTCCACCACCATTTGACAGCAGGCCAAGGTTTGCTGACATTTTATATGTACCAGTACAACTGTAGTAATTACCAGTACAGGCAGTTCAGTGCTACTCTGCATTCCAAAAACATCAAATTACTTTCACAATTCTTTTTCTTTTTTCAGAAATGATCATTCTGGTAATGCTGTGGTTCGGAACAAAGTTCTGAACAACTGTCATGGTGAAACTGCACTTCAAGAAATGATGCATGAGATATAAATATGAATTGTTTATTTGGGGTATTTTTCTGGACCAGAAGCAATAAATAATAATTTTAAGGAAAACAATGTGTCTGGAAAAATGGATTGATATTTCACTGTATATGAGGAACAATGTCAAGTGAGATTATCAGCTTATATTTTGTTATTTTCTTACAGCAAGAAAGCTGGCATGCGAAGGTTCGAAGACTTGGCATTCTTGAATGGAAGTGGTGGCCTCGTAGACACATCATGGGGACCTGTTAAGATTGGTGTATATGCCCGTCACTTGGAACGTTGGTTACGTTGCTTTCCTTTGAAGCAGTTGTTGTTTGTTAGTGGTGAACGGCTTATAGTGGATCCAGCAGCAGAGATGGCTAGAGTACAGGTAAGCATCTTTCATGGCTGAAGAGTGTCTGAAAATTGAATAGACAGTAGAGAATGTGTACATACGCAGATGGATAATATGTGATGCTATCTAATGGTGTCTGTTACTGCTTTTTTTCTCACCTCATTTTTGTATAGCCTACATGATGTTTCAAGTCTGTGAGTTTATTCCTGAGGTCGTCCCCAGTCGCATATTTTTCATGAACATGGCTCTGATTCTGAGTAGTTACGAATCTTTAGGCATATCACTTCATGATTAAATGGAGGTGGCTGATATATATTTTACTCATGGTATGCACAGGTAGACAGATACATATATGCATAGAGAAGAAAACCAACTAGATGCTGCTGAATGGTTTATTGCACTTATAATCTGCTCAACATGTTTCGGGCACTTACATGCCCATTGTCAGGAGCTTGAGACTATACTTGTGTTATTACCGCATATGGTGTGTAATGCCTTGGTTGCTGGTTGTCGGCAGTCAGCGGCTCGAGCAGCTTCCATCATCCCGGATGCAAAGCCTGCTGCCCTGCACCTGACCAACGACCACCAGCAACCAAGGCATTACATACCATATGAGGTAATAACATAACTATAGTCTCGAGCTACTGATGATGGGCATACAAGTGCCCGAAACATGTTGAGCAGATTATAAGTGCAATAATCATTCAGTGGCATCTAGTTGGTTTTCTTCTCTATGCATATACAACAATGCACGGACAAACATACATGGAATATGTATACATTTAATTAGCAAATGTAATGCAAACAGGCTAATTGAGTTTAAGGGATAGACTGCAAGATCTGTTTTGTGTGTGTGTGAATGTGCGCATGTGTGCACATGAAATTCAAGTGTCGGAATGCAAATTAGGGTTGTGTGCTTGCCCATGTTTTGAGGTATATCACACCAAACTGCACTTCTGAGGACCATTTGACACTAAACTGGAAGAGCAGAACAATGAGACCTGTTAACACCGTTATAACTGCACTTTTATTTTTCTTCATGTTTTATTGATGAACTAATGGCAGTGGAGGGGGGTGTGGATTTAACAAATGGCTTTGTTAAAGAATAGAGTCTTGTCTGAAGGCCCTTAACTTGTGTATGTGTTTAGTTCTGCCACCGAGAGACAAGAATATGTGAACAGTTGCTTGGAGATATCTGTAACTAATTCATATCACAATAACTGTACTGATGTTAGTAAGAAAAATTTTCCCACACAAGCACAAATTTGACGTAGAATTAGTTTTCAGACAAACTTGTATATCTGTACAAGTCTTTTGAACAAATTTTGTGGAAAACAGACTTTCATTTATAAATGCAGAAAATTTTAAAAACGCCATGGCACTACAGCACTATTTTCCTGTTCATCCTAAGAAGACGTTTAAATTGCTGGTCCAGTGTTCTCCCGTTCGTCTTTTAAAGGCTAAGACAAAATAGACCCTCGGTTCAATTTCGCACCACACCATGATACGGTGTGGCATCAGAGGTTATGTGTCAGTAGCACTTGTGCTTCGTATTCCTTCAGACTGAAATATCCTATGGTTTCCCGTACTTTTCCTCAGTCCCTCCAGGCAAGTGGTGGGATGACTCTACACCGGCTACGACCGATTCCTTTCACATACTTTCAAATTATTGAATCGCTACTCCCCCAGTCATATGTAGTAGGCACTGCATATGACTGGACAGCATATTTCAGTCTTGGTAATACTTGCCTGTAAGGTAACTTACCTTTTCCTCTTACTCATGATTTAACATATTTTATGTTATTGTGAAACAAACTTTCCATCAGTGCTTGATTGACACCTCTACTTCTTCACCCTTCATTTACAATGTATACGTGTGACCACATCACACATGATCGCTGCCGCTCACAACAAGTATCTCCATCCCAAGAGGCAAACATGCCATACAGGGACTTTGTTTCCATAACTTCAGAGAAAAAAGAGGGTTGAAATCTTTTGGGATGTTATGTCATGTCAATTGGTAAGTTACCAATGTCTTGGAGGATCAGTGTGTTCTTATATTCACGGTCAATTTACTGCACATTTTCTCCTCTGATATAAAGGTAACCATTTACCAACTGACAAGGTATATGATTCCAGTCTTCATACACCTCAAATCTCACATCAGGGAAGGAAATACTAGTAACTTGAGAGTGTATGAGAACTTGTAGGCATACCTGAAGAAGATATTTGGACCTAAAAGAAATAAAGTGATTTACAGGTTTTTGGCATCTTTGTGCGCACAGGTGGCGATGGAAAGGGGAAACAGTAGCATGGTGGGTGTAACTCCATGTGCAGGCAGTGTGACAGTTATCAAACTTACTACACAAAGCCAAGAAACAAAAAAGGTCCTGCTGTGTTTCTGTGTATGCCGTTTGACTAGGTGTGATCGCCTGCTTGCATAACTACTCTGAAAAGAAGAAAATATTGTTTTTGAATTTGTGCCTCTTCTTTTGCATAACAGAATTGCTGTAATGCAAACTGCAAAATGGAGAGTTATATATTTTTGTTATTAATAAAATGTAGAGTGATTACGCGGCCTGTAGTGTGTGTGGGAGCATGAGAAGTGCGTACAGAATTTTTATCAGAAGACCTGAAAGGAAGATACCACTTGGTCATTGTTAGTGTAAATGGTAAAACAGTATTGAAATGAATCTTTAAAGTTAGGGGTACACTGAGTTCATCGTGGTCATACTGGGGACCAATAGTGGCTCTTGTGCACATAGTAACAGAACTGTCATGTTCCATAAAATGCAGGAATGTGTTGGTTAGCTGAATGCCTGTTAGCTTATCAAGGGGCCCATAATGTGTATATGTATTGTATTTGATAGTTCAGTGGTACAGTAGAATGTGACTTTAATACAAGGTGAAGTCAGAAAGTAGGGTTCCCTATTTTATTGCCACCAAATAACTTCACATATTGAGATGCCTCTTTATTCACTTAAAGTTCAGACATTGGTCGCTAGATGGAAACACTTTCGTAGCTCAAGCTCCGCAATTTTCATGGACGACGCAGTTCCACAATGGGTACTGTACTGTGTGTGTGTGGACACAAGTAGAGGTGCAATCATTTACTCAGTTTTTGTGGGCAAAAGGGACAGCTTCAATTGAAATGCATCGTGAAATTCAAGCAGTTTTTGGCTCAAATGTGATGACTGTGCAGCATGTCCAAAAATGGTGTGGGGATTCAAATCACATGATGATGTCAAGCATGAGGTGCAAATGTGGCTGCGTGGTCAGGATCTCACCTTCTATCTACAGGGTTTTGAGAAATGGATTTTCCACCTAGACAAGTGTTTCAACAGAGAAGGTGACCATGTGGAAACATAAGTGAAGTGAAGTGTAATAAGTGAATAAAGAGGCATCTCGGTATGTGAAGTTATTTGGTGGAAATAACATAGGGAACCTTACTTTCTGACTTCCCCTCATATTTTTATTTAGGTCTGTGGCATTTAAATCTTCCATTTGGGAAATTACTGTTCTGCATGTCAGGTAAACATTAATTTGCTGTGTTGTTAGGATTTCTTGGGTCTGAAGAGGGTTGTGACTGAGAAGCATTTCTACTTCAACTCAACGAAAGGTTTCCCATGTCTGATGAAGTCTGAAGGCAGATCTAGTCCACACTGCTTGGGAAAGACTAAGGGCCGTAACCATCCACATATTGACCCGGCAGCTGTAGAGCGCCTGAGAGAATTCTACAGACCTTTCAATGCTCGTTTTTATCAGCTTACTGGAATTAACTTTGGATGGCCCTGAGAACTTAAGGTAATGTGTTGGGTATATACATAAATTCTTAAGAAATTTACGTGCATATATCAAATTATTAGAATAAAAAGTGATGAAGTCAGTGGCCACATCTTGCAAAAATATTTATTGTTTTATTTACAAGCATATAAGATGGATTCTATTTCTGGAAAGCAGGTGGTTTAGGAGTTCGCCAGAACTATTGCGCTCCCTTTTAAGTCCTAACTTCATCGTGTGGTATCACTAAATTAGTGAGTATACTTTGTCTTATATTTGGTTCGGGTGAATGTGATATTTCTGTCCTAAAAAAAAATTTCTTGGCATTTCAAAAGTCAGTTGCAGGTTTCTTTTTTGTTACAGTCATTGGATGTTCCTAGCACAAGGATGTCTCGTTGCTGCAACATGCAATATTTCTTAGTCACTTCACTTCTAATGTAAAGGATTACCTTATTTATTAGTATTCATAATGTGCTCCATTTAAAAATGGAAAATCTTTGAATTTGCAGGTAAGATTATCATTGTTAGATCTTTCCTGTTTTTTCTAATGGTTTTATTAATTTCATTTCACTAACGTTAGACATACTGGTCCAAGAATATGGTTCCATCTACTGTTCTAGTCATATTTGATAGTGTGAGGTGCTGTGGCAAGAGGTGACGAAATCACCACTCTGCAGTTGTATGTGGAAGTCTTTATTGAGGTATGGCAATTAATATTTATTTTCAACTTTGATACATAAGTGCTCATTCATCAGTCTTGTAAATATACGAAGCAGATTCAGGTGTGATATGTTCAACACCTTTTGGTGTGTTAAAGGTTGCTTTTTGTATGAAAGTAATTCTGTTTACTAGTCCAAAATGTTAGTGCCGAAAAAGAGTTTTAATCCATCAGTGACTATTAATTTTCTTAATAGAGAGGTTTCATTTCTTAAATGTTTTATGCTGTAGACAGTCATATTTAATGATGTCTACTGTATCTGTTACTGCCATATATGCTGTAGGCCATCATACAAGAATTCATGGTTTAGTGGATTAGAAATGTCGGGTTTTGTATTTTGATTACAGTAACACAACTTCCTATTTTGTGTATGTAACATTATTTTGGACATGTTTTGTAAACATACAACAGTGTAATAGTAGCCATGTGAACGTATAGGTGTGTATGTTATGACCATGTAATCTCCCATTTTTCTTAGTCTTAATTACAAATGCCATTGTTACAGTGCAATAATTGTGTAATTAAAATAATGTTTTAACTTGTAAATTTTGGCCATCGCAACCTGAGAGCAAGAAACAGTGAGGTTGTGAATTGCTGACCACATCCACGTTTTCAGACATTTAAGTCAGAACGTTATGAAATGGTGTTTGTTACCAGTGCAGTATTTAACTGTTTTAACTGTCTCATTTATTTTTTTAATGAAACTCATTTTGTAAATAAAAATGTCAGTATCTTATATTGCACAACTATGGATTTATTAATATCATAATATTAAGTTTCTAAAATTCCATGCTCTTTACTGCTAACAAATTTGCCTCAGTGTCTTGTTGGCAATGTGCTTGCAGTTCTATTGGTAAGCATCTACGAATTAGTAACTTGTAGGGGTGTTCCATAGTAGAGACATTCAACAGCACTATTTTAGACTGTAAAATGAACCACTACAACCAAATCCAATTTCATGTCAATATTAAAACCCAACAATCCAAAAACAAATAACATTGTAATCCATCATTCACTTAGAAACAAGCTGCACCTTGACCTGAAATAAATCAAAATAAAGAAACTTCGTAAGGGAAATACATTGTGGTACTAATAACCACGTTGGCATTGTTTAACGGAACAAGACTGGTGGGGGTTCGGGGGTCCTGGTGGAATATTTTGTGGTTTATTGAAGTTGCATTGTCTGTTGGTATCTTCTGATAAACAGTGTATGATATGCATGAACAAGTCTATTTATGGCTGATAATCAGAATTGCGTGAGAGTTTTAGAGAAAGTATCTGATATCAAATTTTAAAACGCCTGTCATACCATGTGGGCAATGATACTGTGTCATAGACAGACAGTATTGTCTTACATGTAACATGTACTTGTACTTTGTAAAGAATGCCTAAAAAGCAACATATATTCAAATGACTTCAGCACAAAGATTGTTTGTTCTAGATTCCCTTCATGGTCCTCCTTTAGCAGTGATTTATCGTTGTTCTTAAGGCAATACCAGTATACATCTGTGAAACTTGATCTCCTAAACAGTTTGAGCTAGTATGAATTTGAGCCCGTTGTTCCAACAGTGATGGAGAGATTTTATTGCATGGTCACTTATATTCCATAAATCATTGCAAACTTTAGTTTTGTATTTTTGGATACCATTTACACTTCATATACTATTTCTTTGCATTAAATGGACACTAAACTTAAATATGACACACAAATACAATGCCTGCATATTTATGTCATGTAATTTCATTTTCTTGCCTTCATTTTGAACTTCCTGCATCACTTTTCCCTTTAGTTGATCCTCGCCAGTGTAAGATTGCTTGTGATTCTCCTGACTGCACTATTGATCCATCAAGTTACCGTATAATGTTGAGTGCATAATGTCCACGTTCCCTCTAACTGTATTGTGTAAGGAAAGAGATAAAGAAATGTTGGTATATGTCCTGTAAAGAAGGAATGTAAAGGAAAAAATGCTGCAATGTTGTTACTGTAGTATACATATTGTGATAAATTCTTTAATTTCTACCATTATGAAATTATCTGATTGTACATTTACAATGTTCTTACTTCAGCAGTTTGTGTAACTGTCATGTTAATATGTTGCTAATAATACATAAAGTTCTTGTTATTATAGAACTCAGAAATGTCATTCTGTCTACTTTTGACACTACTACTATTCATTAATACATCAGTAATGTTTGCCATTTGTTTTTGTGTGATTATGAAACAAAAACTCTTGCTTTGAGGGAAGAACATAAATTAGTCTTCTGAAGGAAGTTCACAAGATAATATTGGTACCTAAATGGGTTTAAATTAATCGGTAATTTAGGATAGTAGGCAATATAGAGCTATATAATATCTACAGGTTGTGTAGTTTTGGCAGGATAGAAAATTTGAGTGCATTAAGTTTTCCATATCTACCTTGAATGGGTGAGATTAGATGCATACACAATTTTGGTAGAGAAACCTCTAGTCAAGTGACCACTTGGGAAGACTGCAAAGGAGATAAAATGATTGTAACAAAAGAGAGTATGAGGAGATGGTGGAGCTGGGTGTTAGTGCTAATGGACCTTAGGGTCATATCACCATACAATTTATATTAATGTTCCATATTCATGATAAATGTGACGAGCATTTCATAGTGTCTTGTTGTATTACAGATCATAATCCTTAATATGTTAAACTGTATGTATTGGAACTGCAATTACTTTATCTCTGTCCATGTGGATCATTTTTGCAACTAATTCAGTGCTTGTTATTTGTAGCAGGTATGAGTGATCTCTGAGATAAGTTACCAACTACTTAGTGCTGTTTATGACTAATATTTTAAATTCTTATCCTAGTACCTGCAATGATGGCAAGTTTGTGTGTGTTCAGGGTTGAAAGTATGTGTAATGTATGTGTGGTACTTGTCCACAAGTAGTTTCAGATGTACAGTATACTTCTAATTATCTTTGATAATGAAGATGATTAAGACATAAATGATAAAAAAAACATAGACAGTCTAAGGTGTTACATCAGTAAGGCGTGTTTGTTATTGAAAACTTTTTATAGATTTCATGTGGTAGTTCATATTTTTTTTATGGCTGTATTGTTATTCAACATTGACTTATGTAATGTAGTGGGTCAATACACTGCAATTCTACAGCATTATTGACTAAAACATTCCTTGCCATTTATTTGATTTTGTCACAATCTTACTCTCAATTGTTGCATTTTTACTCCAAAAACAACATGGCTTAATGATCTCAGGGGGTTATTTCTGGTTGGAAATTGGCACTGAGGAGGTTATAAAATGCTGCTTCACCCAACAAACAATATGGAACCCAAATCAAAAGACCACAACATAAAACTAAAGTAAAATGGCACCCAAACCACTGGTGCCAACACAGATTATTGGAAATATACTGTATTTGCAAACTACTGAAATAATGCATTATTAGCAGCTATCCTGTACAATCTGTGTAGTACTTGATTTGCAGAAGTATGATATTTGTGTAGTAAAACTGAAATATTAGTGAGAATTGGTAAGGCAATAAGTTATCAAAGGTGTGCCAAATTATGGCACAGTGACAAAGTTGGATATTGAACTAGTGGCACATGTATATACTCAGCACTTAAGAGTTTGCAGTATAAAGCACGTTTCTGTTTATTATCCAGACCAACAAATGCACAGCATTTATATGTCAACAGTATTTTGTATAACATAAGTACTGCTACATGTTTCAATGCATCCACATCAGTCTTCAATGGAACTCAATAAGTCAGTAGATTAAAATGTTTATGATTTTAATGTACTGATTTTATTGAGTTTTATAATCTTAATGATTTTTGTAACTTTAGCAAAATAAAAGTATAAGACTCCATTGAAGATTGATGCAGGATGCATTGAAACATGTAGGACTACTTACATTATATAAATATTGTTGATACAATTTTATATATATATATATAT
>Ga0136643_10016541_pt1 | contig 11093 bp, 11 predicted proteins | sample TergutLab28metaG_FD_96883 | JGI IMG/M metagenome (GOLD analysis project Ga0136643, IMG submission 96883) | Labiotermes labralis P1 segment gut microbial communities from Petit-Saut dam, French Guiana - Lab288 P1 (version 3) (version 3) | ecosystem: Host-associated > Arthropoda: Insects >... | reverse complement strand
TGTATGTATGTGGGGGTTCTGTTATCCAGTTCTTTACCTCCACATAGGAGTGGTTATTCCTCTGCAACTTTCATATTTCTTTCTTTTGTCTACTCCTTTCTTATATCGTTCTTACATGTGGAAGTAATGCAAAGTGTCTTGTGGTTGTTGTGTTACTGTGCTGTTTTTTAGTTGGTGACAGTACCTTGCAACCCACAATGAACAAAATGCTTATATCTTTACTACAAATGCCTCTAGAAGAACAGGCTGTTAACCAGCGAACACAGGTAATGTCCTAGAAGATTTGAATCCTTGTTTCAACATTGTCTTCACATGACGTATGCAGCAGTGGACCGTGCTGTATGTCCCTAATCATAACTTTATTGTTAATTGACCCATGTGCCTTTCTGAATGTGACAAGGCACATTCTCTAAATTACCCATCTGTGCTCAAATGCCTCAAAATTCTGCTTAATATTTTGTTATGAATAATATGTATGAATAAATAGTGGCTTAGAATAGCTTTGCATATTGGGCCCAACTGTCTAGGTTTTCTGTTACTCTTTTGCCTGAGAATGAGGACCAATCCTATCTGCAAAACAGTGTTTTTATTTTTTATTTTCAATGCAGGATGATGGACAGAGTTCATATAGTGAACGATTTCATAATATAACCAAATGTATCCGTACAATTTTTGTGTAATTTTTACAGTTTGTAGAATAATGCGTAATGAAATTGTGAGTAGTCTTACAATTTAACTAGATTCTTAATTCGTAAAGATGGTCCTGATATTCGTAAATACACTGACAAATTTTGTAATGTGAATTGTGTGTGTGAGCTGTAAATATTCCTTGGGGTTCTTCAAGATTCTGTCATACAGATTGAAAGAATCTGAAGTTATGTGTAAACTTAAATGTTTATAGTTTTCTTTTATGGGTGATACAGACATGTTGAGTACTTGTGTATGTGTTTTGCATCTCAGTTTTACAACCCCATTAAGTATTTATGTATGTTTTGCAGATCAGGTAGGCTACATCACAGTTCAGGTTGAAGGAAATCCACCACCTACATTCAAATGGTACAAGGTAAGAAATAGCCCACATTTTTATCTAGGAAATTATTTTTTTGGTAATTTATACTCTTATAATCTCTAGACTACAGTGGAAAGTAATTTCAGCTTCAGTAGCTTATATATATATATATATGTATTTATTCATTTATACAAACACACACACACACACATACATACATATAAATACACACACAAACGCACGTACGTATGTACACACATACATACATAAGTGTGTCATAAAGACAGTGGGATGTGTAACAAGTCATAAATACATAAAATATTCAAATTTACACTGTGAATTACTACACACATTTTACAAAAACAGTATTATAAATCATCTTTACACACAAAAAATACATGTGCAGAGCAAAAGGAGTGTGTATGTAACTATTTTCTTAAGGCTGCTCTAAATTTTGCCTTGTTATTCTTGAGGATTGTCACACTGCTGACTGCTTGTGTCATGAAATATGGACCATTAATGGCTGAATCAGCAGGTTACAAGATAATACCTTAAAACTTTTTGGACTCAGCTTTCCACACTTCTGGTTGGACAATATAAAGAATCATAAATTTAATAAATAATGTTCAAAGTAACAGTGTTATATTTTGATGTTTTGCTGAACATGCGTTTCAGTATATTTATCATAGTAATTAACCAACTTGATGCACAAAATTTTGTTTTACAATATGTTTATTTTTGTTTTATGCCTCTACATGTTTTGAGCACATGTGCTTGAAACATGTAGAGGCATGAAATAAACTTATTGTAAAACAAAATTTTGTGCATCAAGTTGGTTAGTTACTAAGATAAATAACAGTTTTATGTTTTATCAGTGTGATTGGTGAACAGGATGGTCATGTTGAGTCAGTTAATAATGCCGGAATCATGTCCTTCAGTACCACAACAGTCACATATTATCATATAGGCAACCTGAATTTAAGAATTCATGTTTTTGTGAAAATCAGGAAAAATAAGGATATTTTTCAGTAAATATGGACCTTATAAGAGGAAAAATAATGGTAATAATTGTACAAACATTTAAATGGTTGTGAGTATTGGAAATTGTCACAGTTATATTCAAAGTAACATTATAAAGTATGTTTAAACAGAAATCAGCTGAAAAGTGCTGTGTATGTGCAGTGAACAGAATGCTGTATGTTTCCCAACCTCCTCATCCTGCACTTGAGTGTGCATTATCAAATTAATTGGTAGGATTTGTTAAAATGTGAAATATATTCCTGTATGAAATATCTCATCAGCATAGGATGAACCTAAATTTCCATTTACATAAATATCTTTTGTGCATTCCTGTATAATTTAAACTTAGCCAGAAAATGAATCTAACATTTAACTTTGTGAAAGACATTATTAACCTATGTTATAAACTTTGTTTTAGTCATAAAAACAGTTATGTCACTAAATACATTAAAAACTATTTACTATTCCTCCTTCAATGCAATTGTAAGTTATGGATTACCCTTTTGGGGAAACTCACTGCACACTATTCAAGTTTTTAGAATTCAAAAAAGGATATCAGGATTATGTTAGGCTGCAAACAGAGGGTTTCATGCAGGAATTTGTTTAGAAGATTGAAAATTTTACCCCTCACATCTCAATACATACTTTTACTTATGCTTTTTGTAATAAAAAACAAAAATCTTTTTATTTTGAACTCAGACCATTACACGATAAGTACAAGACAACTGAATAATTTTTATCAGCCCATGACAACCTTTACCACATACCAAAGGGGAATACATCACATGGGTATTAAGTTATTTAACAATCTTCCTCAGTCCATTAAGGATGTATCTAATAATGCTAGAAAATTTGAAATCTGCTTAAAACGATTTTTGCATACACATTCTTTTTATTCAGTAGAAGAATATTTTCAACATAAATCTGACTAATGTACCACATATGGTCTTACTATAGAAAATTTGCTGTTTTCTCTCTTATGATTTTGTACCTGTTACATATTATACCTATTTGTTTATTAACTCATGTACTAAACTTGGAATCAGTTGCTTGACTCTAACCATGTATATATATATAAACCCTGACATGTTCTATATCCTACTTATTGTACTTACTTGGATTTGTGGAACGCAAATAAAGTATGTGTATCAATATCAATATCAATAATTTTATTTCCTACATGTTGTGGCCACAATTTGTGGTTCGTGGCCTAGACGTGTAGGAGCATCAAAACTTCTTATTATACATTTAGTTGGAAATAAATTTGTGTCTATGAGACAATTGCACGCAAGATGTATAATATTAAAATTTGTGTTTCTCATGCGGCTATACTTGTAATTGAACAAGTACATGTACATTGTCTATACATATGTGTGTGTGTTTATGTATATATTTATATGCATCTTTTTCCTACCAGGGTATTACAGAAATCATTGAAGGAGGTCGTTACAAGTTCCTAACTGATGGAGAAACAAACACAATCACTTTATGTATGAGGAAAGTTAAGCCAAATGATGAAAGCAAATACACAATTACAGTAAGCAATGTACATGGAGAAGATTCAGCTGAGACACAGTTGTATGTGTCAGGTAAGTTATTTAACTTGAAGGTTTTTATAAGAAAGTAGAAAGAGTGAAGTTATTGGCAATCGGCCCTGTGAATATGCCATTCGTATTGAACTTTTTGAAGACTTTCTTTTTCTCCATGATCAGGGGTTCATGTGATGAGTGACATGGCTGGATGTTGTTGTTGTACCCAGACTGTGCTGTCTGAGCTTAGTGTCATACCCAGGCATAGATGGCAGAGGGAACAGTGGATGGAATTGTGACCAGTTGTTACTGTTTGTGTCCATTAACAGATGGTAACTGTCATTTCTTCAACGGGATGTTTTTGCTGGCCATACTGTGTTCTGCGTATTTTTGGCCAGGTTCCATCATTGCTTTGATGAGATAGTGTACAGGTACCATTGATTGTGATTCTGATGGCCTGTTTCCAGTGTGGCCTGCACTTTCAGTACTTTGATTTCCAAGAGCATTCTTTGGGTACACATACAAGGTGTTGTAGCTGAACATTTTTGGTATATTTGTTTATTAGGTAGAATGATTGCTGGCCTCAGTTACGGGTGGTTCGTAGCCATCTGTTGTAAATTTAAACTACCAATGTACATTAAAGAACCGTTGGTGATAGGAGGGATTACCTATGGAGAGATTTAAATGAATGAAGGTTTAGCAGCAGATAATGGAATTGGGTGACTAATGCTAGCAGTCAAGTAGACAAGCGGTATGAGTGAGGTGGTGTAGAGTGTAGTCAACAAAAACAAAGATGTTATTTCTTGAGGGAAGCTATGGCTGTTTTCTTTTCTGTTGTGAGAATATGATTTTTGTTTCCTTAACTGGATAAGAGTAGACTTTACACCTCAAATACAAATAAATAAACAAATAGTGAAGACTATGTTTGGATCCAGTGAACCCCACCTGTATCCCGTAAGAAGTTTCACCTTCCACAACAAGCAAGTCAGAGTAGACGAGGTACAAATGGAGATCGTGTACAGTGTGGTTTTGTCACTAATCACATGACCACCTGATAACAGAGATAGAGATAGTCTCTGAAACACGTGATTATAAATTCAGTATTCACATGGCTGATATTCCAAGAAGCTTTCACTGCATATGGTTACTGTGAAACCTTCATATAATATAATGAATGAAGATATTGACATGAATTAAATTTGCAATGAGTATGGGTAAAAATTAGTGCATGACCCTCATATGTTGCTGTATAATTTGCTGAATTAAGTCATGTAATTTATTACAATTAAATGTGGCAAAATCCCCATTAAATTGTTGTTTCTGGGTGAGAAGGAATTTCAACATCCAGCTGAGTAAACTTAAATGGAAGAAATATAATTCTGAGGTGTGGCTTCAGTTTGAGTTTTATCTTAAGTATTTTAAAACTATCAAACAATTTGATTGTGTTTACTCAGAATCTCTACATTAAATTAATTCATTGTTCTAAAAATTGATGCCAGATATTATTATAAAACTACTCTTGAGTTATGTTGCCCAATGAGAATCCATTTAATGTTTCATCACATAACATTTACAGCTGTTAAAAGTCAGTAAAATCACTGAAATGGGAATAAAACTGGATTATGAAGTTTTAAACATGCATAAAAGCAGTAAACCATTTAATCAGTATATATGTGGCAGTAGTACAAGTGTACAGGTTCTGTTGGCCATTGTGCATTTTCTTTGGACTTGTTTAACCATTCATTACTGGAAGCCTGAACTTCATACCCATAGTATTTAAATAATCAGATTTTACCTCACAGAAAAAAAGCACAATGCATGTCTGAGAATCATTAAAAATGTATATATTCATTGCATGGCCAAAATTCAGATTTTTTGATGGTAGAGATGTGCTTTGGGGGTTTACTATTCGTACAGGATAAAGTATCACTTTGAAACTTTTCCCATAAAGCTTTTTAGGGTACTAGAATTTTACACATTCACATTTATACATAGTGAATTATTTATTGCAACCTGTATTTGTTAGCTACTATTATTGCACTGGCTGTTTTACACAGATGCCAGTGGAATGGATTTCCGTTCAATGCTAAAGAAACGCAAGTATGCAAAGTGGGCCAAGGAAAAGGAAGATCCTGACTGGGGAGAGTTGAAGGAGGTGGAGATACCAACTGCACAACTGAAGAAAGTTGAGAAGGTAAGCCAGTGATTTACATTTTATTCATGGAAGACATACACACACACAGAATTTATTTGATTCTGCATTATTTATATGGAATGCATATGCAAGAATGAACCAAACTAAGGACCATTATCATGCATAGAAACAAAAGTGTCAAGCCACAATCAAGTTTTAAACACTTTGGTTATGATGTTCTGCGACTTTCGAAGGGAGTGGAACGTAACACTATTACAAAGATTTGCGAACATGACTGGTAATAGCAGCAGTATCAGTAGACTGTTACCTCTGAAGCTGGAAAATAAGATTTTTTGTTGGTTTCATAAGTTCTAGAGACATACATCCAGTGCAGCATTCAGATGAAGTAAAGTAACATTAAATTTCCATATGTGTGCCTTGAAGACATATAGAGGGCGGGGAATATTGGTGCTACAAATTTTTAATGTAATCACTTAGATGGAGATGAGTTCAAGCCCCAGCTGCTTCCCACAGAAGTTTAATTTGAATGGAAAAAGGATTTTTTTCATATGTTAAAATTTGTATACACATGAAGTGTTTGGAATAATTTTTGTACGTGAAATCCATTGAATTTTTTGTTAAATGAGTTTATATCTAGAATTTATGAGAGTAAAGTGATTAATGTGCCCAGTATTAATTATGTCCTATAAAGATATACTTGTCAATTCTCACTAAATAATCACATGGTGTGGTTTGTGGTAGCATGATGGTGTCTATTTAATATCAAGTTTGTTACATTCACTTAAGAATATACTGATATAAAAGTATCCAGCACATTATTGTACTGGTGAATGGCCAGTGGAGTGAATGACTGTACATTAAACATCTACTCTACCATAGTGCACACATTCTTTCAACTTGTAACCAGCAACATTTTCAGGAATGGTAAATAGTGCAGCTATTTGGACAGACATGTTGGTAAAGAACTACTTTCTTGTACAGTATACAGCCTGAAGATAATTGCATGCCAGTGGAAACATGTAGCTGCTCAACCTGAGCTACTTAACCTCAATATAGGTTTACATTCCAGCTACAGTTGTATTAAATGGTTACACCAATTCATTTAATTTGATGTCCATCACAGTGGGATGCAAAATATCAAAGGGGGAAAAGAGATGGTGGGGGGGGGAGATGGGGGAGGGAGAAAGAAAAGAAAAGAAAAGAAAAAAAAACATAGTGTTTCTCAAATTTGGTGACAGTGGCAACTAAATACAATATGAATATTTTTTTATTGGATGTGGTATCTTCATTTTTCCAAGACGTCTTTTTGTTGTGATTAGCTGGTAGGAAATTTTTAAAAATTATTTTGCAGCTGTTATTTTTAAAACTTAGTTTTATTAACAGTATTTTAATTATCATTTTGTTATAGTTATTGTTAATTTTTATTTATTTTTTAATGAAAAAAGACTTTTATGATTTTCCATGCACTGATTCTATCAATATCACCAATTCATATTTGTATATTTCAGTTATTAAGAAAGATAAAATAACTTTAGTTGCAGTTCAGATAATTACAGGCATAAATGTTAATTCTGTTTTTCAATTATTATCTGCTTGTATCTTGTGCTGTTGTGTTCATATACAGTCAGCTGGCAATTCACTGTTTTCATCCAGTAATGTTAGCATTTACTTTATTACATGTATCAACTGTTCCTTTCATCACCTAGTTTCGAATATCATGTTCATTACAAATAATCGTGGTTATCAAAGCAGTCAGGTTGCATACACATCCACCTCCAGTGGAAAGAAAAATGCAGGTTTTCCTCAGAACATATGTCAACTGCATTTTGAAACCACACACACTGAACAGACTGAGCCTCAAAATACCAGCATACCATCAAAACACCACATTATACAACTGAAAAATACACAGAAAATCGCACTATATTAAGATCTTATTAACCATACAAAAAGATGAATGTTAGTAATTGTCAAAGGTGAGGCCTTGTGCATAATTCAGAATGCATAACGTAACAGCCATGTTTAACAAATACGGAAGATTTTGGTATGCTGCAGTAGATTTTAATTGAAATAGATTCTTTTTATTCAAGGTACAGTTGAATATTGAATTGGGTGTAGATGTGCAATAATAAAAGAAATTTAAAGAAACAATAGAAATTAAAATATTATATGAATAAGAAATGTGTTAGAAAGTTCTAACATGTAACATATGTGACAACACAAATTGTTGTTGAATAGATTATTATAAACTTTTTAGTAGCACAGAAGTTGTTTAAATGTATACCCTGTTGGTAGTCCACAAGGACCACAGAATGTTTGAGTAGCAATTAAAAAAAAAGCGCTATTAACACTTATACATGCCTACTTGAATAATTTTTGTGAACAGCATTGTAATTAAGGAACATGTGGATCATGAACTTCTTTAGGATTCTCTTAACACATTCATATCACTGAATCAGATGTTGTCACAGTAATCTCCGTGACTGCGTTACTAATTTTACTGCCAGATGAAGTTTAATGTATTGCAGAAGTAGATATATTTTATAAGTGAATCGCAAGTCCTAGCACAGTAACTGTGTATTAAGCATGTATGAAATATTCTTGATTTCAAATTTTCACTGTGATGTTAATGTTGTATGCTTTCTTCTGGGTAATTCCCTGGCATCTGAATTTTATAAGCCAACGTTTCGGAACACTCTGTTCCATCTTCATAAGCGGGTAGGTACCTACCCGCTTATGAAGACGGAACAGACAGACTGTTCCGAAACATTGGCATATAAAATTCAGATGCCAGGAAATTACCCAGAAGAAAGCATACAACATGCATGAAATACTCCATCTGTGGTCTCTTTGCCACTCCCTGAACAATGGCATGTCATTCAGAATAGGGTGGAAGTGGTGTACTGTGACAGTTCAAAATATCCTACTTAAATTCTTGTGCCTAAAAATTTACAGGTACCATTGTCTGAAGTGTGAAGTGTGAAGTCATGGAACCTATCCGTGTACACTCTGTAGTTGTTGTTCCAAGACATTTGGCTATATATTGAATGTGTATTGCTAATTATTTGGGAGAGTACATTAGTAACAATGGCTGGACTGAACTGTTCATTTCACTTTGAAATTATTGTAGAACATTTTTATCGTACATTTATTACCCATACTTGAGAGCTTTTGCATATTATTACATGTCTTAATTTTTTTCTGAGTTTCCCATTTTTCTTGTCGACTTGACATAGATCACCAGATCTGATGTAATGGGCAAGGCTTATGCTGTCAGCATTATATTCTCCTATACACTGACAGTTGTTATTAAACATTAAGCTTGCAGTTCAGTGTGTGTTATTTTCTTAATTTATGCCCATTTTCTACATTATATGGTTTTTGTGGGCAAAATTGGTGAGTCCATTCTTGCATATTGCAATGGAATAGTGAGTTTATTTGGGTGTGAATATTAGGGTGATACAATGCTAATGTGTAAAGAGTGTGATAACTTGTATATATACTTATACTTCAGCTTCTATTTCAGGTTTGTCTTACATATGGAAGACAATTCCAAATGTTGTATTTCAGTGTTGGGCATTTCAGTGCCTCTTTTCTGTCAGTGCTATGATGAAACCTTGCTGTTTCTCCTAATACTAAATATGTACTTGGGTCTCCTTTTTTCACTTCTCTTGTAGCCTACTGTGTTTTTTATGCCAGTTTGTGTCTTCTTCCATTCCCCTTATTATACACCTTAGCTGTCTGCAAAATAAAACCTTGCCTAGGTACTATGAGTCAGTGTAATGTAGATTTATAATGATGTCATATAATAAATGTAAAACTATTGATATGACTATTTAACTACTCTTTCTTTAATATTTAGCTTAAACACACAGCTTAAAAGTTTCTGTGTGTCATGTCCCTATAGGACCTTCTTAATTGAAAAGTGGAGATTGAATGAACGTGAGGTATGTTGAACAGACTGATGTACCTGTAAGCATAGTAGTAGTAGGGCTGTTATGAAATTACTCACTGCCTTGAGGTCAGAGGGTATTAGGTTTTAGAGTCCTTGCCATGGCTGAGGTGGTCAGTTGCCAGCCCATCATTGTGGAGCCCCGGGTTCAATCCTGGGCCTTTCCATGTGGAATTTGTCTTGAATAAAGTGGCACTGGCACAGGTTTTTCTCTGAGTACTTCATTTTTCCCCTGTCAATTTTAGGCACCAATGGTTCATTCACACATATATTACATTTATCTGTCATGGGTACTATATAATCATACCATTTTACAGTATCATTAAATAAAACACTTCTTTCACTTCATAAAGTGTCTGCCCATTTGATTACCTAAATATATTTTTTAAATGGAATAAAGCTTATGAATATTTGGTGAATAACGAATGATATTTCGCAGTTATTATATGTGTTAGTTAATATTACATTTATTACATGGCAATCCATAAAACGTAACTGGAAGTTACTGTAAAGGGTCTGAGAATTTGGTGTAGGTTACATGAAAGTGCAATAGGAAAGAATTGGTACCTGTGGCTCATTTATTGTTTGAAGTTTTCATTTTGGTACTAATAAATGATGCTGTCATTAAATTTCTTCTTCATAATTTTGTGGTATACTAAAATGGGTCAGTTTAAATTTCAAAATTTAATCTGAAGCATATTTTTGGTTTTCAGTAAGCATAAAAGTGCTTGGCTTGTTATTTGCCAGGTCTGTAGGTGGGCCTGCTACACATTTTGAGTGTTAATGGAGTTTTATATCCCGTCATCTCTAATGATTTGTATATTATTTTACTTAGCTAGTATGTATGCTTTGTTGACACATAATATTGTTAGAGGTTGTGCCGTTATAATGGGCCCACAGGAAATAATATTTTAGAGACCACACAAAATTATTATCTTTCAGTTTCTTGGAATCAACACAGTTTTTAACCTAGGCAAGGTTATCTTTCATACCATATACTGTTTTGTTTATTAGGGAGCTACTGTACTTTTTGTGTCTGACCTGTCTGTGTTGGTTTTTGTGTTTTAAGCTGACAGTTTTGCACCTAGAGAACATTTAAGAGGCTTTCTTTGCACAGTGTTCATCTTTCTTCTGACCTTAAAAGTCATAAGGATATCTATATTACACAGTTTATCAGAACTGACAGTTGTAGTATGGATAGTTGCCGAAGTAGGTTCTGTTTTGTTTTTGATAACTGATCATGCATGTAAGGAATGCAGACTCCTGGACTTAAGAAAACTAGCATACGTAAAGGACCGCCTCTGCGGTCTAGTGGTCAGAGTTTCTGGCTACAGATACAGAGGTCCCGGGTTCGATCCCCGGCGCTACCAGATTTTCTGAGTAGTAGTGGGTCTGGAACGAGGTCCACTCAGCCTCGTGAGCCTCGTG
>Ga0136643_10016539_pt1:10000-11094 | contig 11094 bp, 6 predicted proteins | sample TergutLab28metaG_FD_96883 | JGI IMG/M metagenome (GOLD analysis project Ga0136643, IMG submission 96883) | Labiotermes labralis P1 segment gut microbial communities from Petit-Saut dam, French Guiana - Lab288 P1 (version 3) (version 3) | ecosystem: Host-associated > Arthropoda... | reverse complement strand
TCCTTTCTTTTCGTTGTCTGATTGGGCCGGGTGGCCAAATTGCCCCGGCCTCCCCCCCCCCCCCTTCAACCCTCTTTTTTTTTTTCTTTTCTTCATTACGGGCTACGTCACGATTCTTCGTGTAGGAGATTAGCTCCTGGCAAGACATCCACAGAACAGCGGAAACAAAGAAAAAAGCAGATATACGATTATTGGCATGATTTGAGTTGGATTCGAACCCACGATTCCAATCATTACTAACGCCTTGATATATACACATACTTGTAGACTGTAGGCATATAGGCTACACGCTAATGAAATTGACGTGGGCCTAAATGTAGGGCTGTCTCTCACGATATCCATATTTTCCTACTGCGTTTTTTTTAAATAAATGTAATTACAGTAGAAATCCATTTATGCGGATTAATTGGGACGTAGAGCAATCCGGATATGCAAAAAATCCGGATAATTGGATTTTTCTTCGAAAATAGGCTACATTGACAGTTTGAAGTTCGGCTGTTGCTATTTACAATATGTACCTGCGACTAAACTTTTCGACCAAGCCTGATTTGAGGTTCTAGAAGCCATAACACTATATGTACTTGACATGATAACTGGTAACTTCAAAGCAACTTAGTTTTGTAGAATTTTCGACAGATTTACCCGAAGGGCAAAGCCGGTCCGGATAACCAGCGTCCGGATAAGCGGAGTCCTACTGCATTTAATTTCAGACATTGAAGGAGAGTTTGAATAGGTAAATTTCTCTGTTACTGTTACACTTTTATTAGCAAGGCGTACTCAAATATTAGGCCAGGTATTTTGCGTCGGGAAAAGTAAATTTAATGAACCGGCTTGCACACAAAATTGGAAATTGCTTGTTTAAAGTCATACAGATTCACATTGTAAGTCATTCGCATAAAACGCCAAACTGGACTTACGCGAGTTTGACTCTCTGTAGGAACATATTTATTGCAGGATTCGTCGTATGAACTTACAGTTTAAATCAGGAAATGTCACCTCTCAGCACGACCTTACCAACAGCAGAATCGATAAGAATCAGCCTGACAGTTTAGTGGTATATATCACGGCAAAATTGCTACTGACTTCTGTCCTTT
>Ga0136643_10016539_pt1:0-5000 | contig 11094 bp, 6 predicted proteins | sample TergutLab28metaG_FD_96883 | JGI IMG/M metagenome (GOLD analysis project Ga0136643, IMG submission 96883) | Labiotermes labralis P1 segment gut microbial communities from Petit-Saut dam, French Guiana - Lab288 P1 (version 3) (version 3) | ecosystem: Host-associated > Arthropoda: Insects >... | reverse complement strand
AGAGATGCGTAAATATTGAGCTGATATACACAGTAGAAATGTTGCAACAAAAAGTATATTATTTTTCTACTGTTTTGACGAAGTTTCAACTCATAGAATTTTGAATTTTTCCATCGCCTGTACCGAAATATAAGACACTAAATTTCCAAGACAGAATCTGTTCCCTTCTTCAGGCTTGCTTCTTCCACAAGAAGTCACCACATGAAAATTATTTACAGTGCATTTAAACCCAGATTAACATCAATTTAGTTAATAAAAATTATTCCAATAACAGCTAAAAAATATGGTTATATATTTTATGTTTTATAAAATTTGCTTAGCCATATATTCTCTACTGTTAACTGCAAAATGTTGTCTTTACTAATTTGAAGTTAATCCGAAGTTGATTACACTGAAAATGAATATCACGTAGCGACAGACATTCTGGAAGAAGCAAGCCTGATGACGAGAAAGGATTCTGTTACCAAAACGCAGTGTACTGAATTTCAATACACACGATGAATAATTCCGGGAAGTCTATGGGTCTATGCATTAATTTAAATGTAGTTTCTTTTTTTTTTAAGATTGCATGCATCATAGATATTCTTATTCCTGCGTGACAAAATCTTATTACATGCCTACAGGCCTGTGAGTGTCTGAGGCATAAGGCCTACTTGTATGCTTTCCAGCAACTCAGCATAGTTCTTCCTATCAAATGTAGCTTGGTACTAATTATATATATATATATATATATACTGAGTCGGCTCACATCAGTTGGCCATACCTTCATTGAATCAATGAAACAGAGAAATGTCTCACATTTACGTATAAAAAATTCAAGTAGCTGGGATAAATTGTACGTTTTAAATTTCAGCAATTCTCTTTGCTAAAAAAATTCTGAATGTGCTTAGTATGAAGACATGGCCATCTTGAAGCTTGCCACTCGAATCATATACCAGAACAGAACGTCTTTAAGACAAATAAATAATGTTAATTGTAATCCTCAGAGTTATGGGAACCTAATACTTTATACAACAAGCGTGACCTAGTTTTCCAGTAAAAGGGTTGAGAATAAGACACAGTCGTTGGGCCGGAATAGCGCAGTCAGTATAGCGACTCGCTACGGGCTGGAAGGTCCGAGGTTCGAAAGACGAATGACGCGAGATGGTCCGCACCCTTCCAGAGCAGCCTGAGGCCCACCCAGACTCCTGTAAAATTGGTACCGGGTCACTTTCCCAGAGGTAAAACGGCCACGGCGTGAGGTTCACCACCTCCCAACATCTAATACGTACTTACTTACTTACTCCAAGGTGCAGAATCCTTCTTGAGAAGCTAACTGGTTTGCAGCTAGTCAAGAAATTCCCCACATTTCACGGAACCCGAAGGTTCATTACCGCACTCACAAGCGACCGTCACCTGTCTCTATCCTAGGCCAGGCCAATCCAGTCCATATACCCACATTCCACCTCCTGAGGATCCGTCCTAATGTTACCCACCCATCTACGCCTAGGGCTCCCCAGGTCTCTTTCCATCCGGTTTCCCCACCAGGACCCTATACACCCCTCTCTCCTCACCCATACGCGCCACATGCCCAGCCCATCTCATTCTTCTCGATTTTATCACCCGCGCAATATTGGGTGAGAAGTACAAATCATTTAGCTCCTCGTTATGCAATCTCCTCCATTCCCCCGTTACCTCGTCCCTCCTAGGTCAAAATATTCTCTTCAACACCATGTTCTCAAACACCCTCAGCTTCCTTTCCTCCCGCAATGTCAGCGACCAAGTTTCACACCCATACAAAACATCTAATGCCGAATTTAAAGAGAGAGTAGAGCTATATCTCTACTCTCCCTCTGGGTCTTCAAGGCCTGTTCTACGGTAAACCTGACTTGGGCGTTTTTTACAAGAAAATGAAAATGTCTAGATTTAAAATACGACATTAACACTTATTATATTAAAGACAAGAAATTTTCTACCAACCGAGTAATTCTTACTCGATTATATCAGACGAAGCATATCGTCAGCCATTTATCTGTCTGCCATTCATTTAAACGTAGGTAAGGCATTGAAACGAAAATGTGCATAAAATAAATAAGACTTTAGTCAAATCGAACTTCAAATCTGAAATGAATCAACTTCATCTGATGTCTGATGGACCGTGCATCATTGTCAGAACTGATGAATAAAAAACCAACTAGATGCCACTTGTTATTTTATTGTACTTCTTATAGGCTCAACATGTTTCAGGCATTACTATGCCCATCATCAGGAGCTCGCGACTATGATGTTGATTACCACATTGGTCGTTTCTTTCTTGGTTTGCTGTATGTTGGAGGTTAGGTGCTGTTAGGCTGGAGTTTCCGAGCTGCAGCCGGGAAACTCCAACCTAACCCCACCTAACCCCCAACATACAGTAAACCAAGAAAGAAACGACGAGTGTGGTAATCAACACTATAGTCGCGAGCTCCTGATGATGGGCATAGTAGTGCCCGAAACATGTTGAGTCTATAAGAAGTACAATAAAATAACAAGTGGCATCTAGTTGGTTTTTTATTCATCAGGAATCATATGTAATTATAACCACAACTTACCACATTGGGGTCTCCTTTATAACAGTTTTGTTCTCTAATATGTCACATGCGTGTGGGCCTATTGTTACGTTTATTCCACAAGCGACAATCTCGAGCTCTGTGGGATGATAGTACCATCATTGTTTTAAAAGAGTAAAATTACAGCATATCCTAAAATTAATTTGGCCGACGGCAAAGTCCAGAAATACCAAATTCGTGGAATACGTAGTATTTTTAGTCGATTTAACCGTCTAGAATTAAAATAGGAAATATTAGGCACTTTTTCTAATGTAATGCCATTGATGATGCATTGGACTTTTTTTATAATTAGCTGACACTGGAAATTTCTAAACACTCTTCTGTAAAGGGGAGACGAACTACGTGAAATGTGGACACCCCTGCAGCGAGCAATACTGTTCCTGCACTATGGCCAAACAGGGCCCAAGTTCGATTACGTACGACTGAACTAACCCTATAGCTTACCGCATATAAGCAAAGAACCATCCATACATGAAGTTTTAGTCTATGTTTTGCGCCTGAATAGAAAATCTATACAAAACCTGACGTGAAAGATCTTATTTTCACTTTAAAACGTGTAATAACATAGTTGCGCTTTTACGGGCTGGTGGTGCTCGCGTGTAGATTGTAGCTGACAATGTGGGCTAATATTCAGCCGTGATACAGTGGGTTCCAAAAGCTGAGCAAGGCGCACAGCAGTCCTTTTAGAAATCTTAGACCTCCTAACAGGGTAGAAGAAACTTTCTTATCAGTAACTGAGAGTTCTAAACCAATATGAACGTTACTAACATTTCCATTCGTTTCAATGCACTACAATTCAAATGAATCTAAGGCTTAAACCGTTTACTGTATTTGTAATTGAGACGCGGTGTGTTTTCTGCCAGACAACACAGAGTTAGCCGCTGGGATCTCACACCGAAAGCCAGAGTTCGATCCCGAGACAGTCCGTGTGCGATTTGAGGTGGAAAATTCGCACTGGATCAGACTTTATTCTGAGATCTTCACTTTTGTCCTGTCAACATGATTCCTCAAACTATATACAGGGCGCTTCATCTTAATACTGTTCTTATCAGAAGGACAAGCGGGAGAAGCCTGGGAACCTTCAAACACAGCAGTGTTCTTTGGAATATCAGTGAATAACGGACAGCACAAGGAAAGACAACTTTCCGGCAACTAAACAAAAGCTGGCTGTGGTTTCGTCACGATTGCCTTCGGTGCAAATGGTCAAACAGACTGGTCGACTGTACAGTGACCAGAGATGACAACACAACCATTGATATTCTAGCGCCAGATAGGAATATGGTAGGCCTATAACATTAAATAAATACAAATAAAGGTAAATCAGTCCCATTTCAGGCCTGGAGTGGCCCAGAGTATTCCAGGAAGTTAAGGTTACCAGAATTCATGACAACGGCACAGGATGGTGGTAAGTTTGTCAGCCTTACACACCGGCAGCCTTTACCCCCAGAAAATGCTCCTGGTACTCCTTTCTGTCAGAGGCTGAGTCGACCCCAGGGCCATAGTGCTATCGGAAGGATTTTATGTCAATGAAAAATTCCAATCACACCAGCTGGAATCGAACCAGCGACCTTCCGATTTGTAGCACAGCACCTTAACCATTCTCCCCCAAATAAATACAAGTAATTTGGACTTATATATGAAGCAAGCAATATCTCCACTGCGAATACTTTAGTATCTGACCTCGGGCAGATTTTAATCTCAGTTGTAACCGAGATAGTGCATAAAACATGCACGTACTAACAGAAATTACGTTAAATGCCGAGGACTGAAAAAAAAAACGAGTAACACGCACCTTGTATGTACTGTACTGTACATGAAATGACACCCATGACGAATATTGTTCCTACGCATGTCAAAACACGGTTGTTAAAATAAAGAAGTGTAGAAAGCATTTGTTAGTATTTCCATCTCTATCTGACGTAAACAATCTCCGTGGAGGAAATATACAGCTTTAAATTATAACAGAAAAATTAGTGGAAATGTAGGCACACACGTACAGTACCGACGTCACAAAATTTATTACAAAATCACATAACAACACTGAAGAGCTACCCTTATAAACTCCATTACCACTGAGACACAGAATAAGGACCGTGACCCAAACTGAACCGTCAACCAGTTAACCAGAAATAATAAGCGAAGCATATTATTCGGGTGATCAGATATAGAAGAATGAGATGGACTGGGCATGCAGAACGTATGGGAGAAGAGAAGTTGTTCATACAGGGTTTTGGTGGGGACACCTGAGGGAAGGACACCACTTGGAAGACCCAGACTTAGATTGGAGGATAATATTAAGATGGATTTTCAGGAAAAGGAACGGGGGGGGGGCATGGACTGGATTGACCTGGCTCAGGGTAGGCGCAGATGACGCGCGCTTCTAACCACGGTAATGAAACTTTGGTGTTCCAT
>Ga0136643_10016538_pt1 | contig 11094 bp, 3 predicted proteins | sample TergutLab28metaG_FD_96883 | JGI IMG/M metagenome (GOLD analysis project Ga0136643, IMG submission 96883) | Labiotermes labralis P1 segment gut microbial communities from Petit-Saut dam, French Guiana - Lab288 P1 (version 3) (version 3) | ecosystem: Host-associated > Arthropoda: Insects >... | reverse complement strand
TTTTCCCCCCCCCCCCCCCGTCAATAACACAACATTTCAAGACCTTACATCAAGGATCTGTAGTTACTTCCGTGTCAGAACTTCGCATCACCGCCATGTTGTGGGTATCGTTAGGGGACGAAAGTATGCTGTGTTCCACAGAGATTTTCGTAGAAATCGACCTGTTTATTTAAGGGTTTCTGTAGGTGGTCGGACACAGAATGTGCCCTCGACGGCTGCATCCTAGCAACGGGCGACAGATCGCAAAGTGGCGCTGATTGTTTCCTTTGTCACGCGGCCACATGTTTTGCTGCTGGTAGCGTCAAACGTTTACACAATTATACCCCAACACGTGAATTCAATAAACCACTCACAGCTGTTGTTTGCCACAGGTATGCCGCTGAAATAAGCTGTCACACGCAGGAGACTACACGACTAGGCTTATTTCCACCTCAGTCTCTCGAAAGGCAGATTTCAGCTACTATTTGCTGGAAACCATTTTACCTACAGTTATATAACCGGCGTTTTTAGGTAAACTTGCTCATTTTATGAGGAAACATCCGCATAACATGTCTTGTCGTGTCCATCAGCACATCTGTTTTTCTGTCTTTGACCGATCATTTTAATCAATTTGACAATTGTGTCTGAAAATTGACGTGGGCGTCGTGTGAAACATGTTATGTCAGGAGATCTGCGCTCCTCTGGGATGTTACGCAGCGTGTAATGGTAATTCGTTACCGGCGTTTCAGGGTTCCGAAACGCCGGTAACGAATTACCACTACAAGATGCATTATATCTCAGAATAATGCACATCTCATCTACCTAGCGGCGGAAGCATGATATCACGCATGTTATGTGAAGTCTGAGATCGTGCGAAATTTACTATCAGCTGTCGCTTTATGGCAGTGACTGCTAACGTATTTCAGAGAAGCTGAAGTGCCCTTCTTCGACCCGGGTTTGGTTGGTTTTATTGTTGCTATCACGGTGTGTAGTATCTGAAACATTGGAATGAGTGTTCTAGTTGTACCCAAGACCTCTGCCGCAGTACCTGCACAGAGTTTTGACGTAAATGGATACCGTACGTACTGGTAAGGATAGAGAGAAGTGTCGTAACACCCTTGGGTGTTTTTTTTGTAAGGGTCGCGGGAGGAAACGGGAAGTGACAGTGAGGTTTTGCATGCATTACATCACATCTTTTTGGCTTATGTATTTGACATGACATGATATGATATGACATGATATATTTATTTACTGGAATTGGATTTACATCTGGTGGCAGTGTTCCAAAAACTTAGGAGAGAGACAACACAAAAATAGAAAAATTCCTTTCTAAAGGAAATATGTGCCCTTTTTCGTTTAACAGGTGTATTACTACGCTGGCAAAGAAGTGAACATCTTAATTTGGGCTGGTCCCGTATAGAACGCATGAGATAAAAGATAAGAAACTTTTACGAGGAAAAGTGTTACGACGCGGAGAATTATAACACCGGTAGGCAATAAGCGTACACGGAAATACATTTTAGACAGAAGATTTATGAGAATTTTGAGTTTATGATGAGGCGTTGAATGATATATGAGAATCTGGAGTGTGGGAGTGGTTGTCTGTTGTGTGTACGGTTTTATGTGACAGTGATGCTACATAGCCGGGCAACAGGATCAAAAGATTAACACGAGTTTATAGTGCAGCCTGGAGCGGTAGGCAACCCGTCTCACAGCTGCATGTGTATTATGTTTCATGAAGCGGAATACGTTCCGTTTCTTCATACATGAAGTGAGCGACAGCTGTCTGTCTGTCTGTATGTCATATAGTTTACGTAAACACACTTAATTTCTTTGTGGACTGCGCTGTTGTGTTACCTGGAGGCAATTTTTAGAGTTTGTAATGATAGAATGTGAAGTGGCGAACCGCACAGGAAGCGTCTGAAGACACGATAATACAGCAGGGAGCTAACACTATCCACATGTTAGAAGTCTTCATTCGTGTAGTACGTTGGGGGGGGTTTACAGGGAAGTTTGGTGCTGAGCGTCAATACAGTGTTGTGCCGAGAAAAGTTCCCTGGAACGCGCGAGCTCATCTCTCCCGGTGTGCAACTGAATACCGGCGGAGAGCCACCAAATTCCGTGTACGGAGTGACGTTTCGAGTATCGCATTTGGTTTCCATTGTAATGTTCCCTAAAAAAATAAAAAAGAATGTCATTTAAAAATAAGCTGAAACAACATTTTGAAATACTTAGTTTGGCGTCGCGGACCGTCTTTACGGTTCCCATGGAATTTTTCAGAGAAGTCGAAAATTTTAAACTCTGAATTGTTAATAATTCTGGTGTGTAATTTTGCGTAAGTCAGAGAGTTTTTAAATGTTTTATTTTTAGACCTCGTTAATATGCAGTGGGATTTCTGTTAATTGCCTTAAAGCGCAAAAAGTTCAATGGAGGCTGTTTCATGCTGGGGAGTGAACTTAAATGTCCCCATGTGTTGTGTATCCTTTACAAGCAGAAGGAACCATTTTCTTCCCGGATATGTTTGCATTTCTTGTCGATATCACAATATACAGATTAGAAAAGCGATAATATGTTAAAATTTACTGCAGTATTTTCATTTCGCTGAGCACGTTAGGAATAGTGCGGAGTAGCTAACTTAGTATCTTGGTTGTTGTCTTTTAAGTGTGCAGTTAGAAAGAGTAAAGAGAAGAGTTCCTTGTTTACCTTATCTATTCAACTATCTGTCTGTCTGCCTACCTGTCTGTGTTTCCTTCCTTCCATTTGTCTACCTGCAGCTCGGCCACTTAGCCATCCACCCACCTACTTACCACCCACCTACCTACCTACAGACCTGCTACTTTTTTCCTTTGGCTTAACAGTCCCTATTGGGACAGGGTATCCGCATTACTGAGGCTTCACTATCCCACTTAGTCACACCACACTCGTTAGGACGAGTGATAAGCCCGACGCAAATACCTCTACCTGACAACAAGCAACATTCACAACACACAAACATCAATGCATCCAGCGGGATTCGAACCCACAATCACAGCAAGCGAACTGCCGCAGACCCACGCTTTAGACCACGCCGCCACTTACAACTTAGGCTGCCTTTATATCTACTTACATACCTACCTACTTACCTACCAATTTTTCGTCTATGCGTACGTACCTGCTGCAGATGAATAAGTAAAGGTATCACTTGTCTTTAGATCCATACTCACCTTTTAATTTAATTTGGTTATTTAAATAACAGCGTTTAACTTCCTGTCACAAGTTACATATTGGAGAGCTTTTACGACACCGGAAATAGCAGTACACTTCGTAATCTCAGAACCGGGCCTCAGTGCATCACCGATATCATAACTCTTCTAACATTCCAACACCAGTGCTGGTAACAGAGACGGAACAAATTTCACGTCGTTACCTTCTTTATGTATTGAGAGTTTTACGTAATTGCTGACTCTGTTTTCCTCTGCCGTACATTCCCAGAAGACATTGTACATGGCCACTTTGATGTCCCATCGGCCAGTTCATTACGTTTTCAGGTATTGAATTTCAGACTGCTCGTTTGTTTGCCTCCAGCTAGAGACATTCATAAACTCAACATTTAACATTTATATAGTTAGTACCCACGGCAAATACTTGAAATATCCGCCTACTCAATCCTAGTCCATGTTGCGGACTTAGAGGTTAAAAATTTCCAGTTTTGTGACATTCGAGTAGTTCGGCATAATTTTGAAGTACGACATTTGAATTTCGTCTCATAGTAGAACCATCTATGGAAAACTGTTAAAATTAATTTAGGACCACTTTACTGATTTATTGATCGATTTGGCACCCTGAAATTGAACAAATTTTTCCAAGTGTAGATGCATTTGTATTAGTGTCCAGTAACAGGATGAGCGTTACTAACGAACTTGAAATAATGTGGAATGGAAGCGTCTTGGTCTATTTTATTTACCGTACTCACCCCTAAGAACATCTGGCTGGAAACCAAGAAAATCCTGTCAGGAAAATCCACCGCAAAAGTTAGCTTCTTGCGACTGGTGCGTGTGACAAAAAGTCACGTGAGCACAGGGGTATCTATTACAGTAGTGGTTCATTATGGCCTTTAAGAGCAGTAGGAAAGAAAACATAAAGTACAACATGCAATCCTATGTCACAAAATAAAACAAAGCATGTGACTGTAACAGAACAAACTGCAACATAAATTATATGGATCCAGCATTGCAAAACAACTTGAATCGTGTAAATCCGGCAAAACAAAAATCAAAACATGAAACTTATGAATCCAGAGGCCCACAGCACAAAGTGAAGCATGTGTGTCCATTTGTGTTTCGGCCTATGGAGATTTCAGGCCAAACATACAAGAGATCAAGTGCATGAGAAAAGAGATTAGGAATTTCATAATAATTTATTTTGTTTTTTTTGTGATGGTGGAGTCAAGTGTTTTAGTTTGTATTTTGTGCCCTTGAATTCACGTGTCCCTGCTATCCTGGGGAAGGCCGAAATAAACAACTCGTTCATTGGCACCCCTGTGCCAATATGATCCATCTGTCAAGTACAACAGTCAAGGGAACCCGGAATGTTCCTAATTAACTAGACCACTTTGGTGTTCAGCGAAGCTCAAAATTTATGTTCATTTACATAAGTTGGATCCTTCAGCAGGCCTACTTCCTTCAGTATTGCTTAATTACCAGTTTGGGACTACCTGAGCCTTCAGATTAATTAATTTAAAGATAATAAGTGTTGTTTTGATGTGTGCCTCTCCAGTGATGCCATGACAACCGCCACAGTCCATGCAGGCAGCAGCGGGAATGCCTGAGTGATGAACTGGGCCACAACCGTTTCTTACTGCTTTTCATTATGTATCTCAAAATTCGTGTAGTAGATAAATAGTAGTTAACTTACTTGAAAATTAGGAGAAAATAATGTGATTTTCCTTTGAGAAAGACTTATAACCTGCATTTTTTTTGACCCCCATAAATATGACGTACCGTTATGTGCCTCCATTCGGCATTAGGCCTGCTCCTTGACCACACATTGCCTTCACATTTACGGTCTAATGCAACACAGAAATACACAAACAGAATTCGAACTCCATAGCACTATGAACGGACATCCATGCATCAGTGTCGCAGACCTATTCCTTCGTATTGCGACCGTGGTAAGAAATCACCGCACCCTGTGTTTACTATGACAACGCTAGTGAATTACTTTTTGGCAGAAGCCATCCCGTTGTGCGATAACAATTGTATAATATATTGCATACCGTCAGTACACATCATTATAGTGGTATAATGTATGCAATAGGTTACACTATGGCTACATGCTTCGACCGTAAACGGATATCATCAGGCCAATAAAGAACATTTTGATTAAGGTACAGAAAAGTAGTACTCAATGGGTAAACGAAATGGGATCCCACTGAGTACTACCTTTCTGTACCTTAAACAGAATGTTCTTTATTGGCCTGATGATGACCGTTTACGGTAGAAAAATGTAGCCATAGTGTAACCTATTGCATACATTATATCACTATGTTGATGTTGTTGTGTACTGAGGGTATATAATATATTATACAAGTGACTTACGCTGTTGCTGCAAGTTGGTTTTATTTTTCTGTGAGTTTACACGTAAAGAGAGGCGCCATTTTCTTATGACTTTTAAACTTCCAGTTTTCTAATTTATCTGCGTTACGCACTGGTTTGTTTATACGTACTGCAGTATTAATGTTTTGTAATTACGCCATTTTACTTACGATTTCTTCCGTCCTCAGAGCACCCACATTTCAGATCCACTGCTAGTCATCGCAGATTTACGCGTCCTTCTGTCGTTACACTTTCTATGACAGGGATGGGAGCCAGATCGACCAATTATGACAGGTGAGACGCCGGTGTGCATGGCTTAGATAAAAAAACGAGGCACGGTTTCCTTCGACATGGTTTCAGAGGTGTGTGCTCCGGCGTACGGATTGCCGTTTTACAAAACACGGAAATTTATGCAGCTATATGGAATTATTATTTCTTAGTGTTTTATTTAATGACACTGTCAATTGATACTGTTATATGGCGTCGATGTTACATGAGTGAATGAGTACGGGGCATTGATAGAGAGATACTGATATAGAAAAACAGAAGTATTCGTATAAAATCAAGTACCAGCGCCAACTTGTCCACCACAAATCCCACAGGGAATGGCCTAAGATTCAATCCGGGCATCCGCGGAGTGCGGTTCACGAATAACCGTCAACTGCGGCACGACCATGAGTTCATGATCATATAATAATAATAATAATACGCCACGAAAGCAGTCAACCAAATATGAACTCAATAATTAAGACAGCAGCAAAGATTATAGAAGAATTAAGTCAAACAAATGAGACGAGTGACGCAAAACAGGATGGGGTACAACACACAAAGGCAAGATTGGGAGAGTCCCTAAACGATAAATGGAAAAACAAAGTAATGTATTGGCAGTACATTAGAAATATAGATAGACAGCTTATTAGTGAAGAAGACACGTTCCTCTGGCTATCGAAGGGAGACCTAAACGCAGAAATTGAAAGTGAAATAGTGGCAGCACAAGACCAGGCGCTACAAACAATATATATGCGACAAAAATATTGAACACAAAGACAGATAGCAAGTGCAGACTTTGCCAACAATTTGACGAGACATTAGACCACATAATATCAGCATGCCCAATACTGGTAAAAGAACAGTACATAAAAAGACATGATAAAGTGTGCGCACAACTACACTTCAACATATGCAAGGAAACAGGGGTACAATTGGACAAAAAAAAAACAGTGCTATGAACATGTGCCACAATCAGTAGAAACAAGTCAAGGAAGTAAGGTAACCATACCGTGGGATCAACAAATATAAACTGACAGAACTATCCCCAACAACAAACCAGACATTATAATCCGTGATAATGAAAAGGGAACATGTATGTTAATAGATGTTGCATTCTCAGGAGACAGAAATGTGATTAAAAAGGAAGCTGAGAAGATTCTAAAAGATAAAGATCTTACGATAGAAATACAGCGCATGTGGAATGTAAAAACAAAGGTGATACCAGTAATAATAGGGGTGACTGGGACTGTTTCAAAGTCATTCAGAAAATACGTGAGCAACATACCAGGAAAACATGAAGTCAAGGAACTCCAGAAAACAGCCATATTGGGCACTGCACACATACTTCGGAAAGTACTTATGTAAAAGTACAATAGATTCAACACTGGAACTAATGATATAAGCACCATGAATAGTAACAACAGAATAGCTGCAACACTGTATTCCCTAGGGACTAAGTTTGTCTCAGGAATATAAGTATAAATACCCTGCATAAGGGAGATGATGATGATGATGATGATGATGATGATAATAATAATAACAATAACAATAATAATTTCGAACAAACCTTCACTTCCTTAATAAACTGCGGTGACGTAAACCTTTTTTATTACATTCAAACAGCAAGTACATGAAAAACGTTGTGTAGCATATTTATAATCTCCTTTTACTAACAAACGTAATGTCATTCAGTTGTTTTAATAGGACACTCAGCGAGATTTCATAGTATGAATAAATGCATTAGGATACATGACAGGAGACAAAAAATGCCGAACACGTTCCTATGCCTCATAATTTCCATTTTAGGCCTCATATTAAACAATTATTTATTGTAATACAAGATAAATGAAAGAAAATTCAAAATTATTTGACAAAAATAGGCCATCTCTGTGTATATCCCAAACGAAAGGTCATTTCTGTGTAATTTCCAAAACGAAACCTGTTTGTGACTGATTGTCACTTCTGTTGACTTGCCAATTGGCGGATTTCTTCTTGCAAGGAAACAGCTGCAAGATTCAGGCTTGGGAAACCTCTTAAATTTAACCTGATTTCTAAGTTTACAGTTAAAAAGCAACGCTAGAGGACGCAGCAAGTAGTCTTCAGCACGAATCTCTCTCGAAATGTTAGGATGGCATTACCAGCACGCTTGCACATATTCTTCTCGTGGCCTAGTTACCCTCTTCACATAATGCTGTATTTGATAATCTTTCACAGTAAAAACTGTTTTGGCTTCATTATATAGAACGTAATAAGCTGGAAGAAAATACAACATTAAGAGACAATGAGACCCTTCAAGCTTCTTCACTCATGGAAGTTCTTCCGTTGGTATCGATATGACTAATCCCTCTTTTTCTCGTTGTACGTATTTCTATGTTTTCTCTACAGCAAAACAGAGAGAAAGTTACGAAAAGTGATGTGTTGATAAAAATGTTCGCAGCCACGCACAGGCAGTAAATCTTTCCGTGTTTCAGGTTGACTTGGAGACGACAGAATCGGTTGTAACAGTAGACTGGGAGAACGGTTTCGTGGAGGCCTCCGCCAAGGACAACACGAACGTCTCGCAAGTGTTCAAAGAACTGCTGACACAAGCCAAACTGAAATATAACTTGAGTCCGGCACTGCGTAAGAGACGCAGGCAGTCTTTACCGCGGCACTCCATATCGGAAGGATCTGCCTCCACATCCGCGAACTCCTCGGCCATCCCCTCGCCCGCACAACTGCAGCACCTGCATCAGATCCAACAGCGGCATACTGGTGGCAAGAGAAATTCCTGTATTCTCTCATAAAGTTAACCGATCGCCTAATGATTGCCACATAATTCAGGGGAGAACTAAAGATCCTAAACATTTCGAGCATAATACAGTATAATATGAAGCTTCCACAGCAACTAATATGAAACAAGTATTCGCCTGCGCTCCTCCCGGTCAGTTGAGTGAAAGACAAAGTTTTGGGGACTATGACTGTCTCCAAAACCTTACACATTTCTAATGACGGATAGAACTCTGATATCTGTGGTCATGAATTACTTCACTCAGCTTGAAGACCGACGGGACTTTACCGAGCACAAATAAAGCTAAAAATTAGATTTCGTCTTATAACATGAGTAGATAAAATAATGTACGTACATAACGAGCGGGTTCTTTTATCTTATAGCTGAAGTAGAAGAGTGTCTACCCTAACATTAGTCAATTTTTATCTATGGACACTCTCCACCCAGTTCTACACAGACCGCTTTTATCTACTGCAAAATTCGATGGCGTCTTCGCGTAGGAGAACCACACGTTTGAACTATTTTGTGTGACAAGACTGGAAAAAATCCAACAATAATTATGTATAAAACACTTATCAAGTTCAAATCCACAGTAATCACATTCTCTTACCCCTAAGTTACCGGAAACCATCGTATCGCTTCAGGAGACATAGCCTACAGGAAGTACATGCAGAGGATAACACTATGTATCTGGATGCAGACAAGGGTAGCCGTTGTGGCTGTAAACATGATGAAAGACACCGAAAACACCCGCGGATGTAGCCTACACTGTTATCAGTTTAATGACATTACAAGATACACAAAGATGTATTTCTGAATGTCGGCTGGTTTTTATTTTATTGGTATTGACAACTGCAAGTACAGTTGGGAGACCTTCACTTGGTTGCGTTTTATGGAGGGGAGGTTCTCCCATTTGCGAATTTCAGTATTCATCCTAATGATTTGTTGGTCTTTGGTCTCTGACAGAATTTGGAAAAGATAAGAAATTACATTCAGGCATTTATATTCTACAGGCTCATCTTATAAAACAGCGGTCGTTATTACTTCTTTCCTTCTTGTAAGACAAGCCAATTACCTCAAACTTGCCTACGGTCAGCCTTAAGAATTTTCACCTCATATTCTCTCCTTATACATTAATCTTGATGAGATAGTTTGGCTCGCTGGTTAAGGTAAACAGTTTCAAGGCATAGATGAAGAAACAGTAGATTGTGTGGGTGAATTCATCTTACAGATTCACAACATATAATCAAAGGGATAAATGTATTCACTAAGTTATATTAACAGTAGATATTAACTTGGAAATTGTCAAGCTAAAAATAAAATTAATTTATTTTTTATGCTACAGCCATATTCTGCTCTTTAGTCACATGAATGGGGTCTGAGAGAGCAGACGGTATGTTGCAGCGACGTGCACAATAAAGATGCATCCCCAGATCAGTCACACAAGACAAGCATTAGTGCAGCAGTGGCATATTTGTGGGATTTCCGCATGTCTGTGTGCAGATACTACTTTCGGGTAATTCCCCAGTCTGTTACATTATTAAAATGGATTACAGCTGGATTTGGTGTTAATTATACTTCGTAAAAATCACTTTTTAATATAAGTGAAGAAAGGAGAATGGATTTGAAGTTCACGTGAACATATCATTTTTCCTCCATGGCGCTACAGCCCCTAGTTGGCCACAGCCTCCTCATTATCGAGGCTTCACGATCACACTCAGACACGCCATACTCAGTAGGACTTCTCTAAACGTGTGATCACCCGCACGCAGAGACCTCTACCTGACAGAACACAACATTCACAGGAGACAGACTTCCATGACCAGGTTGGGACGCGAACCTATAATGCCAGCAAGTGAGCGCCCATAGACCCACGCCTTAGGCCGCGCGGTCACTGGGATCGGCTTCGTATATAAATATAAGGGTGAATGTATAAGACAGGAGAATTACTGACTCTGTATATAGAAAGTAAACTTTCGTAAAATTGAACTTTACGAAAAGGACCCAAATAAATTTTAATGTGTTTAAAATGTTAATTACAGACCGATGTGCAGAAAAAAAGAGACAGTTTTTTTTAAATTTAAAAGTGTTCTTTACTTATTCTGTAACTCATGCAAAATTGTTCCTTTCTACAATTGAAATAAATACATTTTTTATTCTTGAACTGAGCATCTTACGGCGGATGCATGTGCCAACAAAACTCCAAATATTTGAACGGACAAACTCCAGTATGCCACTTCTGTACTGCTACTGCTTGACACATCACACTCGGTACCGTCATATTACAGCACTTCTTCACAAAGTTACATTTATTGCTGTGGGCACATCCTTCAAGAAATCCAGTCAAGTAGTTAAGAGTACAATCTTTTCCAAATGAAGCCAAATAGGTGCACAATACTTCTTAGTATATTTATTTCAACTTCTCTACATGTTTAGAGCAACTATGTGCCCATCATCAGGAGAACTTACTGTATCTATGCGACACTGGTAATTTTCGTTCTG
>Ga0136643_10016535_pt1 | contig 11094 bp, 9 predicted proteins | sample TergutLab28metaG_FD_96883 | JGI IMG/M metagenome (GOLD analysis project Ga0136643, IMG submission 96883) | Labiotermes labralis P1 segment gut microbial communities from Petit-Saut dam, French Guiana - Lab288 P1 (version 3) (version 3) | ecosystem: Host-associated > Arthropoda: Insects >... | reverse complement strand
TTATCCACCCATCTACGCCTACGTCTCCCCAGTGGTCTCTTTCCCTCCGGTTTCCCCACCAAGACCCTATACACCCCCCTCTCCTCACCCATACGCGCCACATGCCCAGCCCATCTCATTCTTTTCGATTTTATCAAAGATCTGCACATAGTAGCAGAAATTAAAGAGAAGAGATTGGAATGGATCGGGCATGTAGTAAGAATGGGTCAGGGAAGGACAGTTAAGAAAAATATTTGAGAGCAAACCAGAGGGAAGTAAAAGAAGAGAAGACCTAGACTGAGATGGCTGGAAGATGTAGAAGAGGATCTACGTGAGATGAAGGTTAAGATATGGCGAAAAAAGGCAGTCGATAGGGAAGAATGGGCGTCCGTAGTTAAGGAGGCCAAGGCTGTCAGAGGGCCGTGCAGCCAAGGAGTCAGTAAGTACGTTAGTTGCCGTATTATACACACACACACACACACACACACACAACATTCCAGTTCCTGCATCACCTTCATAGTGACTGGTCAGTAGATTAAGGATGATGCAGTGAGCAAAAGTGCTCTTTATTATAAAAGCAATAATTATTTATGTTAAACTGTAGTTGTCTTGACTGTATCACCTTTAAGATATTGAACTATTGACACACAACGACATGCCCTCTGTTCAAACAAGAGACGGGTCGGTTAATGATGTTCAGCGAAAGAATCGCTGTGCATTGTAAGACTCGTGCAGAACACACGAACACACCTTGACGTTAGAACAGATGCTACATGTAGTAAACGCAGGGCTTTAAATGGTCAAACTGCTTCAGCTATTGAAAATGTGGAGGCATGATTAAAACACCTGATGTTCCGGTCCTTCTTTCATATGTCTGACGAAATGTGTTTATCACAAAGGATGGTGAGAACAATTTATATCCGTAGCCATGGAAACAGTGACGCCTACTTAACCAGATTGTTTGGTTGTAGTCTTCACACCGAAAACCAAATATAGATTTCGCGCGGTTGCCATGGTTGTACATACAATTTTTCCACCGTCGCTCAGAATTGCAAGCTGTTAGACATATTTCTTATTAGGCACGTAAGTTGAAGGTGGAAGTTTAGTTGTCCCACTGGACGCATTTGAAGGCATGTGGGAGAATAAAGGTTTGTCTCCGCTGTTTATTAACATCCGCACTGGTTGGAGGTGGGTGGTCTGTGTCATGCCCCGACCTCTGTACCCCCGTGTAAGAGCTCCCGGTATCCGTTAAATACGAGGCTGTGTGACTACTTTAGCGAAAAATCTCACCTGTGCCGGGAATCGAACTGTGATTTCCCGGTCGTTAGTCCGTGCCTGCTAACTACACCAACTACCTTTTTCCGACTGCTCAATACATAGCGTTTATAAAGCGCCGAAATATTCAAACGAAGGAATTTCCATCTCAAATATTTTCGTCTAGGACAACACTCATTGTATCAGGTCGAGAATAAATGTATGTTCCCGGTCCTGAAGGGCAGATCGAAGGGCAATGGTATGGATTACAGTAGCCGCGCGGTTCGCTACGACCAACTGAAGCTATCGAGCAGAGTTCTCGATAGACTGAGTTTTGTTCGGTTGGTCAGAAATTGTGTTAACGGATCCCGAAGATTCGTTACCAACCAGCCACTGGCCCCTGTTCTGAGCCCTATGACTCCAGCCCCCACCCCTCACACCCTGCATTTTCTAGTATTCATTTTGATGTTAACCTCCAGTTGCAGCTTACGCCTATCATTTGGTCTTGCTGCTTGTTTTGGTTTTCCAACAACTGTTTTGTATGCCTTTCTCTCATCTCTCCCAGGACACGAATTATTTCTTCTTCTTCTCCTCCTCCTCCTCATTTTCCTCCTCCTTATTCTCCTCCTCCTCCTCCTTCTTTCTTCTTCTTCATCTATGACATTACGGTCCTTTGACTTTGAACTTAGCCTCCCTTATGATTCTCGCCCATTCCGCCTTGAATCATAGTAGACGTCCGAACAACTGGATGTTTTACGAGGAGTTGGTAGCCCACTGTCTAACCACCATTCTAGCGGGCTGGGTTTTATATATACATAAAGACGTGAGCTTTCCTTCTGATGTCACCGTATTTATGTTTTCGAGGAGGCGGGGCGGCCCGGTTATACCTCTGGACCCTGGGTTCACGTTGTAGTCGCCTGTTGCGACACGCACGGTGTGTGTTGGGACTATTCTGTTTCCCGGGCACCACTGGGAAGGGCACGAATATCTAGTTATTATTTTAAAAAGCGGGTCACATTGTGTTCCAGTGTATTTTAGCTGCGAATTACGTGGCCGTACCTTTTATGTCATTGGTGTTGAGGGGGATTTATATTTCTCTTGTCTGGGAACAGCTGCTTGTCACCAGCAGCTATCTGCCCCACGTTGTTAGCGCTTCATGTTAACGGCCACATCAGCCCGATAAGCACAGACATTTCTGCGCTGCAGTCACGCGTTCATTCCTTTTGGTTTTGGGCGTTATTTTTATTTAGAATGACATGCGTGCGTTGCGTGCGTACTGTTAACGCGTTCGTTTTGCGAGTTGCATAAAGTGAACGCAAAATCGGCATCTCTTACCTGTATTTCTGTCCGCACGTATGTCTCCGATACTGCAGAATGGAATTCGATGCATTTTGATAATGGGGAAAGTCATTAAAAATTGGGCTAATCTAGCCCAATGTAACGTGCCTTACACGAAGTTAGTTAAATTGAACGTCCGAAATTTCTTGACGTTTATTAAACAGAAATTGGCACAGTGAATACAATGTGTGTACATCTCTTTAACCATTTAAAGACTAAACATTAACCCATGGGTATTCAACACGCGGCCTTCCAGGTTGTAATATGCGGCCTGCGGTCATATTTGTAAATTATATGTGCACTGTAAAGATTGCACAATAATGTTGGGATGTTAGGTTGGCCTATACCACTTAATGTAATTTTTAGCGTCCCGCGAACCGGCCCACATACGGCTTTAGCCCTTTGCGAAAAAAGGTTGGACAGCCCTGCATTAACTTGGATTGTATTTACAGATAGAGCCCGTACCGCGCAGTAAACACAGTCCGTCTGGATTATACAATCCAATCAGCTACTTTTGTGTGGGGAGATATTCACTGTTTGCGTGATGTCAGGCTTGCGCCGCGGCGTAAATGGGATATTCGCTCTTCTGGGAATTTACGCAACGCTGATCGGTAGTTAGTTACCCACGTTTCGGGACAATCTATCGTCCCCATCTTTAAGGGTCAAGCAGCCCAGGAAGTCGCTGTTTTTTTTTCTGAGATCGATACAAAAGACGTAAATAAGCTGTGTGGGCAGAATGTAGAATTTTCGAGTGTTAAACCTTGTGGCACATAAAGTAACTGCTGGATCTCACAGGGTTATTATCTACACCTTGTATTTGAAGTAGAGTTTGAAGTGATGAATACTTACCGACATAGGCCCTGGTAGAAATTTTAATTTCTGTTAGCAGTTTTTTGTAGCTTGCTGAGCTGCACAACATCGTAGGCTTTCTGTGTTTATAGTTGTTGTAAATAAACATTCAGGTCAACGAGATACATGCAAAATCCGGGGTGGGGGGATTATATCGGAAGAAGCTATAGTAAATGTTTTCATTTTGCTTGAAGGCTATTTTCTTGTACTTTCCCCATCGTCTGGTTTTCATGTGGGCCTAACATCCCGAACGTTCGGAAATTGGTTCTTTTTCCATCTTCAGGCGGAGAGCGTATGAAAGTTCCCTGTTCTGTTGCCTCTGTGGCAGAGTTAGTGTCCTGTCTTGGAGGTCCTGCTGTTTTCATACAAACTAGGACAGTCCAAGAGAGTGATGGCCTGAACGTTGTGTCACAATTGGCAAATAGCTCTCCCTTCTTGTTACGTCTGACGTAGAACTGAAGTTGAAGTTGTCTCTCTGCCACTTCATCGAAGCATATTTAGGGAAAGTGAATTTTCAAACTCGCCACTCGATACGGATGACTGGTTAACCTCGCTTTCAGACCGCTCCCCCCCCAGGAAGGGCCAGCGATATACATCATGTAGGAAGTTTCATGGGACCTAGAGCGTCCAGAACGCGGTAACAAAAGAAAAATTTTACCCTTGCTGATAAACTGGCGTAATGTAGCTCGCACTCAGTTACTGTACTGCTACCTGCCCACTGGCAGGATGCTATTGAAGCGTCTCTGCTTGATGAGATTTGAAAGGCAGAAGAACCGCAGACGTGTCTAATCTCGCTTAGGTTTTCAATAAAATTTTATTACCACAAGAAGTAGGAGATGCAGTTTTTGCCCACTGTAAGAGATGAAACTTTTGTTCTGTTTAGAGACAAAGTAATGTTCATTGTGAGAATCGTACCAAACATCAATACTTCTCCCCCTCTTCACTGGCTGTGTGGTCCATGCAGGACTCTGGCCTCCTTCAGGATAAATTTCCAGTCTCTATCCCTAGGTATTTTTCTTCAGCCTCTAACGCCCATTTTCTTCTGATCATTTTCAATATATTTCGTTCTTGGCATTCCAACGGACCTTTTCCTTTTGGGATATTCTTAAACACTTTTTCCACAGCAAAAATAAATGCACTGTGTGATATATACAGAATTGCTTAATGTTCCAGAATGTGGTGTGCACATTTACCGCTGGGCTTCGAACGGTTACGTGAACTTTGAAGAAACGGCTTAGTGTATTAACTTAATTTGAAGTACAGACTTCGTTGATCTGAATGTACATGTGGCCCACGCCATTGACCGCGCGGTCTAAGATATGGTTCTGCGTCCGCTCGCATGCTGGAATTGTGGGTTCGAATTCCGTTGGAGTCATGGTTTTTTGTCTGTTGTGAGTGTTGTGTGTTGTCAAGTAGAGGTCTCTGCGTCGGGCTGATCACTCGTCCAGAGGAGTCCTACCGTTTGTGGTGTGTCCAATGAGTGTGATCGTGAAGCGCAGTGAGGGGAGTCCATGACCTGTAATCGGGTTGAAGCGCCAGAGGAAAAAAATATAGATGTACCCGTAGTAACACGCGTTTTGTTTCAAGTAACATGCATGTGGTAGCCTGACAGTGACTATGACGTCAAAAGTCAGAGGTTAACAGTGTGAGTTTGTGGCTTCGTTTTGGTTTCTGTAATTCTGTATTCCCTCTTATTGATATAGTACTGTAGGCTCTCTTATTAGGTGTTGATCATTTGTCTTTCCTTCTGGACCTTCGTTGCCTGATTTGGAGTGTAGGCGCAGGCGTTCAAAATTAAGTACAGGGATTTCTATTGAGGTGCTGTGTAGGGTGTCATACCGTATACAGTGATTGTAGTGTGATATGCTGTCTGTACACATTAGTGGGTCATGTTATTTCCGTTGGTAATGGCTGTTCTTGAGCCTATAATAAATACAGTTCACTGCTACCAATGCACATATAGGCCTACAAATGTTCGTATAACAGTACTTTCTATAGAGTACTGCTTTACAGTGGCCAAGATGAATTTTATGTTTTGTCAATGAATATGAGTCATGACTCTCGTAGTAACATAAATCAACTCCATACAGCGGAATCCTACCTGGAAAGCTAACAGGTCCTCAGCTAGTCAAGAGGTTTCCCGCATTTTATGGGACCTGGAGGTTCAGTACCGCATTTATAAGTCCCCGCCACCTCTCCATATCCTCAGCTAGATCAGTCCTGTCTATGCCTTTCCATCCCACTTATGTAAGATCCATTTCACTATTATCTTCCCAGCTACCCCTGGATCTTCGAAGTGGCCTTTCTCCCTCCGTCGTCCCCACCAAAGCCCTGTATTCACCTGTGCTGTTTCCCATGCATACCACATGCCCTGCATATTTCGTTCTTCTGATTTGATCACGCGAACAATATTTGGTGAGGAGTACAGAGCATAAAGCTCCTCGTTTTATAGTCTTTTCCAGCCCTCTGTTACTCCGTCCCTCCTAGGCCCAAATATCTTCCACAGCACCCTGTTCTCGAACACCCTCAGCCTGTGTTCCTCCTTCAATGTGCGAGACCAACTCATAGTCACATTATACAAACTATCAGGCGGCCCCATAGTCATGCAGCCGCAGTAGGACTGTTTCCCTTTTCTGCTGAAATTTGGGTTTGGTATGTAAGGGACCTGGTATTCGTCGACCAACGATGAATTCTAGAGGCTAGAGTGATTCATACTGACAGTTTGTTTCCAGAAACCCGAATCCTGATCCACGGCAGTAGACTGTTACTTCTGTAAATTCTGCACAATTATACCGATCTCAGCCTTAAGTCGTTTGTGTCGGAGGTTTTGAGTAGTTCTTCCTGACACAGTAACTAAGGTTCAAGATAAGTGAAGTAAATGAGTGTTCAGTTCACCTGTCCGTCTGCTCAGTTACAAGTTATGTCATGAAGACATGAGGGAATGGCGGATGGCGGTATACTGTCGCACATTTTGTAAACTCGACAATAGATGGAGGTGAGTGGCCTGCTTCGCCCTCCGACTGCCTTGTTCCCAGCGAACAGCCTCCGGTACCCTTTGAATAGAAGGCTGGGTTTTCTTCAGGGTCTGTCTGGACGTCTGTGATAAGAGAAAAAGCTCGCATTCCTGCCGGGGTTTGAACCAAGATTCCTCGGTAGTTGAGCCCTTAGCCAAGTCACTACCGTACATTATGCCAGCTGAGTAAGTTACATGGTGAGAAAATGAAATTTTCTGAGGCAAAAATATATAAGTGGCCCTTAAGAACCGTCGATTTTCTTTAGAGCAGGGAGTGTCACTGCACTATACTGTAGTATGCATGCAGCTCCTTATTGTGTGACATCTTTCAGTAGCATGCATGCACTTCCGTACTGTGTAGCAAATTCTTCAGTAGGACCTCACATCGTTCTTCACCGACTAGCCGTTCTGCCAGTTTGCTTTAACGAAGTGCGTGGAGCTGAGCTGTTCTTTAGAAGACAGTACAGTAGTTCAAAAGGCCAGCTGTTTTAACAGGCCTCATGCTGTACTGATTGTTTGTATCCATCGGAATCTGTACCGCGCCACCACAACCTTATCTCCTGGAGCCTTCACGCCTACCTTATCAGGGGACAAAGACGCATTGTGTTCAGACATCTTTGTTCGCACAGAAACCGAACGTTTCTGGTTGAAACGAAGTTCGAGACGCAATCCATGTCGTTCTGTTTCCCACTGTTAGCTGTGCGAACAAAGGTCCCGTACTCCATCCACCAAACTTTGAACAAGTAGCCTGTATTCGGGGAGTGCTCGTAACGGTTAACTTCAGTTCGGAATTTTACATCTAACCTTGTGTCGTCGTGTGGGGAGAGGGACGAGGACTGAATGTGTTCGGCGACATGTCGTTAAGGAGAATATTTAGACCTAATGGGCAGGATGGGCGCGGCATGCAGCATGTATGGGGAGAGGAGAGGTGCATACAGGGTTTTGGTGGGGAAACCTAAGTGAAATAGACCAGCTGGAAGACCCAGGCTTAGATGGGAGGGTAATATTAAAATCGATATTCAGGAAGTGGGATGGACTGAATTGATCTGGCTCAGAATAGGGACAGGTGGCGGGCTGTTTTGAATGCGGTAATGAACCTTCGGGTTCTCTAAAACGCAGGGAATTTCTTGACCAGCTGAGAATCGGTTAGCTTCTCAAGAAGGACTCTGCTCCATGAACTAAATATTGGCCAGGAAGTTCAGGAGTGTTGGAGAAAGTTGCATGTCAAGTAACTTAATGTTTGCTCTTAAACCAAATATCAGAATGATCAGATCAAGAGGGATGATATGGGCTGGACACGTAGCAGACATGGACGGAATGATTTATATACATAATTATAATGATATACATAGAAGAAAGGTATATCTTGGTATAGGTAGGCTTAGATGGGAAGGTATTATTGAAAGGGACATTAGGATGTGAGAAGATGAATTTCATTTGTGTGACTCAGAATAGAGGGGGAGGGGACCCTTGTGGACACTGTATTGAACGTTTTGAGTTCCTAAGAAACGGGTGTTTTCTTCATTAGGCAAGCTACCGTCGTCTGCGCTCTGCGGTTGGTTTGCTTGCCATGGAATGTGTAATAGTGATAATATATGTATATGCAGTGGAAGTGCATGTGGTGTAGTTTTGTGGTCTGAAGTTTCAGATTGTGTTTGTAGTTTCTTTGATGACGCTGTTAGTGGCCGTGTAGCCTCCAACGGCTGGCTTACAGGGAATATGTAATTGGAGATTATATGGAAGGAAGCACTCGTGGTTTAATTCGGGGTACTCTTTGGGCGTGTTCATGGAGGGTCTGAGGAAACAATTACAGAAACTTAAGGTAATCGCTGTGCGGGTCGCAGTTCGCAGCTCCTCGGTACAAGTGAGGAACCTTGCTTCATGGGACAGCTTGTTCTGTAGGATGTGTTAAGGAACAACGTACTGGCAACTGAAAGAAAAGCGACTTGTTCACAGGAATGACGTGTATATAGAGCCAACAAAATGCACTTTATTCCACTGACGTGTTTTTATTGTGATATTTTCACCTACATGTTTCGGCCAGTAATCCCGCCATCTTCAGGGTGCCATTTCTGTTACAAGAATACAGTGTGATCATTTGTGTCGCGTTACTCCATAGTATTGAAATTCATATGGTTATTGGCTAGAATTTTCTGTGGGATGTTATTATAAAATTATACGTACAGAGTAAAATAAAATATAGATTATGAATGTCTGAAATTAAAGTTAACTCAATTTTAACTTTTGACATTCGTAATCTATATATTTTTGCTCTTTTGAATAAGTATGTGTGACTTCTAAGACCAGATACACTTGGCTCACCTTTCTAAGATGCGCCAAGGAAAGGACCAATACTTACTGCGAAGTTTAGCGAATCCGCGGTCCACACGTTGCCAAACGCTGTATGCTGTTCCATAAACATCTGTTTAAGTCAAAACGGTGCCGTTACATGTGACGCAGACAAACCAGCCAAGTGAATACGATAGAGCCAATAGGTGATGTGTCCTAGGTTCCAAAAATGACGCAAATTTTGAAACGTGATGGTCTAATGGCATAGATGTGAATGGAACGTACAGTGTGGTTAGAAACTTCAAGTTTGTGCTCATTTCATAAGAACTACAGAAGGCATTTTGAAGTAGAGCTGAAATCTGTATCCTGTATTCTGAAGTGTGCCATATGAAGCTTGTTTAATCAGAAGGGTGTTAACGCCAAGGGCATTATTCGTGTTTGCATACATTTGGCCGCACAGTGAAACGCGGTCTTACCTGCTGGGATTTGAATCTACACCACGTATATTCAGGTGAATACAACAGTACTTTTCTTACATAGGCTTACCCGCATTCACATTACTGGCTGTAATGAATTGTGGACCCCATGGTTTGGTGAGGGGTCAGCCTGTGTGTGAGGGAGATAAAGTGCAGACCCTGAGCACCTGGCCTTTTGAACCCCTCAACATCTGCTCTCTCCTGTACGAGTTTTCGTTGGAGAGGGTAACAGATCCGTTATATGTCAAATTCGTCCGCATTGTTGATGATTAGCGTATGTGAATACCTGTGTTGTTAGACCTAGCGTGGCTCATAGGGTGTGTTTGTGTGTGTACCAAGACTTCGGGGATCCCTTGTGTCTGGGTAGAGTTCACCGGTTTGTCCTCTGTTTTTCCAGACAACTATCAAGCTCAGGGCAGTAGTTTAACAGGTCATTAACATTTTAATTACTGATAATATTGTGGTTAAAAGCAAGGAAAAACCTGTGTGTGTGTGTGTGTGGTGATTGCACTGACACAGCATTTCGCCTCTAATGACATAACAACCAGCAAATTTTCAAGTACTGCTCTCCACATACAGCAGATAAATCTGTATTGTTAAGTATACCGGGCCGATCAAACTGCACTGGGCAATGCAATCAACCCACCTACCTGTCTTCGAGTTTATGTTTACGTACGGACGTGCACACCCAGCAGAACTGACTGTACTGGACTGTACAGTATCTGGCACACTACATATATCGTCTTGCACACCCAGCAGAACTGACTGTACTGGACTGTACAGTATCTGGCACACCACATGTGTCATCTTGCACACTCAGCTTGTCTACCTCTATTAACCCGTGTAAACAGGACAGCGTGAAGTTGGCGTTTACGAATTGAAAATATGGATGCATTAACAAATTGCGAAATTTTCTGGCTTGTTTGCTTTTTGAACCACTTGTAGACAGCAGAATGTTAACGGCAGGCGAAAACAGAAGCACTTCAGTGATAATGGCAACTGTCATGAGGATAAACCTGTTTCAGAATATTTCGACTAGCGTAGAATCTCCATGAGTGACTTTAGAATTTGTGCTCTTCGCCATGCATTATTAGGGCGATGAAATCAAGGATAATGGGATGAGTGTTGCAGATACGAGCGATTAAAGTGCGTAGACGTACGTATAGCTGGGGAAACTAAAGGGAATAGACAGCGTGGGTGATCTGTATGTAAATGGGTATCAGGGGTGTGAGGGTAATCATTACATTGGCTTGGTGAATGGCCCAATGTTGAGCTGTTGTGAAAGAGTATATAGGTTATGTTATAAAGATAAGGAAGCTCGTGACTAGCAGAACTATGTAAGAAAGACTCTCCTGTGGAGTTAATTATTTCGTTAACATGATGGAAGAGGAAGGGTCGCCACGTTTCAAACACATAGTTGTTCTCCGTGAACTCACCTACATCAGAATTTCTTCGCCTGTATAAAGGCTTGTGTTTTCAGATTTTTTAGCACTGCAGTAACTCTTGTTGCCACCCAGGCAGTCGCAGTAGTGTGTAAACGTTTAAGACTGGGTCATTGTAGCCTATGCCAGTCTTTACAAACGGTAAGAAATGATAGTTGAAGAATAAGAGACCAAATTGATGTCACTGGTTATTATGTTTTATTTCACTTCTTCTATGCTCAACGTGTTTCGGACATTAATACATCCATCATCAGGAGCCTGCGACTTTTCTTTTGTATCACCATATTGGTCGTGTGTTCTTGTTTCGATGTGTGTTGGAGTTTCGGTGTGGTTGGTTTGGGGTGGTACCGTGTAGCAGGCTGAAGCTTGCCAACCCAGCCACACCGAAACTCCAACACACATCGAAACAAGAACACACGACCAATGTGGTGATTCAATAGAAAAGTCGCAGGCT
>Ga0136643_10016534_pt1 | contig 11095 bp, 9 predicted proteins | sample TergutLab28metaG_FD_96883 | JGI IMG/M metagenome (GOLD analysis project Ga0136643, IMG submission 96883) | Labiotermes labralis P1 segment gut microbial communities from Petit-Saut dam, French Guiana - Lab288 P1 (version 3) (version 3) | ecosystem: Host-associated > Arthropoda: Insects >... | reverse complement strand
GACTTGTGCTAAGTTGGGTTCCGGTGGGGTTTTAAGGTTGCTTTGGTGGGGTGTTTTTGTCTCCCCCCCCCCCCCCCCCCCAAAAGAATTTTTTTGGAAGGCAAGATTTCAAATTAGGGTGTCTGAATCTTGATCTGTATCCTAACCCTACACCAGGTTTTTTTCTATTCCTTTGCATACATTTGGAAGGAACATAATTTGGCGATCTCAAGCAAAACCCCCATACGGCTGGCTCACTGAATAAATACGAAACATGTATTACGAATATTTAATATGGGCCACCATATTTGCAAATAAACCAACATATTGTCCACCAATATTTGTGGATATCGTCAGGACACAAAACTTTGCAGCCTCAAAAATATGTAGTAGGATTATGAAAATATTAATTCACATTTGGCGCCCTGTCTGGGAGTTTAAAAGTCGTGGAATCTTTTGGTTTGGTTTTATAATACTTTGACACTGTAGCTGCTGGTAGGAAGTTTATTGAAAGAGGAGGAAACAGGCTTTGGAATTCATAGTGACTCAAGGAGTCGTGGGTTCTTTGTGTTATTCATAACAATCTGGAATGCAGCGGAAATTCTCTTCTTCTGTGACAGCCAAAAAATGGAAAGTGTGTCAGTATGGTTGAAGGCTGTGGCATCTGTTTTCTGTGCGGCACGAGTCATCTACACTGCATTCATTCTTCTGGATCGAACTGTGAATGGGAACACTTACTGTGACCTGCCGTGGAAACTGCGTATGTTGTAACAGGCAGAGTCTAGAGCATATGCCACGAAGTACGATTCTTGAGCAAAATAATGCGACTCCGCACGGTGTACATTGAACGCAGAGAGTTGTTGCGTTCGCTCTACTGTAGAGTGAAAGATAATCCAACCTAAAGTGCTAACCTTGCCCTTTGGACTATCATTATTTGGGGCCAAAAACAAAACACTTTGAAGGCTCCAGATCTACAGAAATAAGAATATCGAAGCTTGATTTCTGCCACGACTGAACTGAAAGAACCGTGCCAAGATGAGACAAGTGCATCCGTGTGCTGTAGGATTATGGTAAAAAATAATCATACATCAGTGAAATAATAGAGCTTCCTGGTTTTTGTAGCGATTATCATTTAACAAATGACTATGATGTAGGGAACTTCACTTATTGATTATTGTTCATAATTTGTGGCTTATCGTACCTGCCTGGTATAATCACGTACTCTTCTACTTGCACATGTATTCTGTATTGCAGTTTGTGTTGTTGTGTATGTATCGTTAAGAAAATATCACTATGGGAATGAAAGTTCCTTGTTTATGTAATCATACTTATGACATCAAAATATTATTCATTACAAGTGGTGACACTAGTGCACATTGGAGGCAGCTGTCTATCATCTCAGGACCGCAGATGTTGTGTACTTGTACTGATAATGTTCTGTTTTCTCAGTTTGTTTCAGAGGCAAAATATGAAACAAAATGTACACAACTGGTGGAAAGAGAATTTGGTATTAAATGCTGTGTCTGTAAAAACATACTCCTCTGCTGTAATTCACGTTTCACAAAATGCCTATACGTCAGTTGCTGTTGATATTTTTAGACACAGGGTTTGAGGTGTTCATAGCGGTGTGGATTCATAACGCGGTCTGGGTTAGGAGACTATAGTCTGGTACATGGTTATGAGTTATTAATAATAAAAGTTTCCGTCAAACACAACTAGTTTATTATAATTGGAGTGGCAACTTTGTTATTAATAGTTCCTAGTGAAAACACATCAGGATGGCTTCCATCAAACATGGTTATGAATGTTGTGGAGGAGCATTCTGGATCTATATGTACAGGCCGTCGAAGGATGTTGATCCCGATGTTGAAAGCTCGGTACCCACCAATCGGATTACAAGCTCCCATAACCCGGAATACTACAATTTTGAAGCGTAATATTTAGGTTTTTGGGTATATAATATCACTAGTCATTACAAACGAAATTAATATTAGGCACTGAATGTACCTTATTATTTTACATCACATTTTGATGTCGGAGCAAATATAATGTAAAATAAAGTTTATGGATCAATAATTGTGTATAGTTGGTTTGGAAAAGATATTGCAGTTACGAAGTTTTACATTATGCTGATTGCCCCAGCAATAGATGAGACGGGGTCGCGAAGAGGTTGTCGTTTGGCAGGTGGTTGCGTTACCGATATCGTGCTACATAGTTCCGTCAGCTACCACCAGAAGCATCCCTTCTCCACAGTCACTGAGTCATGCCGACTACAGTGACGCAGAACCTCGCCGCTGATGGCGTTGTAGTCGTCGTACGTTTCCACGGAATTGCCATTGTGTAAGAGGCAATCTGTGATGTGGAGCAGCGAGCGATATTCGATCAGTTGCGACTCGGTAGTCTGTTAAGTGAGGTTGGTTAAAGTGCGGTTTGTGCTTAATTTTATTTATGTTTGTCTTTGCCATCCATATTCAGTCATTCGATCTTCGTCAGGCATTAATCATCTGATATGAACAGTATTCACAAGCAAAGAAGTAGAATTTTTTGAGGAAACCAACAGTTGTTGCAGTATAGAAAGAAACATTACGTCACTTGTGGAAGATCATTAGAACAGGTGAGGGAGTAAACAGCCATTGTCATGCATGCACCAATAATCGTTACATCAGTACCATGATAATCGCTTTTGTACGCCTATCCGTTTAAAAAGTGGCATAGTCATTAATCATAAACACATGCCGCAGACCTGGACTGATACTTTGGTACGACCCAAGCAATGGAAAAAGGACGTGAGATTCGGTGCATGGAATGTTAGGAGCCTCTGTAGGTCACGTTCACCTACAAAAGCAGCCAGGGAACTGGTAAAATGTACGTGAGATTTGGTGGGTTTACAGGAGGTTCGATGGTACAAACGGGGCACTGTAAGGACAGTGGGTTATATTTTTTGTATCGAAAGGAAATAATTCATCATTTTGGGAACAGGATTTTTGGTACACCACAGAATATTATCAGCAGTTAAGAGAGTAGAGTTTGTTAGTGATAGGATGTTAAGTATTGTTCTGAGAGGTCGCTGGTATAATGTCATTGATTTGAATGTGAATGCATCAAGTGAGGAGAAAAGTGATGATTCAAAGGACAGTCCTTATGAGGAATTAGAGCAGGTTTTCGGCCGTTTTCCTGAGTACCGTATTAAAATTCCGTTAGGGCATGTTAATGAAAAAGTTGGTGGAGAGAGAATATTTTAAAACCAATAATTGGGAATGAAAGTCTACATCAGGGTGGTAAAGATTTGTTTTGGTTTATTTGTTCGTCCCCAGAGTCACACATATAACACTGGACACGTCAATTACAGTTTACAGTTTTTATTTTACAACACAACTTATATGGACCTTCACCTGATATAATGTAATAAATAACAATACAAAATTTAAATGTTAATTGGAAGTGGAATCTGTCACTACATACAGATATATGTGTATTGATATAAATATTTTTAAGAGTTAAGAATTCAAATTAAAAGTAATAGTATAGAATGTTATTGAGTTATATTACATGTAGTATTATTTAGATGTTTACTTTTAAAATGTTTACACTGAGCCAAGATCTGTATTGGAATTCGAGGTAAAATATTCCTCTAATGAGTATAATGAATTTATAAGTAGAAAATTTTTTGAACAAATCTGAATTGGTTTATGTCATGAGATGCATTTTTGATGCTCATAGGAAGGTGATTGAAGACTTTGATTCCAAAATAAAAGGGTCTTTTTCGAAAAGTTGTTAATTTTGCATTTGGAGTATGTAAGTCAGAACTAAATCTGGTGTTGATATTATGAATTTCTGAATTTGATTCATATAAATCTCTGTTTTTGGCTGTGAATAATAGAAGAGAAAAAATATATTGTGCTTTTATGGTAAAATTTTTAGATTCTTGAATAACTGATGACAAGAATCTCTATTTCTGGCATTCATAATTATTCTAATTATCCTTTATTGAATTTTAAAAATATTATAGCTGTATGCAGACTTACCCCAGAAAAATTATACCACACAACAGGATGGAATGAAAATATGAAAAGTAAATGTTTGAAATGCCTAATTGCATAGCTTGCTGTGCCTAGTTTAAACATCATATGATCAATGTGGTCCTTCCACAACAAGGAACTATCTGTATCTAATCTACTTTTAGTCTCTTTAATCAGTTTATTGTCACAACCTATTTTATATTAATTTCCTGGCTGTTTTTAGGCCTAAATTATAAGAAGTAGGTTTTATCAAAATGATTGATAATGAGTTACCTCTTAACGAGTCATTTATATTATCAATTATATTGGTAATAACTTCTCTGAATTTTGAGGGACTAGGATTTGCAGTTATTATGCTTGTATAATCTGCAAATAGATACGGTTTTGATGGGTCAGCTGTTATATTCGGAAGATCATTTATATAGCATAAGAAGAACAAAGGAACAAGTATTGAACCCTGAGGAACACCATGTTTTGTTTTGCCCCATTCTAAAAAAATTGTAGTATTAGAAAAGGTATTATTTGTTATTACTATCTGATATCTATCACTGAGGTATGATCTAGCATTGCATTGGTTTTGCCCCAGAATCCATAAGATTCACATTTTGACAATAGTATATCATGATTTATGGAGTCGAATGCTTTTTCTAAGCAACAAAATATTCTACCAAATGTTAATTTATTATTAAGTGCTAGTAATGCTTCATTTATTAGTTTGAAGGAGACTTTTTCAGTTGAGGAATTATTTCTGAAGCCATATTGTTCAGTTGCTAATATATTATTTTAGTTTATGTGTTGGTACAATCTTGTGTATGTAACTTTTTCCAGAAGAGATGGGTCTGAAATTGGTTGTATGTGTTCTTTCTCCTTTTTTATGTAAGGGATTTATTTCAGAAAATTTTAATGACTAGAATAGTAGACTTGTCCACATTCAAAACTCTAGTTGTTAGAGTACAATGTTTCAGTGCTGGAACATTCAATATAAACGCCTGGATCTCTCATAATCAGAAAACTCTCAACCTGATTGATCACATATTCATAGACAGGAGAAGGTATTCGAGTATACTGGATGTAATCTTTCAGGGTGACTGATAATGATACTGTGATACTGATCACTGTCTGGTGGTTGCAAAGGTTATTGAAAGATAGGCAGTAAGTAAACAAGCAGCACTGAAATTGTGTGCAGAAAGATTTAATGCTCAGGTTTTTTAGATCAGAGTCAGCCGGCTAAAATGCAGTGTTTACAGCAACCAAGCCAACGCAAAATAGATAATCTGAAGAATGTAGGTTGTGAAGCTAGTAGACATTTCAGGAACAAAAAGAAGGAATACCTGAAAGCTACAAACTAACAGTAAGATCAGAAATATCAGAGAGTTTGTAGGGGCATCAGTGACTTCAAGTCTGGAAATAATACAGTAAAGGATGAGAAAGATGATTTAGTTACAGACTCCCACAGTATTTTGTTTAGGTGGATAAACCATTTCTATCAACTATTGAATGTATGTGGAGTTATTGGTTTTAGGCAGACAGAAATACATGCAACAGAACCAGTAGTGCATGAGCTGAGTGCCTGTGAGTTTGAGATGGCTATTGAAAATCTAAAAAGAGACAAATCACCAGTTTTTTTTATCAAATCCCAGCAGAATTGATCAAACCAAGGTGTAGAACAGTTCTTTGAGATATATAAACTTATTAATACCATTAGTAATAAGAAGGAATTGCCTGGGTAGTGGAAGGAGTCAATCATTTTACCTATCTATAAGAAGGGTGATAAAACAGATTGTAGTAATTATAGGGAATATCACTTTTGCCAACTATGTACAAAATTTTATCCAACATTCTGCTGTCAAGCTTAACTCCATATACAGAGGAATTTTTGGGGATCATTACAGATTTCATCACAACAGGTCGACTACTGGTCATATATTCTGCTTTCATTTAATTCTTGAAAAAAATGGGAATACAATGAAGCAGTGCATCAGCTATTTGTAGATTTCAAGACAGCTTATGATTCAGTTAGGAGGGTCTTCTTGTATAATATTCTCATTGAGTTTGGTATCCCCATGAAACTGGTAAGGCTATTAAAAATGCATCTGAATGAAACGTGTATGAGTGTGTGGAGAGGCAACCATTTGTCTGATAATTTTGCTGTTAGGAATGGTTAGAAACAAGGAGTTGCTTTATCACCATTGTTTTTCAACTTTGTTTTAGTGTAGTGTTAGGAGTGTCCAGGTAAAACAGGATGGCTTGAAATTGAGTGGTCCACATCAGCTTTTGGTTTATGCTGATGTTAATATATTGGGTGAAAGCATACATTGTATAAAGAAAAACACAGAAGCTTTAATAGTTGCTGAAGAGGTCAAGCCCCACCCAGGGCTGTAGAGCTGATGATGATTTAATAGTTGCTAGTAGGGAGTTTGGACTAGAAGTAAATGCTGATAAAACTAAGTATGCCTCGATATCAGAATGCAGGACGAGGTAAGAATATAAAAAATGATAATAGTTCCTTTGCAAGGGTGGAAGAGTTCAAATATTTGGGAAAACTTTAACAAATCAAAATTATATTCAGGAAGAAATTAAGATCAGATTGAAGGCAAGGAATGCTTGCTATCATTGAGTACAAAATCTTTTGTTGTCCAGTTTGCTGTCCAAAAATATAAAGATAAAAATAAACAGAACTATAATTTTGCTTGTTGTTTTGTATGGGTGTGAAAATCGGTCGCTCACACCGAGGGAGGAAAATAGGTTGATGGTGTTTGAAAATAGGGTGCTGAGGAGAAGAATATTTGGACCTAAGAGGGACGAGGTAACAGGGGAGTGGAGAATGCTGCATAATGACAAGCTTACTGATCTGTACTCCTCACCAAATATTATCCGCCTGATCAAATCGAGGAGAATGAGATAGGCGGGGCATGTAGCACGTATGAGGGAGAAGAGAGGTGTGTGCAGGGTTTCGGTGGGGAAACCTAAGGGAAAGAGACCACTTTGAAGACACAGGCACAAATGGGAAGATAGTAGTTTGATGGATCTTAACGAAGTACGACGGGGGTGGGCGTGGTCTGGATTAATCTGGCTCAGGACAGGGACTGGTGGCGGGCACTTGTGAATGCGGTAATGAACTTTCGGTTTCCGTAAAATGTGGGGAATTTCTTTACTAGCTGAGAACTGGTTAGCTTCTGAAGAAGGACACTGCTCCGTGGGGGGAAGTAAGTAAGTAAATTTAACCTCGGACTAGACGAAGGGAAGGTGTAAGTGTTCAGATTTTCAGGGCGGTTTTTGCTCAAAAAATGGTCTTTTGTATTTTTCATCGTGTTGGTTGTAAGTTTGTTGCGACGTGCCGGAGGAACTTACTGCCTCCATACTCACAGTGTTTGAATTCGGTTATGACGCGACACAATGAGGCACCACATTTATTTCACATGTCAGAAGGTACGAGAGCTACGTGTATAAGAACCCAGAAGACCGTCGAAGCGGAGGCTGATTTAAAAGAGGTCGCGGATGCGAATATTTTAAGACGAAAGGAACTGCCTGATGGATATTTTCCATAATCAAATGGCTTAATACGTAATTTTTTCTCTTCGACAAATATCATTACTTATTCGCGCTCTGGCTTACGATATCATCGTAATTTGAGACTATAGGACTGTAATGTTGGTTGGTAAGGTATTTATAAATAGCTTGAAGAGCTCGTAACGTATTCAAATTGTGAATTCTCCATCTGCGATTGTATGGTGACACTCAGAACAGCCACGAAAATTTATGTGCGGTTTTGGAATTGGCGAGAATTAATTTAAAGTGTTATGTGCAGTACCTAAGAGGAAGAGAAATTTGGAAGACCTAGGCGTAGATGTGAGGTTAGTCTTACTGTAGCTATATGTTGCAGATATTTGGTCTTCGAATATGGAGTGTATTCGTATGACTCAGTATATGGTCGAGTGTCGTGCTGCTGTGGAGAGTTGAAATAAACCTTCAAGTTCCGGAAAGAGCGACGAGATTTTTATATTGAATCCCGAATGTTTAAAACTCAGGAGGTCAACTGCCGGAAAGTTTTGTTGTACGTTGATTCTACTTTTTTTTTTCTGTTTGTGGTATTTATATTTCGCCGTTGTTCGCATGTAGTGAGAAAAAGAGGGTGCTCAGCGAGAGATCAAACTACTTTTGTAGCATGAAGAGTAGATGAATGTAGTATGAAGGGAGAACATGGGTGAAATGATACTAGCAGGGAAAAATCCTGGTGCTCGGAAAAAATCTGCCCCAGTACCACTTTCTCCTCCACAAACCCCTCATAGACTGGCCTGGATGCGAACCGTGCGCTCGCTGGGAAGAGGCCGGTAACCAACCCTCTGAGGCTGGCAACATAAGACACTGATAAAGAAGGGAACGAAAGACAAAGGCATTAATTTTGAAAGAAAAATGAAACGAAGAGAAAAGAATAACGGACGTACCGAGAAGTATTTGGAGTAGAACTACTTGTATTTATTTCGCTTAATTTGTGTCTCTTCGCCTGGTATAGGAACTTCATGTGAGATTATACAGAAGTCTGCCACATATAAATACCCGTCTGTCATACTATACACATATCACAAGAAGACTCTCTATTTGTCATTTTTTAACTTCCCTTATTTATATTCTCGTTTTGCTTTGTGTGTGTAGCAGACGCATAACTGAAGAAAATAGGGTTTAACAATACAGACAGTGTACATTAACGTAACATTGAGACGCGTTCCCGTAACCATTGCTTCTGTGGAAAAACAATAACTATTAAATATTCTGAGGGTGTGTCCGTATTCTCGCATGCGCCATATTCTGTTCTCCTCTGTGGCCTGTATGGCTGTACCGTATTTTTCCACATTAGCTCATAAATGGCAGGATCTTTGGAAAACTTTTCTGAACATGAAATATGTGTTTCGATTTTTTTTACAACTTTCGCACGAAATGTTTCTCATTCCAAGTAGAATTAAGCGAGGTGTTCTCATAAATGTACATAGGTCGTCATGTTACGCTCCCGTTATTCTTGTCAGACTTTAATGGAACTTAAATTTTCTGTACAGATTTTTCTATGCTGCTCAAATATCAATTTTCATGAAAGTTCGTCTAGTGGGAGTCGAGATTTTCCATGCGGAGAGAGAGGCTGACGAACAGACATGACGAAGGAAACAGTTGCTTTTCACAGTTTTGCAAACGTGCCTTACAATTTGTAGATTAGGGTAATATTGGAAGTCTTATGGGTTAGATATTTATACGGAATGTCGACACCCAGTGATTGTGTGTGACAGGCCTAATGGGAGGTAGGGAAGCTAAAATAATGTTAAGGAAAGTGTTTGAAAAGAAGTAAGCTGTGAAATGAAAAATTGTATGATCATAAACTATAAGAATAATTCTGAATAAAGCATCACGATGTGCTTGTAATTCAATTAATGTTACACATTATACGTCAGCACAATTTTTTTAATTCTTGAGCAAGGCTACATGTTTCGACTAAATGTTTGTCATCTTCAGGCCCTTACAACATTTCCATTACCAGATGCTTTGCCCACTTTGGGATCCCATAGTGTTTACAATTGTGGAATACATCTAGTTAAAACTTTCTAAAAAGGTTTTCATTTTGTTTATATAAAGTGTGTTATTTACAGATTGTGACTAAACATTAAAATATTTAAAAATTCTTCCTTAACAGTGCGTTGATGTTCACCGGATATTCAGCTGTGAGTTCCGTTGTCTTATTATGGCTGATGTTGGGGTACTTCTATTTTTTCCTATTTTGATAAGGATAGTTATGTTTTTCAACCGGTATCGCTCTCTGGATTGTTGCACGGTATTGTCGGGTAAAGTTTTCCTGCAGTTTTTGTTGTTGTGCTATAACAGAACGGATACTTTTCTAGTAACTGAATTTTTCTTGACAACCGCGATCGTAATGGAAGTTAGTTTTTGTTTTGTTTGTCGGGTTTGTAATTCTATTAATTATCAGAAAGACTTATACGTAATTCATTGTTTTTTCGCTGTTTTTTTTTTCATTCCTTGTGGTCGGACTTGTTCTACAACGCGGATGTGTGTACCTTCTCCTGGGTGTTGACACTGTTCGATATTTTGTTCTATACTGTTTTTGTCCACCGTGTTGTGATCACTGTGCGAGCTTTTGGGTAACTGCTCTGGCTTCTGGTTACGGAAAAAGTTGTAAGGGTCTGAAGATGACTAACTTTTAGTCGAACTTGCTTAAGAATAAAAAAGATTGTGCTGCCATATACTGTGTAACGTTAATTGAATAAGAATAATCCCAAAACAATTGTCAGTTATTTCCTCTTCAAAGAATTCCTCAACGTGCCGTGTTCAGCTGGCTGCTGATATGACTGCAGAGCAGGAGAATATCAATTGTATGGAAAGATTAACAGGGTTTGAGCCAGTCAGAGCTACAGAAATGGAGGAGGGATACACAGTCTGTCCGAAATTGAAATGCTGTTGGATCAGTGCCAGATGTATCTCCTCTACCCTTCCCGTAGCTCTGATTTTTCAAGATCCTTGAAACTTTCCTTTGTTATCGACACATTCCCGCCAGATAACTTCATCGTCCACCTAAACCAAATTCCGTCACCAAGTGGAAGAAAAACGTTAATCCGAGATGTTGTAACAGACGCATTATATAGACCATATAAACACTCAGTAGACCATTATTTGGCCCTGTATTTGTTTGCGCAGTAATCCGGTTACTTGGCCAGGTCTCCCAGCCGGTCATTGTGACCAGTCGAATAGACCGGAAATATCAGCTTGTGTTTGCTTCTTTTTTTTTTCTCGTGTTACCGTCCTGTATACAACACGAAGGCCAAAAGAATTATTCCTTATTTACGAAACTCTCTTTGAAATTACTAAACCCAGGATTACGTCTTATGGTGCATATCAGAGGAAGCAAAGGTAAAGCATTATCCTAATTACGAACAATAGGTGTGGGGTCAGTCTATAACACAACAATATTTAAAGTTGTTTAATAATGATAAAAGTAAACTACATGTTTCGGCCTAAGTGGCCATCATCAGGTTTACATTCGAAAGTATTGTGGTATTTCTTTACAGGGTTGGAGTGGATACGTTACGATCGGGAGATCT
>Ga0136643_10016533_pt1 | contig 11095 bp, 5 predicted proteins | sample TergutLab28metaG_FD_96883 | JGI IMG/M metagenome (GOLD analysis project Ga0136643, IMG submission 96883) | Labiotermes labralis P1 segment gut microbial communities from Petit-Saut dam, French Guiana - Lab288 P1 (version 3) (version 3) | ecosystem: Host-associated > Arthropoda: Insects >... | reverse complement strand
TCAATGAGAATCTTATATAAGACCTCCCTCCTAACTGAATCAAAAGCTTTCTTGAAATCTATGAAAAGCTGATGAACTTCTTCATTGTACTCCCATTTTTTCTAAAGGTTAATGATTCGAAAAGCAACAAGCTTGAGTTAGCTTCCATTTATTTTTCTTTCTGCACTCGAAGAAAACACCGTTACGTTAAACAGTAGGTGACTGCTTTCATTCCTCAACTTTCATTGATAATATAAAGAAAAGTAGTGTGAGTCAGTACGCTGTAGTTTTCATTGAAATTTAAAAATTAGGACATTCATCGTATGATTGTGAACAGACTATAGCTGCCAAAATAGTAAATGAAGTACTTTGTTTATATGGGCCTATAATTAGCTTATTTTAAAGGGATGTCCGTTTAATATTTATACCAGTAAGATCAAACATTGAACAAGAAGTCCAATTTATATCCCACATTAAGCAAGCGCACATAACCCTTTAAAGACTAAGTTTTACCTGAATTATATTTAAAGATTCAGGTCGTACCGCGCGGTAAAAGCTCCGCCTCGGTTAAAAAAATAAATCATATAAAATTGTGTAGGGAAATATTGGCTGTTCGTCCTGAGATCCATACGAACCACATAAACAGCTTGTGAGCAGATTGTAGAAATTTTATTATTAAGCCTTGTGTTGCCTAAAGTAACCACTTAGCTATAAAGGACAGGAAAGAAACTATATGCCAGGCCAACAACGCCAGTTTTGCCTACAGTTTGTAATTGTCCGCCTGCAGCAATAAATTAAAATCAAGGCCAGTGAGGTTTGTGATGTAGCGAAAAAATAAAGTGCTCTTGGAAAAATATGTGTACTGTGAGTTTCGCTGCATTTTTTCGAGTCGTAATTTTACAAGAAGCTTTTTTTTCTGTTGTCTTTAGTAGCTTATGTTTTCATGGTAAGGTACTGTATGTCTGTTGCTGAAAGACCAAGAATAAGTAATTAGATTTCATGTCCTTAAGAAACGCTGTTGTGTAGTAACAAAGGACGCCTGACCGACGTGATATCTTGTACGTGACATGGAAAGTATTGGCGTTTGAAAAATGGTTTCTTTACGCTTCTGTAAGTAGCACATGTTTTTTAATGATGCCGCAGTCTTTTGCGTGAGAGTTCCTCGGGTTCTACTGACCCGCATTACTTGCTGCAGCACAGCGATGGGTCATGTTTTTCCTGTTGCATACCGACAAGTTGTTTAAGGCAGAAGTTTCAATCCAGTGTCGGTGCTGCAGCTTGCATACTGGATTTATCCGAGACGGTTGACACAGTGGTAACTCATTGTGCTGGTATCCAGATCTGATAACAGACGGAGACCTGCTGACCTGACTGGGTTTTAATTTGCTTTTATTTTTAGACCCTCTGAGGCGAATTCTGATGTAATATTTTGAACATGATCACTCCCATTTTACTACCCTGTAATGATCTGAGCAACCTGTACACTGTCGTGCTATGCTGTGGTCTCACCTTTCACGGTCTCGGATGGTGTGTGAAGGTTCAACATGTTTGTTGTACTGTCTCCGTGGAGAAGAGATCTACCTGAGAAAGTGATGTTTGCGCAGGTGGTCAATTTCTCGGCATTCAGTGGAAGTCAAATTTTTGCTAGAATGTTTTAAGGGCATTCGCAAAATTAAAAAAAAAAATGGCTATTAGCTCTTGTCTGCCTGACCGTCCGTATGGAAGAACTCGGCTCCCACTTGACGGATTTTTATGAAATTTGATGTTACGAGTATTTTGGAAAATCTCTCGAGAGGATTTAAGTTTCATTCAAAAGATGATAAGAATAAGGGGTACTTAACGTGAAGGCCATTGTGTATTTTTTATCATATCTCCCTCAGTTCTTCTTAAGAGATAATGAGAAATGTTTCACACAAGTTATAGAGGAAGTCAAACACACATTTTATGTTCAGTAACTTTTTTGAAATTATGTAGAAAAATATGGTAGAGTTTGTTAGGCCACAGATGGCAATATAATACCGCGCATGCCCTTTGCATATTCGTTGACCAAGGCTACAGGCGCACTCAGAATAGTATTACTTTTCCACGGCACCAATAGTTACGCGAACGCGCCTCATTGCTACGTTATACGCGCATTACCTCGCTTGTTACTGTTTCATTCCTGTCTGCTGTAGGTCAAGTGGTCTGTATAATCTGTAGGCAGAATGCAGAGCTTTACACTGGAAAAGCATGCCGTACTTCTTGTTACCACTGTGTTCTGTAAGAGCAGGACAATTTTTACTTTTTCGTAAACGGATCAGCGTTGATCTTCAAATTTTAATTCAGGTCGCATCGTAAACTCAAGCACGTAAAAATATGTCCTAGTTAAGTGATTAGATTCCAATGAAGACTTGACGTTTCCACTGTGCAGTATTTAGAACACATGCCGTATTTGTAACTGATATACCGGCAACTTGCAGGAATACATTCCAGTGACGAACAGCTGTTTGTTTACTCAGCCGAATAGTTATGTATCGAAGTGAGCGTAAGTTTGAGAGACTCTTCCTTAGTGCGGTAATTCGTACATAATTTTCTGCGTTTTAACGTCGTGCGGGTAACTGTATTTGTCAGGCAAAATAAGTATATTATGTATGTTCCAGAATATGCATAATTAATAGGCGTGCTATTAATAGTTACGTTCTGACACACCATCCTGAAGTCTTATTGATAGGATAGCAGATCGAAACTGTAGTGTGGGTCCTATCTTAACTTTATCGTGCCCGGTTGTAACTGGAGTATATTAAAATAATAAATGCATGTAGTCTGAATCGAACCCTTGCGTGACCTGCAACTGTCTCCTTTTTTTGTCGCATTTGCAGTAATATTTATCTTTTGTCTGAGAAAGTAAGATGCTAATTTTATATAAATGTTTTATTAACACCCCGTATACATGATTCATTGCGCGTAAAACAGTCTTTACAGACACGTAACCCTCTGATTCTTCAAAATTCCCTCGTAATCTTATAAAAACCGCCAGCAGTCGATATCGTTCCGATCATTACGTCAGTGATATTTTTCGTTTTGATGTGATGGAACATAACTTTTTTTATTGTGTGACCGGCAGACTTAAAACAACCAAGGACGTGATTATCTGTGACCTGATCTAATCTGCAGGGGTGAAAAGAAATTCGCCCGTAAGTTGTTTATAGTTGCGATCCCGTGTTAAATGGTGCGACAGTGCTGTACAACATAGCCTGTGGCCAAATATGTGTTTATTTCGACATACATGCCACCATGAAAAGGTAAAAGTATCAGATGAGATCCTCGTGGTTGCGGTAGGTGCTTGAAGCGGCTTCCGCCCGTATCAAAGCAGACGGCAGTACGCCGCACAGCATTCTCTCGAACAAGTCTTCGTACATTGACATGGACCGTTGGCACAAACTGCCTGGAGTCATGCCACGACGTCTTCGATAGTCCTGGGAATGAATGGTGAAACGTGCGCCCTCAGGTGTCTCCACATGGGGGGGGGGGGATCCATCAGACCTACATAAGGTCGCGAGGAGACCATGCAATCGGCCATTAACGTTCATTCCACCCTTACTGAATATACGGCATTCAGCCTGTGCCGGTCTTCACCGTAGTGCGCTGGAGCTCCATTGTGCTGAAACCGTACCCTCTGCCTCACAGGTACAGGCCATCTAGAAGCAGCTCCCGCAGAACAGTTTCTGGAAAGTTAGTGTCGTACAGCAGGTAGCCCGTCACGTAGAGACGGGGACTGACAAACAGTATTCCCGACGAGACAGGCTCACACTTTGATTATGAAGCGGGATTGATACCCACGTTACTGTCCAGCACGAGGATTGTCTTGTGCTAAGATGTGACTGTTGTGGACGCTGAACATTCAGTCAGGCATAAAACATGTTTCCTTTGTACACGAACATCTGTGTACGTGTAAAACTCTTCCGCGGTGTGTTCATGTCGTAGCCTTTCGTAAAATTGCATTCGTAGAGGACGATCTTCTGTTGACATAGGAGTGTGCTCCGCGAGTGGCGATATGGATGCATCTGACTGTTACGCAGTGCTCCTGATTCTCGCACGACAACGTTTGAGCTTCCATGAGCAGTAGATCACGAAACCTTCCTGTACACTAATGTGTTTTGAGTGCTCCTAACGACGTGGTTTACCGGCATGACGGTTAACACTGTTGAGAAATGCGTTATCCCATTTTAAGGTGACGTTTATCTTGAGAATTATTCGTCTCTGGACATACGTTATGTAGTATTTGGAATTACCGTCTTACTTCGAATTTAAGACGCCCTCTAATTTAAGACGCACTCCTCTTTTGAAAAAGTTTTTCAGTGGGAAAAATCAAGCACATGCATTTCACTCTCCGCACAGTTTACTACTGTCCTAGCGAGGCCACTTGCTGTTTGATGAAAATTGTGTTTTTCAGACTTTGGAAGAGTTAAGATAATATCTCGAATTTAATACGCATCCGAATTTTGAGTTTGGAAAAATGTGGAAAAAGTTGCATATTAAATTCGAAGTAATATGGTGTTTCTTTTAACATGGAATCGAACTACGTAGAACAGGTACGCGAATTTTTTGTCCTTCTGTACAGCTTGTATCAAGCGTCGGTGATAAATGAGTCTGGAACAGTTGTGGATTGATTAGGAAGGAAAATTAAAAAAAAAAAATTGGAGAGAAACATACTGTACTGCCATTGCATCCACGTACCCCATGTTGTCACCTGGAATTGAACCCGAGGCTTTGCAGTTGCTAGGGAACATCAAAACGCCTGAGCTATATCCAAAATGAATACTTGACGCAAAACAAACTTAAATTACTGGCCAGTACATGTAGACCTAGCATATTTCTGCACGTACGTTTCCTGTAAAAGGTACTGTCCGTATATGGGGTCCACATACATTATGTTCAAGACACAGTGGTCGTTTGTATTATGGCTGGTCAGGACGTGTAAGGACGTACTTGATTAGTATAAGATCTTATCCTACTCAGACGTTACTGTAATCTTAAAATTATTCCATTCTTATGATTCCTATGCCGGAAATACCATTGTTATACTTTGTGGAACGTATATGGTGTACAAGGACACTTCTTTTTATATAGCGTGGTTGAGAATTTAGGTAACGTAACACAAATATAAAAGGCTGGAGGAAGTAACAGGTTAATGGGGAAGGTAAAGGTAAAAGGTAAGGTTCACCCTAGAACAGGCCACAAAGGCCCAAAGGGGGAGTAGAGGTATATCGCCACTCTTTCTTTAACCTCTGCGCTAGTTGGGTGAGGGTGGTCAACGCTCCGCCCCGGCCGCTTTAACTCCGGGAAAGAGACCCGGTACGCATTGTATAGGAGGCTGGGTGGGCCCCATGGCCGGTACGATAATGGGGAAACAAAAATTGTGTCTTTGAGAACCTGCACACTGCATGAAATGTCCAGACGATACAAATATGGAGGGTGCTATGCAAGGGATCTATAGCATGAATGTGGAGATCAGTAATATCTACAGATTATTGGTTGGAAAACAAAAGACCGTTTGGAAGACATCAGGATCCATGACAGAACAGTATTGAAATGGAGCTTAAGTTTATAAAGCTGGAGTGTGGGGTTTGAATGAATTTGGTTCAGGACAGGGTCTATAGGCTGACTGAGAATGCGGTAGTGATTCTGAGGGTAACTTAAGAGGCGGGGAATTCGACTGCCAGCTTTTGAAGTCTTATCGAGTTAGTTCTGCTATTTTGCTGTGACGTATCAACTTCGAGCGGTATGCGGCAGGACGATGTGCGAGGAAGAGGGATGGAATGTGTCAGATATTATCGTGCATGCTTTTCGAGGAGGAGAAAAAAGGGGTTTCTGTCACACGGCCCCGACTATATTTCGCATTTAGTACTAAGTACAAGGCAGACGCTTTAAAATATTACAAATTACCATCGTTAATTTTGTGTTATGTTCATCGCTAAATACAGCATCCATCTTATACGCTTTTAATATTGATTGATCAGCCTCACGCTCCGGCCACTTTCTGTCCGAGTAGAGAGCCCTCTGTGCCGATAAGAGCCTGGGTCTGGACTTAATGGAGAAGATGCAGAGCCATTCGTAAACCTGACTGAGCTGTCCCGAAATGTGTACTGCAGAGTCAAAGTGTTCACAGGAGACCCGAGGATAACTTATCTAACGACGAATGTTTACTTTGCAAGTGACTGGGTAACGCGAAGTCTTCGAAAGAAACAGTAGATTATTTTCTTCTGCGATGTGGCATAGCCGCTGGTAAACTGTGTCTGCGAAACCCCCTGTAGATTAATGGTTCAAGAAAGATAACCCGAACACACTGTTGATATTATGTTTAAGTAACCAAACATGCCACCACTTAAGTGAATTCAGTTTGTTTACACTTTAAGCTTGAAGTTTCATACTTGCCTAAGATTTTTTACGTACATGTACGCGTAAGCGTGCACCACTATATTTTAGTTTTTTTTGTATACGTTTTCTTTAACCTAAATAACTTCACAGCAAAATAAGATGGGAAACTCTGCTCTTGTTTTTAGACAGGTGACATAGCTTTGAACCCTGGATCCAAGTAGGCATTGCGACAGGCGTTGTTGTTGTTGTTTGTTCCTGAAGAACTGAGCTGTTTCGAGAAGATAATATTTGGTTTTAACGGTAATGGGAAACTGGGGAAAATTGCAGAATAACAGGCTGCATAATTTTCAGCCTCTACCGGATACTCTTATTATGGCAGTCAAATGTAGGAGGGTGAGATGGGCGGGATATGTAACACGCATGGGAGGGAGTAGAAATAGGAAATTTTTACTGGAAAACCTTAATCGGACGGACACTTGGCAGACCTAGGCGCAAGCAAGATGACAATATTAAAGTGGCGTTAAGAAGGCAGTGTGTGAGAGTGTCGCTGGATTGGATTGCCTCAGGATAGGGTCAAGTTGCGGGGTGTTGTGAAGGCGATAATAAATACTTTTATGTTCGTATCGTGCATATTCAATAATAAACTGTTAATTATATATTAACATATGCACAAATAAGAACTGTAAATTTAATTAAGTTACTCCGACATATTTCGGTGTTAATACACCATCTTCAGGGAGTTTACAAGTTGTATTTGCTGAGTTATGAATTAAAAGGGAAAGTGATCCCGTTACAGGCCCGGTGTGGCCCAGAGGGTGGGCAGAGGTATAGCTCTACTCTTCCATGACCGCGGCACTAGAAGGGGGTGAGTGGTCAGCAGCACGCCGCGGCCCCACTTTACCCCCGGGAAAGACCCGGTACCCATTTTACAGGACGCTGGGTGGGCCCCAGGGCCTGTCTGGACGGGCGGAAAATCTCGTTCCCACCGAGATTCGATCCCGGATCGTCCAGCCCGTAGTCAGTCGCTATACCAACTGAGCTACCCGGCCCACAAAGTTATGAATTACTCAATGATAAAATACAATGTATTAATGTGTTGTTGTTGTTATAAAATCTTGGTAAATGTGGCCGCTTATGTAATTTCTGGTTAGGTGTTTTGTGTGTGTGTGTGTGTGTGTGTGTGTGTGTGTGGCGCGGAGTAAACAGGAACAGGTGGTGTATTAATACCGAAACATGTCGGAGTAATGTAATATAATTTACAGTACTTATTTGTGCATTTGTTGCTACATAATAAACAAGCGACAATGAACGTTTGGGTTCAGCTAAAAGAGGAGGAAATTTTTGACTAGCTGGGTGACCATAGGTTTCTCATGGACTCTGGCCGACGGAGTGATTTTAAGCATATGCTGCACACATGGCTACTCGAGTAGACACGTCGCTGCGCTCTATATCCACCGCACGTCGTCCGAAGTGACCCCGACAGCAATGCAACTCCTTTTCTTTCAAGCAAACAGTTTAAAAGCCTGACACATGGTGCACGCTGAACTTGGGCAACGGCTCAAGCAGCAGACATAGAGATCAGTTGCCCTTACTACGCCACGACACTTGTTTCATTCCAGTCTAAACAGAAATGCATCATACCCCAATTTGGCCCATGAATGCTTGCTGCTATGTCCTTTCTAATTACTATATTTGTGTCTGCGTGTGTGTGTGTGTGTGTGTGTGTGTGTGAAACTTGGTCTGTCACGTTGCGGGAGGAACATATGCTGAAGGAAGGTGTTTGAGAGTAGGGTCTAAGAGGGACGAGGTAACAGGAGACTGGAGGATGTTGCATAACGAGAAGCTGCATGGTCTGTACACCTCACCAAATATTATTCCGGTGATCAAATCAAGAATAATGAAGTGGGTGTCCGACTTTAGTCCTTTAGATTTTTATCTGTGGAGATACTTAAACCGTAGTTTATTCATCCCCAGTTGAAAATGCAGAGACACTTCACTGACGAGTTTTCAATGCATGTTACACCATTCGCTACTGTCCCAGGATCGTAAAAGGGTGCGACAGTCTGATCAGTCGTGTCCATGCGTGTGCAGGTGTGGGTCATTTTGAGCACTGTGGTGAGTTGTGAGTTGATATACAATAAGAACTCAAAAGTTGCTAAATAGGAACTTGTAAGTACATTATGTCAGCTGTCAGTAAAACATTACATAGTTCGGGTATTTAGTGTTGAATGCAATCTTTTAATTAAACTCAATAACCACTCGTTTCGGACACATGTTTGTATGAAATGTTTTCTTTGTTTTGATGTGGATAACTCACTCTTTAAGTGTGTTTAAGCATTTCAGATATACCCTGTATATTTGCGAATATGTGTCCATTTTCAGTACGCAGTTGATAGCCACAGTACCCAAGAACATGCGATACCATACAAGGGGAAGTTGGTGAATTTGGAAAAAATGTTTAAAAGGCTGTCATATAGATAAATCAAACCAAGATTTTCACAGTAACAAATAGACAGGAACTTCTTGAACACCTTTGTGTAAGTTCTGAAGTTTTCACGTGGACGCAGATTGTGTATCGTTGACTTCCGGTTTACGACATTGTGTGTCTGTTAAGTGGGTTCCTGAGATTCTGCCTCCATATTCTGGAGAGAATTGCTTTCTCTGATCATGGAAGTAGTACGATCCTCCGAAAGGTTTCGAACACCATACAAGACCACAGTATGAGTGAAGATAAAGGTAAAGCAGTCCCGTTACAGGCCTGGGGTGGCCCAGAGGGTTCCATGAAGTTAAGGTTCCCAGATTTCATGACGACATAGGATGGTGGTCAGGTTGTCAGCCTTATGCACTGGCCGCCTTTACCCCCAGGAAATGCTCCTGGTACTCATTTCTGTTAGAGGCTGAGTCGACCCCAGGGCCATAGTGCGATCGTAAGGAATTTATGTCAATGAAAAATTCCAGTGACACCAGCTGGGATGGAACCAGCGACCTTCCGATTTGTAGTACAGCACCTTAACCACCCACAGTATGAGTAACAACTATAATAAATCGAAATATTTGTGATGAAATGAGAACATCGTATTAAATTCTAGGAATTTGATCGTCTGTTGTTCACGCGAAGCTTAAAATATACGACAGTAAGCTTTGTCTGGTGCCTTATATGCAGCAGATGTAAGAACTTGACTCTCTGGCGACAAACAGAAGAACGTAAGTCACTGTGGTTGAAAACAGCGTGCCGAAGGGAATATTTTATCTAAAATAATGGAAGAAACAGTAAGATGAATTTGAATGAATTGTCTCCGTAATGGGTACTTTGCTTTTGGTATTGTATGGATGAGACGAGCAGGGAATTTCTTTTTCACCACATGAAGTGATTATCGTATCACTTAGTCATTTAGTAGCCAATTTCACCACAGTGCCGTCCCCCATTATTATTTTTTTCCGGAACGAATTATCATCAAGCTCTTTGTTATGTATTATTGTGTTAAATAATTTACTGTTATGGCTGACATTTCTACAGTGACAGTCATGCTGTTGTTACGAGCGTCGTTTGTTTTTGCAGTTGCTTGTCATTCAGTTGCATTCTGTCCAGTTCAAAATAACTCGCTAGATGCTAGGGTGATGTGCTGTAATTTGCCTCGAGTACGTAGTTCCTGTTGCGATGCCACTTCAGCGCCCGGCGAAGAGCTGTTTGATGTGTACCCAGGCTCACATTTATATCATAATTCAATAGACAAGCCTTTATTTCTAATGGTTTCACCTTCATTCATCTGAAGCTGTTGCTTCTGGCTGGTCAGCCTTCAAAATTCTGCGATGTGTCTGCAGAGCCGTCGTCGAGCCATCTTCTCCAATTACTTCAATAGGATCAGCCACACCAGGAACCTTTCTGCATGAACATACACTTCTTGCTACTGTCTCATCTTAGGAGCCCTAAAATTTGTGTTCCAACAACCTGTGTGTCAATTGTTTATTGTCTTTTGTCTCGCTTTTTTTTTTTGGCCGGGGCGTGGGGTTGACTGCCCAACCCCACCTAGCGCCGAGGTTAAAGAAAGAGTAGAGCTATACATATACTCCCCCTCTGGGCCTTCGTGACCTGTTACAGAGTGTATTTTTCCTTTACTTTACCCGCTTTCTTACCGCCGACCTGCTGAGAACACCCGAAGTCATCTGTAGCTCAGTCAGTATAGGGACTCAAGCCACCGGATGGACGACTAGGGCGTCAAGGTTAGATTTCTGACAGAGGAAGAATGAAATGGTTCTCTTCTCTGTAACGTCCAGACTGGTTTTTGGGCCTACCCAGTCTCCAGTATAATGTGCACCGGAGTTATCTCAACACCGCAATCATGCAGGGGACGTCTTGAGACCCATCTTGAAAACAGTAGTGACACATCTACAAAACAAAGAAGAACATAAATTCATGTACCATCGTTTTCCTTGTATTTTGTACACATTGTTTGTGGGATAAGTTATAATTGAAGAAGCTTATTACATGTAATGCCTAGCGTACGTGATGTTTTAGTAGAGAGAATTTTGTCAGCTACTGTTCCGGTATAAGGATTTACGTAGAAACCACACTCGGAAATTCTCTTGGACGACTGGTGAAGATGGCTGATGTAAACTGCATTCGAACCCGGTTATTTTGAAATCGGTTTATACGACACCTCGCTTATAGCGTCAGATATTCTGAGGCACCAGTTAATTTCGGTTTATACGACACCTCGCTTATAGCGTCAGATATTCTGAGGCACCAGTTAATTTCGGT
>Ga0136643_10016532_pt1 | contig 11095 bp, 9 predicted proteins | sample TergutLab28metaG_FD_96883 | JGI IMG/M metagenome (GOLD analysis project Ga0136643, IMG submission 96883) | Labiotermes labralis P1 segment gut microbial communities from Petit-Saut dam, French Guiana - Lab288 P1 (version 3) (version 3) | ecosystem: Host-associated > Arthropoda: Insects >... | reverse complement strand
CTGTAGAAACAAAGAAACCTTAAGGCAAATTTGCAACATTTTCTTGACTGATTCATTCATATAAACATTAGTTTTTAGTTAACCTTTTGGCGCCGGAATTATTTTTTTAATTTCAGCACACCTGTATATAAAATGTGAATAATACAGGAACCAAACAAGTTAGAATTATGGAACAAACTGCATTTAAAAAAAAAAAAAAGGAAAGAATGTACCATGTTTAAAATATTCAGTGCCTATATTTGTTGAATAAATATATAAAATACAACTTTGGAGGTTAACGGTGCGGTACGTCAACTGTAGTTGACGTTAGGCATCTAAAGGATAATTACCAAGGAGACTGCTGTAAAGAGGACGGCATTGATTGGACAGTAAGTGTTGTTGTGGAGAAATAAATTCCATCTGGAAATTATATGATCACACTCCATGTAGCACACTGAAGAATACTAGGTGTGTGGAATTTATGAAGTTTTGTGTTAAACAAGAAACGTAATTTTTTGGGAACTTATGTTTTTTGTTGAATATGAGGTGTTGGACAAAGTCTAGAAACCAAGCTGACCCACATGTTTTTTCCTTATGTTGTTTGGTGTTCTGTAGTCAAACACATTACACGTTTCAGAGTGTCATGCCCGTACTAAGTATAAGAGACGCAGACTGTGTTACTGTTCCTTATCAAACTGAACACTTTAGCATTTGGGCTAGTATTATGCTTTTGAAGAATACAGAATTAGATAGCTGAATTCTGCTTTCTGCTTCAGGTATAGAGCAAAAAACAGAAAGGCAACTACCAGAAATAGCACTGGAATGAGCAAGAATCAGGATGTGGGGAACAAAGAAGGACAATCTGGTGACTTTCATAACAGTGACAAAGTGTTTGTTCAGACTGATGATCTGCTGTATTCTACAACTACACAAACTATCACTCCATCTGCATTTGAGAATTCTGTGTTGAGAGAAGGTATGTTCCTGTAGTACATGGTACTATGAAACTAATGTTGCAAGAAGTCATGACGCTGTAGTTTGTTTACATGTGACAGTAGGTCAGCAGTATTGAGAGAATGTGTAAAATTGTAGTTGACATTACATTGTACAGTTATGTAGCAAACCACTCTGTCTTTTCTTGTGTGTGTATGTGCAGGATATCTGACTGCTACCCAATCGCTGCAAGTTGCTCCGCCAGTGCCAACACCTGTTGTTCGACCTCCAGCCGGGAGACTAGATTATGGATCTTATCCTGTAGGTGGCAGTCAGCCAGCATCTATATACCAGCCTTCTCAACAGCAGATGTTTGCTCCTACACCAGGGACATTCACTCCAGATGTCTACAGGTAGATTCTGTTACTGTCACCACATTGTAAAGAAAGATGCATGTTTATCTTCTTGTTCCTGAAGGTTTCTGATGCATGTATATTGAGGTTGCTTTAACACCTGGGTTTGCTGGGTTGTGACACTATATTGCTGGGTGAGTGATTATCGACTTGCAGAGGAATGTAGTGCCTGCTGCATCGTCAGCAGTGAAAGAGTCCAGGAAGACCAGCCAAACACCAAAGCTCTAACCCAGCAATACAGTTCCACATCCCAGACGACCTAAAACCTCAACTGCACTGCTGTGAAAATGTGAAAAATTTGGACGGACTGAGGAAAACCATAAAAATCTATGTCAAGTTAGTCTGCATTGTGTCATTTCCCGAATACAATTCAGAAGTGCTGCTGCATGAACCACTGTACTTGGTGTGTGCTGGTAATGGTTCAGATTCTCATAAACTTGTGATATTTTATTGACCACAGATGTGAGTCATGTGTCTGTGTATGTAGAGACATTTCAAAGCTGTGTGTGTCTTTGATGCAGTGCTGCCCCACACAACATGCTCCTGACTTCTGGTGGACAGATTTATCCAACACCATTGCATTCTGAGTATGGTTCACCTGTGTTGCCAGCAGAACACCAACCAATAGAAACTTCCCGTACTGGAAACACGTGGGAACAGAATAGTTCAAGTAATCAACAGAACTGGCTTCACACGCAGTGTGCTGGAAATGCTGCCACTAAGGTCTGTTCATGATACATGCTTCAGGGTGTTGTGTTGAAGATTATTGCCATATTTTAATTAATGATATTGGTTGGAAAGTTATTAACATTAGAACATCACAGTTGTTATTGTGAAACTGTCTTGAGGCTATAAAATATTTCCAGGTGTTTAAGTTTTCATGTGGGATGTAGAGAGAAACTGAATTTCATTTATCTCTGTTTGCAGTTTACTTTATACCTTAGTTTCAAATCACACAAGGTGGCACTGTACATACAAATGTACGGTGTCAGCTATGTAGACGCCAGTGTGTGCTGCGTGTTTGAAACTGTGTCAGAGTCACTGTGACAAGGAACACCATAAATGTCTGCGCACATGCGCATGCACAAGAGAGGCCATGAATGCCATATTTACATGAATATAAAAAAGACCTCCCTTCACAGCCGTAAGTTCTCAGGGAAGTTACGTGTACAGAATGTGTTTATAAACTTTTGGGGGAAATTATAAGGTGACCCCCTATTTTTCAGGTGATTACTTAAGAAAAATTATCTTCTTGTATTCAGGTAAATACAGTATTGTAAGGAGAATGTTTCAAGACCATATGTTTTGATCCTGTAATCAGTTTCTTGTAACTGTAGTCTGTTTTTAGAAAGAGGGAACTTGCTGGATGGTCTACAGCTCTCAGAGCACAGTGGTTGTGATTCTTACATTCAGACTGTGTAAATGAGTGGAATTCAATTAGAACATGTTGAGTAGTGTTTTTGTAAGACTATTAGTTTGTTTCTGTCCCTGTCTTTATTTTAAGTATCTAATGATGACTGTATTTGTACATCTTGCGGTGCACCCTTCAAATCTGGAAGTCCATCCAAATGTTGTGCTTATATTTGTGTTACAGAGGGTAGCATCCAGGAGTCTAGCAGCATTGCAACAAAGGAGACAGCAAATTATTTCTCAGCTAGAAAAGGTTGTTGGCAAGTCAGCTGCATCAGCCATCTCCAGCTCAGCGGGTTCACAGGCCAGAGTCGTACGTACAGTGCTTATTGCAATTGCTCTTACAGAGTAATTATGAGCCCACTTAATAACTTCATGGGGTAGGATTATGTAGTTGGTATATTGACTGGGCTGCAGCCTGGACATTTGAGGAATTACAGTTTTTATGTCTGGTTGTGACAGAACATTTTTCTCTCCTCCAACGCATCCCTACCACTTCTGAGGCCCATCCAGTGGGCACCAGAGCCTCTTCATATCAAGCCAAAGTGGCTGTGGCATGCAGCTGACTGTTTACTGCCATCTTGTGCCAAGGTTATAAATGAGTGTAGCTGTACTTTCCGTCCCTTTTTCACTCTGGCCTGGACAGAAATTAATTTTCCTTACCTTAACAACCTAAAACAATGGGTGTCCTTTATTTAAATGATTAATTTACAGTGTTCAATAATATGTGATTCAAAATGAGATCCATTGCAGGAAGTTATTTTATTTCTTGAACATGCATATGGCCCCTGTGATACTGCAGTGTGGGAATTCACCATTGTGCTCCTGTGTGTGTGTGTGTGTCATGTGTGGTGTGTGTTGTGTGCATGCTCCTGTGTGTTTGTGTGTGTGCTCCTATGTGTTTTGTGTGTGTGTGTGTGTGTGCACTCCTATGTGTTTGTGTGTGTGTTTGTATGTGCGTGTGTGTGTGTGTGCTCCTGTGTGTTTGTGTGCTCCTGTGCATTTGTGTGTTTATGTGTTGTGTGTGCGCATGCAGTATCAGAATTTGTAACAGTTAGGAACATACTAGGAAGGGGTTATAGTTCAGTTCCAAGTAGGACCAGTTTGTCTCTTCACCACGAAGTACAGACTGGCTCTGGAGCTCACCCAGCTGGGGACTCTCCTCATGTCATATTGTGGATGGGGCATGCAGCTGACTGTGTGTCCCCCCTCCATTTAGTGCTGAGGTTAAGATTGAGTGGAGCTGCAGCATCTTTACTCCCTGATGTTGCTGTGTGATGTGCACAGGGACAACTTTTACATTGTCACACCTGAGGATGATGTCTTGTACTGGGTGTAGTGAGATTAGGCATAGAATACACATGATCAAAGTTGTATTGGATGGAAGACCTGCTACTTTAATACTGACATTACCCTTAATTATTAATATATTACACCATCTAGATGTGAACATGAGTAATTTTACTGCACAGACATCAGCGTTTCCATCAATGGACAACCAGGCTAACACTGCAACATATTCCATTTGGACATCCGGAGGAATTCTGCATACGGGTCGTGGAGCAAATTCTCAAGTCAGTCATATTGCAGCTGCTGGACATCCAACAACTTTACACAGGTTAGAAATGTCACCTTGTCAAGGAGTTACATAAAAATATTTACGGCTCTTGGGATATGACGCTTTGTTGTAGGGCAAGTAGCTTCCAATGTTTTAAAAAGCACCGTGATGTTCCTTAACAGTAGGAAACACTCACCCAAAAGCACAGCATTATGTCCCAACAGAAGAAGGTCTGTGAGAACATCAGATCTTGCATAAAAATACTGCAACAAACATCAGACTTTTTTTTTAAGCTCATTAACATTAACATTAAACATCAGACTCTTTAGACCATAAATACATCAAACTTCTGGAATGTCTGCTTTATGCAGGCTGCACTGGCAGGAGTATAAGAGAAAGAATGAGTGTTTGATATGATTCACTAAATGTGATTGTCAAGCTACATGTCACTTGTCCTTCCCTACACTGCACTCCAGTTTACGCCCACAGCATGACACACCTCTCCCTTCAGTTTACATCTGTCTGTAATCAGAACTGTGTACTCTGTGCATGAACTCCTCCAGTTCCTAAACTCCCCCTCCTATGCTGTCAGCAGCTTCCTACAGCATTGCTGTCCTGTTCAGGTCCACTGGGATGCCTTATGCTACCAGTTTACAAATTCACTGCCACATTTTGGTCACGTGTTGAGTTTTGTATCTTGTTCACCTTGTCGATATCTCTTGTAGTAATTAACGTATACAAACATGTATGACAAGAGGTTGTACTATTTCTTCCAGAGTGGTTTCTTTTTCTGGTTTGCACAGATTAACCTTTGAACAAGACTCCCATAATTTCATTTTATTTGTTCAGGCAGGAAGGAAATTTACTTCATTTTTAGGGCATGCTGCATAATCCCTGTTGTATTTTCACATTTGTGTCATGGTTTTATCTCTTTCTGTTCAAATAATACCTATGTTTTTCATAAACCTTGCCCTAAAATTTAACTACCATCGTGGTTGTTTAAAGGTGAACTTGTAGCTGTTTGGAGTGGGTGTGGAAATAAAAGAGGTGTTAAAAATAGAGTCTTGCCCTGTGTTTTTATGATGTCAGCTGTGTTGCTGTTACTGCTGATGATATTTTGCAGTTTCATTTTTCTTAGTTCTCTTCTTCTCCATGAATCATTCTTTCTCATCCTTAAACCATAATATTATCATTTCTTGTCTATGTTTCCTGTACCACATGCCTAGCAGGATGACATGTTTCCTGTACCACGTGCCTAGCAGTATGACATGTTTCCTGTACCACATGCCTAGCAGGATGACATGTTTCTGTACCACATGCCCAGCAGGATGACTTGTTTTCTCTACCACATGCCTAGCAGTATGACATGTTTCTTTGCATGTTTGAAACGAAAATCTGTGGAGTGAGTTCTGTTATTTGATCAATAGTTACTTTGTTCTTCATGCAGATCCGATTCAGTCATGGCGGATGATGAGTTCATTCCATTTGACCCACCAATTGTCAGCAAATATGGTCCAATTTCTCGGATGTCTAAAACTATCCTAAGACCGAACAGTTCTGTTCAAGTGTCAGCGTCGTTTGGTGACGGTACAATTTCCACTCCCATGGTGAGGCGCCCTGTGCCTGCTGCTAGTCCTGTTGCATCCTGGTACTTTAATGCTGGTCAAGGTAAGTTCCAGCACATCTCAACTTTTTTTTTGTTAAAATTGCTAAACACTGAGTATCCACAGTGACTCACTCAGCACAGAGACAAGGCTGCAGATTATATGGGTTTTGAGTGCTGGGCAGAAGGCATGTTTCTCTGCAACAGCATGTCAGTACCGTGTTTAATGTCCATCTGTGCATTTTTCCATTGGGTGCTGGGAGCTTTTTCATGGGGGAGAACATCCAGGATATGAAGCTACTCCCTGAGCTCTGTCTAGTGCCAAAGGGTAATAAAGAAGCTTTACCTCCACTCACCAATATGTATGCGTGATGTGGTTGCTTACTGCAACACATGAATAATCTTGTCTTTTTTATCCACAACCATATCTCATCACAGCATTCAAGTATTTACTTACTGTATGTTGGGTACATGATTTATGTGAGGGTTATGGAAAATCATCATCATCCACTTACTAGGTACTGTGTAACTATCTGAGACATGGATGCATCCACCAGTTATGATTCAGTTTCATGACAGTGTGTCAAGTGTTCCAGTTTCTAGTGGTTGTAAACTCTATAATAAGGAGCAATGCATTTTGCAGGTTACCCAGCAGCTGCTTTAGCAGCTGGTCGACACATTTTAGCCCCACCGTCAGCTGGTCTGGGTGATGGTTACATAACTATTGGCCACGGTATCTTGGACCCTCCCCAGCTGTTTATGCAGAATAAGTCTGCAGACTGTTCTACTACAGAGTTGAGTATTTGGTGTTTTGAAAATAGAGTTTAAAGCATTCAGCAAGTGCATCGTATTATTTGCGTAATGTGTCAGATACTGTTTATGCATGCATGCTTTTAACTTGGCCCCATACTTACAATATGACATTTACCTTGAATATGTACACAGTGGCACAGTTGATTGAGGCACTGCGCTACAAGCCGGCAGGTCATGGGCTGGATTCCCGATGGTGTCATTGGAATTTTTCATTGACATAATCCTTCCACCTTACTGTTGCCCTGGGGTTGACTCATCCTCTAACAGAAATGAGTACCAGGAATATTTCCTGGGAGGTAAAGGCAGCTGGTGCATAGGGCTGACAACCTTACCACTTTCATGTGCCGATTGTCTTGAATTCTGGGAGCCTCAAGCTCCTGGAACCCTCAGGCCTGTAATGGGATTGCTTTACCTTTTTACCCTGAATACAAGACAACCCTGCATATAAGGTGACATCACCTTCACTCAGTTTTCAGGAACATATTTACATAGAACAAGTTTAATTGTGCACTGCTTGATATAAGGCAATCCCCACCCTCCTTCCACACCACCATTTTTCATGTGATAAATCGTGAGTTTACAATCAGCTACATATGGAAGTTAACTAATTTTTAAGCACTAAGACTGGGAATGTTTATTTCAAGTGTTAAATAAGTATGCACATTTCATGTGTAGTCCCCAAGTAGCTAAAGTGGTGACAGTTTAAATATTATGCCTTTTGTTTCAAAATGTATTGTGAAATCCGGCCAGTATGCACTTGCTTCTTGTTTTGTGAACATACATTTAATATTTTTGACATTTAATACCCTTATTCATTTGGCCACATGGATTTCTAGTGCAGCAAAAACATGCTTATGTTTCTATTTTATTTCAGTTTGCTAGTCTTGGCTGACACACAGAAATTGGGCCTAAAACAACAACTGCGCAACCTTGAAAAGCAGTTGAATGATTTGAAGGTAAGTTCAGCAGTAGCAATCTGCGCTGTGTGATATTCCAGTGTCTGCATACTGATTATGTGTACACCAGATGTAACAGTTGTGGGTGTAATAAACCTTCTGTTTTTGCTGGAATGCTATGCACCTTTATAGGGACAGGTTCATTGAATACAGTGTCAAGAGAATTAGCAAAGTGAGATTTAGTGGGAGTAGAGGAGGTCAGATGAGACAATAGCGGCATGGAACCAGCAGAGGGTTGTTCTTTTTAGTATGTAGAGGGAATCAGAATAATTAACCTTTTGGCGCCGGAATTATTTTTTTAATTTTAGCACACCCTGTATATAAAATGTGAATAATACAGGAACCAAATACATTAGAACTATGAAACAAACTGCATTTTTGAAGAGAAAAAAACGGAGAGTATATACCATGTTTAAAATATTCGGTACCTATATTTGTTGAATAAATATATAAAATGCAACTTTAGAGGTTAGCGGTGTGTTACGACCACTATAGTTGACATTAGGCATCAAAAGGTTAATTATAGAGGTGGGATTTTTTGTACATATGAGAGTCATCTTAGTGCAGGCAGCAGAGCTTGTCATTGATTAGATGCTGAGAAGACCTAGACATGGGAGGATATTATGGAAATGGAGTGGGACGGTGCAGACTGGCCTTGGATAGGACCAAGTTTTGTGCTTCTGGTAGCACATTAATAAACATTTAGGTTTCATAAAATTCATAAAATACTGGTAATTTGTTGACTGGTTGAGGATTTGTTAACATCCAGAGAGGACTCTGCTCCATACAGTTGGTCACATGCCTCATCTTCTGCCCCTCCCTGCTTCTTTTAATGCACATACATTAGCTCCTGTTTGAATCAGTATGAACTTGTGTATGTAGTTTACAGTTGTAAAACAGGCCTTGTATGTCTTTTGGAAGACTGTCTGCGGGGTAGATGTTGAATACGACACTCAGAAATGTATTGTGATTGTAAGATGACTTAATATTGGAAGAACTGGTATTGATCCTGAAGTCAGAATGCTTTTTATCATGTTTTCAGCTGAGACTTTCAAGACACATCTTTGTATATGTAGGGTGATGCAGTTATGTGGTGTGTAGATAATTGTTTGATTCTGATCTCTTGTGGACACTGTTTAACATTGGCCGTAGCATTCTGTGTTGATTGGTCAGTGGTTTAACCCTTTGGCGCCAAACGACATATATATATGTTGTGCAGTGAGCCCTTTAAATGGCCGAACAGCCATTTAAAGTGGACGGGGGGGGGGATTTAATTCTGGCACCAAAGGGTTAAACATATATGGATATCAGTGAGTGCCATCAGCTTTGTTTTTGACTGTTCTGAGCTTGAGTTTTGAAGAGCTGAAGGTTAAACATACTTTTAAGTGCATTTATCAAGTATGTACAGTAAAGTCTTGATTGGTATGATTAATTGGGACTGTTGAAACCATCATGAATGTTGGACTCTCAAACATTAGAATTATTTTCTATTTTAAAACACACATGTTTCCAAGAACTTATGAAATACCAGTAATAAAGATATCAAATAATATCAGAAAACATAAACACCATGAAAGTTTATTTTTAATAAAACAATTTGTAGAAGCATAAAATATACTAGTGACTGAAGAAGAGCCTCATTCCATTCAGCATGCAATCATTCAGCCTCACATAATGAAAGACAGAGCTTGACTGAGCTGAGAGTAATCTGTGCAGTAGCCAGTCATTTGCCATAAGCAGACTCACCACCTACAAGGTCTCATCCCTCTTTGTCAGAACTGGTCCTGAGAAGTGAAAACAGTGGTGGTAAAATGGGTGATGGCTGATGGTGCCAGTCCTGAACATGGAAGTTGTTCTGCCTCTTAGGTGAGAAAGGAACATTCGTACCCACAGCGACACTGAAGTGCAATTGTTCAATGCCCAACTGCCTAATTAAGTCATGTTAATTTTTCAAATCATGAACCAGGTGTTGCATTCATTCGTTATTGTAATGGGTCAAACAGGATTTGACTGATGAGTTTTGTAAATATCACATGTATGGGTAATTGTAGTTTACGAGTATGGATACGGTTTAATTGAAAGTGTACCTGAGCTTCCATGGCAGTTATCTGCCATAGATCTGTGGCCTGGTTTTGAATGGTCTGTTAACACACCTGTTATTTAGTTCATTTTCAGATATCAAAGACTGAACGTGTTACCTTAAACTGGTACGTGGTTTGCTGTGTACTTTATATTAAACTGAAACCCAAAAGCCATGAAAGTACACCTTATAACAGTCAATAGTGTCTATTTATTCGGAACCTGCAACAGTGTTTGAGCGCCCAGCACGCGGTACCAACACGCACAACAAACGAACATTAAGTCTGAAACTGTATACCTGCAAATGTTACACATCATGTATCAACTTGACTGTCATGTTGAAGCTTACAAACAGTATCTCTTGGAACTTGATACACATTTCACATGAGGAAGACAACCCGTGGAGTGTAAGGTATTGAAATGAACCTTTTCCTGTTGTCATGTAGGCCAGCTAACAAATGTCATTTGTACATAGGTTTTAAAACATATAACTCAAAATATGTGTGTTTTGATGTAGGGGATTTCTATAAGTAGAAGGTGTATGAGGTGCCTCACTCCTACTGTACTGAGAATGTGTCAGTATGTATACTTCATATTATTGTGTCCTCATGTGTGCATATGTATGTATGTATGTCTCCGTGAGGATGTTCCTGCATGGACTGAAACATGCTGCAGGTTCTGAACAGATACATAGTATTGACTGTTTAAGGTGTATCTTGAGGGTTTTTAATCTTCATTACTGAATTTATAATATGTGCTTCCAGTTAGCCACTCAAGGGCCATGTGCACATCTCAGTGAGGGAGAAAAATTAACTCACGAGCTACAACTCGTTGAACAAGGGATCCGAGAGAAGGAGAAAGAACTGAGATTGGTATGTAGCATTAGTAGTGAGGATAAGGAATAACCTGAAAGGAAATAGTACTGAACGTTGTGCTGTGCAAAGGTGTGTGGTTAGTATCCAGCTTGTGTTGACACAGTGTCTTGAAACCTTCTGTGGCAGCAAACCTGTGTAAAGTCTTTTAGTATTCTTTAAAACATGGAATATACATCAACACACCATCTCACTGTTGTAATCAAGAATGCAGCTAGTAGACACTGCTATTGGGGCTGTGTTGAGAGCTGCCACTATTCCCATAAGATATGAGACAGTACATGCAGCATGTTTTGTCAGTGGGAGTAACAAGATGTTGCTAGAGAGGTGGGACAGGGGCATCCCTTCTGAGTGGTATATACAGGGTGTCCCAGGAGGAATGTGCCAGACTTCGAGAGAGTGTTCCTTATGTTAAAGTATACCGATATAACCCAAAACACCTATATCCAAAGTTGAACGGTTACGGAGATAATGGCCAG
>Ga0136643_10016531_pt1 | contig 11095 bp, 8 predicted proteins | sample TergutLab28metaG_FD_96883 | JGI IMG/M metagenome (GOLD analysis project Ga0136643, IMG submission 96883) | Labiotermes labralis P1 segment gut microbial communities from Petit-Saut dam, French Guiana - Lab288 P1 (version 3) (version 3) | ecosystem: Host-associated > Arthropoda: Insects >... | reverse complement strand
GGAGGATATTCATCCGAAATCTTGGTGTTTCTCTAGCACGTTATGCGGTGTGACATCCCAAAATACAACTTTAAATTTACCAACACGAAAACCTTAAATGTGACATGTTTCCTTTGTTAACATGAATATGTATTATTAAGATTGCCGTAATAAATATGAAATTTTGTTAAAAAAAACAACGCCTGAAGCATAAAATATGAGATATAAAATTTTCAATCTTCTGAAATGTTATGCCGCCTCGGCGGATGAATGTTTACCGGTATATCGAAGTGTCTGTCTTCAGGACCCAACAAACAAAGACGGATGTGAGAGCCTCAGTACTGGCAGTATAAACGACGCTATGCACTGTCAGTTAAACCGAGCGATTTTAGTGTGTTATGTTATACCTGACGGAAAAACTGAGTAAACTGCGCAGTTTTTGACAGGCAATAGCGCAGGCCTCAGAATTGTCCTTTCCAGTCGTCTTTCACACACAGAACTGCGCAGTTCACTCAGGGAATCCCACATTTTCCTCAGTTTACCTGTCGACACGACGATGACATCATCTCAAGGCAATCATCTTCATCACCCGTTTCTAGCAATTCATTCAGCAGATGGGCATCGCATGATATATTCCTTTTCAAATACCACTTCTTACTCCACATTTTACGCTTTCTTTTCTTCTTTCCGGATAACATTATGGCCGATGTGGCTAGCAAACAGCAAACGACAGCTTTGTTTTTATCCACCATAGTAACACATGCAAGAAGACACACAGAACTGACAAAAAAAGAAACTGACAACCCTGATGGAAAACCTGTGCTGTGCCACAGAACATTCAGTTCAGTTTTTCGTGCAGTTTTTGGTACACAGTTAAATTGCACATTCTTAATTCACTTTATTTTTACCAACTTATGCACTTGTATATCAGTGAATATTAATGCTGATACATTAAAATATTAAAAGACAAACTATAAAATTATTTAAAACTCCGACATGTTTCGGTTATTTTTTAAAAAACCATCTTCAGGGAGTCTCGTGTGCCTAATAAAGTTACTTGTTATCTGATATTACTGTTGAGGTATGCTGGAAGCATGTCTTATTTCATATGTGATGGAGCTGGATATCATATTACGTGTATTCTTTGTGTTGGTTTTCTGTATCTGCGCATGTAAGTTGTGATACCACGGCTTACATGCGCAGATACAGAAAACCAACACAAGGAACACACCTAATATGATATCCAGCTCCATCACATATGAAATAAGACATGCTTCCAGCATAACTCAACAGTAATATCAGATAACAAGTAACTTTAGTAGGCACAGGAGACTCCCTGAAGATGGTTTTAAAAAATAAACGAAACATGTCGGAGTTTTAAATAATTTTATAGTTTATCTTTTAATATTTAATTTGTCAGCATTAATATTAACTGATATTCAAGTGCATAAGTTGGTAAAAATAAAGTGAATATGTGCTTTTGTTTGTAAGTTACTGAAATAAACTACAAAATGCACGGTGTAACGATAAAGACGAGAGTGGTGGTTTGAAATAGAAACATTTCATGAGACTGTAACAATATTATTTATACAGCATGGATCTTTAAATATTATGTGCAAGGATCTGTTGAGTGAAGCAGTCATAAACTTGTGGATTCAGGGGTAATGTATTGGTAGAGCTAGTTCTCACCAGTATTTCCTGGGAACGTCTGTCCCGATGATTGGGATAAAATAATTAGTTAATTAGTTGTGTTTTGACTCAAAAGAATCCCTGTTTAATTGTAAATAAAACACAACGGGATTGATGCATCTAAAGGTAATGAAATGTCGGGGTTTTATTTGAACAGGATTAGACATAAATAATAATAATTTGGTTATTGGTTTGGAAATATCTGTACGACTATATTTAGATAAGATTAGTATTGGGTTCGAGTCCTAACGGTCCCGAAGCACCTAGACTTCGTATCCCACAATTTGATATCAGCTCAGGAGAGCTCTGTTCCTTTACCAAAGTTCCAAATGGCCCCCTAGACCTAAAATCTTAATGTCCTCAGGGTCAAAAATATATAAAAGGAACTCAGATGTACTTTTATTCTTTTCTCAAAAAATTCCCTGCAAATGAACCCCCTCCAGGTTCCCCAACGGGGCCTCTATGGGAAGAGATATCCGTTTACAGAGCCCGTTTGCATATCTCTCGAGTACCTCATAAAAATTCCCCTAAATAAGGAATTTTCCCCCTCAGAAAAAGAGCGTCCCTCCATCTTCCCCCCAAACGAGGTTACTATGGAAACAGACGCCCATTACCAGAGTTTTAACCCTTATCCTGCTAACGTGGAAAATATGGTGAGCTCCTAATAATGGTAACAAATGGCAGATGGGATTTAATTCAGCGTTTGAAGGGTTAATTAACATATTTTTCGGTGTCCCCAGTAAAGGAAGTCCCCATCATGGAGCCCCCTCGGACAGAGATGCCTCGTTTACGACCATCATTACTCAGCTTCCAGTTACTTCTGTATCATCATCATCATATTGCTATAATGAATAGATGAAGACATGTAAAAGTGGTTAACTCCAGGTAGTTATCCAGTTCACATTAACGTCGACAGGCAAATATTACACCCTCTTAACTTTCTTATTTTTTTTGGGGGGGGGGTTTCAAAATTGCGAAAAGCTTCGTCATGTCGGCCTGTCCGTCTTTCCGCATCAAATCTCGTCTCCCACTGGACAGATTTAAATAAAATTTGATATTTGATTATTTTTCGAAAATTTTTTTCATAAAATTCATATTTCGTTATAATCTCGCAAGAATAACCGGTACTTTACATGAAGACCGATATACATTTTTGATCACATCTTGCTCAGTTCTTATAATTATTTATTTTCTGCAATTGGGTTGTCACCCGGTGGCAGTGGTTATTTTACATGTATACAAAATATGAAATTGGTTACTAATAAATTTAAGTCAGGAGGGCTACATGAGAAGCATGTAGTAGCAACTTGGAATGTTGGGAACCGTCTGAGCGTTTGCTTATAGACACAGGGAAACCAAGAAAAACCTGTGTCAAGATGGCCGGGCCTGTGTCGAGATGGCCGGACCCTATCTAGCACACCCACTTATGCAATCTATTAAACTTGGCTCATAATGTGCCTTACTTACTACACTCAACTAAACTGAACAAACCAACAAAAACTGTTACCAGATTCAGATTTGTTGGATAAATATAAAAATATAACCATATATGAGAAATGCATATATCTGTTTTAGGTTTGCGACTGTAACCACAGACATGCACATGGACATATGCCAAAAGGTTTTATTCAGTTCCACCAGGCAAATTTTCTGTGAGTTATTTCCAAGGTATCAGCAACTATTTGATGTAACTTTGTAAACTGATGCACCACTTACCACGCATCAGTATAGAGCATAATTCTGGGGCATGTTATATATATTTAGTGCACCCAAATCTCATGATGCTGCTGCAAGAAAGATGCTGATAATGATGACAATGGTGGTGGTGGTGATAGTGGAAATGGGCAGATAGATAAATTGTGCAATGAAAGAGATAAAGTTCTCAAATCAATAACTTGACAAACTCTCATCACTTATCTTAATGTGCAGATAAGTCTCTATGATTAAAAATATTCAATCAACCTTAGCAAATGACAATGTGGTAGTCACCTTAAAAACTTACCTGCACACATTCCTAAATTCAGTCCAATTAAGCTTCTGGATCTTTTTCTCGGACATCCAATAGGCAATGACTCTGGATGGCTTGCTTTCTGTCATGTTGATCCCTTTTGATGTCACTTCTTACTAGTCATGTACAGAACTGGCCACTGAACTTCAAACCCGCTAACTTGGTGTAACCTACAAAGTGATAATAAATTTTCAGCATTGCTAGCTGCCACCTTGCTCTCCTGGGTTCTGTCCACCTTCCATTTCATAACTACACAGAAGCAGAATGGAAGGGCAAAGGAAATTAAACATTTATGGCATGTGACTAGTTTCCTATTTCAAGAAACCTGATAATGAGATATCCTGAGGCTTCTGATGTGGAATGTAAAGGTTTATTGTTGAGTTCTTCTTTCCCGACAATTCAAACGAACACAGACCGTTCATCTTCAAGTTTAATATGTCCAAGACGTCTCTAGCCTATTGACCCGGAATCTTCAACAACACTGTGGGCATCCCAACCTCGTAAAGAAACATTTTCGTTTCAACATACGCAAGTGTATTATGCTCTGCGCTTAAGAATGAGTGAGACAAGTAATAACTACCTTAAAGAACTTATTCGTAGTTACAGTTATTAAGCTTTGCCAACGTTCTTTGAAATGCCTGTCTACCTCGTGCAACATGCATTTGAATTTACGCCTATATATGGCGAAACTCATCTTTGCTTGCGTATTCTGTGCTTACGTAACTCCCGCATAGTCTACAATGATCATGTTCCGTGCCTACACAAGGATAGGACTCAAAATAACGCTACGTGATGTGCAACCTATGGTAACGGGGCTGTCATGCGAAACGCGAAGCTCTAACCTTACTTTCTCAATCTTATTGTAGTATTATTAAATTTCCTCACCAATACTGTAAACAACAGCTGAACATGCTAACCTTTACCGCGTAATAATCTGATACGCTGCTACACAATCCACATACTTAAAACACGTTAACGCTTAATGTAGAACCATTCGTTACAGCATACGGAATGTCATGTAACTGCTTGATTTAATAAACACCAATATACGGAACACGACAAAAAACGTAAGCTTGGACGCATAGACCACACGTGGAGCTACGAAGTATAAACCAATAACAATAAAAAAAACGCGGAATTGAAGTCACACCCTTCTCGACTTTCGAACGTAGCACTACACCAATACATTCTGTGGTAAACAATATTTTTCCGCACTTCAAACCCGCATAAAGTAAAAAAGAGATTAAGAGTATCGGTATCTACAACCTAACACCACCACATTACGCAGAGTATCTCGTATGTCGTCCCTTACTGGATAAATAGAATATCTTTCTGTTCCACTGCTTCCAGTTTCCAGCCCTGCTGTTCGCAACGGCAACGTGTCGATGCAAATATTGTCCGTAGAGATGATGAGATTAATTCGAAAGTTCACACTTCATCATGTACGTATCCATCACACATCCGTAATTCTGTAGCTGTAGCATTTCTTCCTGCGTCGACCACGTCACGTGCACCACGCCCCCCCCTAAGCCGATACAGATAATAAACTCTTGAGGTATTTCACATCGCCTCACATAGTGTTATGTATGCCATTAGACGTCATGTATGGCATTGGGATTTATACTGCTGTTCATTCGTTCGGTGGTTACCGTAGTTCACGTTCTGTATATGACTAGGTGATTTCACAGTAAGGGCGTCGCGTGTGACACCATTTAGTGAAAGCTGGGACGGCCGAAAAAAAATAACGTGACCTCACTTGACTAAAATGGAATCTGGTGACTGTGGAAGTGGTAATAACGTACAGTTTTCAAGCTTTTCTGATCCAAACTCCGAACCGTTACCCACAACACAAGTAAGGTTAAAGAACTGGTATGGCAATTATAGGTTATGTGTCACTTTTGATTGACATCTGATTTTATTGCACTCCTTATTTGCAGCCACATGAGGAAACAGAGGATAAATCATGCAAAATCAGTTTACAGCACGAAAAATTGCCTAAAAGGATTATTCACTTCTGTGATGGGACAATAGAAGAATATAGTTCTGATGAAGATGAGCCAGATTCATCAACCCAAGTAACAAGTATCAACCCGGTAATCTCTGTGGTCTTGTGCTACGTTTACCTGCTAGTTCTGAAATAAATGGCAAAGTGTGTGACCGAATTCTCGAATGTTCATGAGTAAATCCAAAATTCTGAATCACTGCTTTGAATCCCATTACCATGAGATTCTTATCCATGGCCACTGTTATGATTGAGTAAATGATGGAATTAACATTTGCCCCAGCTGCCATGGTTACTGCAACTCAAAATTGGTAACTCACAGAACTAACTTGAAACCAATATTTTTTTGACATTAGCCTTATTTGTCACAGTGTGTATGTTGTGTGAAAGTGAGGTTAGCACCAAAGTAAACAGGACCCATTCTGCTGTCAGGATCCCTAAGCACAGCTTTTTAATACTAATGTAATGGATGATCAAAGGCCAATATGCATTCTGTAACATTCTGTGCAGTAGTTTGACATTCGATTCTTCCATCCATCTTCGCAGACATAAGCAGCTGTAACATTATACATCATTCAGGCAGTGGTAACAATGTAAAATATGTGTTCAAGTTTTGAAGGTTGGTGTTGCTCAAATGATGGTCTTTTGGGTTACGTCTTTTCATACGCAATAAAGAACCCAACAGACCTGTCATTTGAGAATATTAAAACAAGTTATCATTACATTACACTCCTGTGAGTGAATGTGATCAGTGGGGTTTCACCCTCTTTCATCTTTATAACTGCACAACTCTAAGGAATTATTATGTGTGGAGTGGAGATGGAAGCAAGTACCTATCAAAAGTTAGTTTGGTTTAAATTTTTATTGATTGTTGGCTTTTGTTAAATTTTCATTTCAGAGTACACTCCAGTGGGGACCCTGGATCTGGTATCACACAGTAAATGTTGGTATCAAGTCGCTGAAGGTGTGTGATTACTTGGGTGAACACCTTGCAAGTTTTTTTGGTATCACCACTCCGAAGTACCAGTACGAGATAGATGAATATGACAGAATGACGGCAGAAGTAAGGGAAGGGATTGGATTTAAATTTGTAGTTACACTTCATATGTTATAAGAATAGATTATTCTAAGGAAGCTCTGAATGATGCTATAGAAGTTGGGAATGTTGTAACCAGTGTAAGTCATGTCAAGGCTTGTAGCATTTCAATTACTGTTATGATATGCAAATGCTTAACCCTTTGGTGCCAGAATTAAATCCCCCCCCATCCACTTTAATGGCCATTCGGCCATTTAAAGGGCTCACTGCATGACACACACACACACACATATATATATATATGTCGTTCAGCAGCTATGGGTAAAGAAAGACTGGAGCTGGGGTAGCCATTACGCTACAGACTGAGTGGTCCAGTGTTCAAATCCTGGTAGGGGCAAAGAGACTTTGCTTCTGTGAAACTTCTGGACCAGCTCTGGGGCCCACCCTGCCTCCTATTTAGTGGGTACTGGGTTCTTTCCTGGCGGTAAAGCAGTTGAGTCAAGAAGTTAACCACTCACCTCCATCTAGTTCAAGGTTATGAATGAATACAGCTATGCCTGTCCTAACCCTACATGCAGTGATGATGTGTACAGGGACAGCTTTCATAACAAAGAAAGATAAATATGTAACTATTTGGGAAGCATGATGTAATTTAAAGCAATATATAGCATCATTGTGACAGTTGAAGAATAAGAGACCAACTTGATGTCACCAGTTATTAAGTTTTATTTCACTTCTTCTATGCTCAACATGTTTCAGACATTACTACATCCATCAACAGGAGCCTGCGAATTTTCTGTTGTATCACCACATTGGTCGTGTGTTCTTGTTTCAATGTGTTTTGGAGTTTCGGTGTGGCTGGGTTGGGGTGGTATCCGTGTAGCATGCTGAAGCCTGCTACACTATATTCGCATTCCGTTTGTTGTAAATTGCAGAGGAATTTTATAAGATTTATAGGACTCCTGAAGCCTTTGAAATAGGAAAATAATGAACTTATAACTGCAGTAAGGAACTGCTTGTTATCATTTATGATTTTCTTTCCATGTTTTTACATTCTACCATTTTATGAACTGAAAATATTGTAGATGTAGTACTCATGTTCAAAAATGTATTCTGAAATACACACTTTATCGGTAACATAACTGAAAACAATAAACAAGTGGCAAATGAAGAACTGCAGATGAAACAAGGATTAGAAGTTGGTCAATAGAACCACCAAGGAACTGTATTAATGTTCCACAGAATACTTTGTTGATTTGCAGATAACTGATTAGCTTGATAGAAGTAGACAATAAAGAATTTAATAATTTATAACCTTCTAGTAATGTTAGGATAATTAAGACACTGTAGTGGGTTGAATATTGGTGTGAACGCCATACACAGTCACGCAGAATTATTATAGTGACATCTCTTGCAAACAAGCTACTTGTAAAGCTCAGACAGAGATGTAAGGATGACAGGAGAAATATCTAGTAACATGGAGAGGATTCAACTGGCTATGGGTCATAATAATTTAGGCTTTAGTGATGGTGACGTTGAGTCATCAGATTCGTAGCTGGGATATTTGATAACCATAGGCAGGTTACTGTTGTCATACTATAATTATCTTTTAGATGAAAAATTACCATTAAATCGATTTAAACAGATAAAGCCATGTGCCGTCATGTGTACCCTGGCATTCATCTTAAAATTGGCAAAAATCAAAGGTGATGCAGTGGAAGAATATGTATTTGGTATTCATGTGAGCGTGAGTGCCGAAGAAAGTGACTGTAGTATCAGGAGGGTGGACTATTTTGTACTCGGAGAGAATTCATGCTGTCTTCTGTATGCCATTATCGTTTATCTTTAGGAAGAAGAGAGGAAAAAGAAACACGACATGGAAATGGGTGGCTGGACGGAAACACGGGCGGAAACTGAGGGCGCAATTGAGTCACCACCGATCCAACAGACCGACACGACATACCCAACTGTACAGGCAGATACAGAGGTGGCTGTAAACAAATTCTAAATTTCTTTCTTGTTTTGTAACCCTAAGTTTATGACATCTTTCATGTTAAAACAAATAACCAAATAATTTGTGTTCAAACACAATGACTGTTACGTACACGGAAATTGCGTACGGTTAAGCACGTGTACGTAGCTTGTCATTTTAAACAAGTGCTAAATATTTTTGTTTTGGAGGTGCAACTTCAACCTCTTCTTTCTAAGTATATAACAGATTCGCTAATATACGTCAGCACAACAATTATTAATTGGATCATGCAGGCTACATGTTTCGACCTGTTAACAGGTCATCATCAGGCCTCCAGCAGAATAAAGTCAAAGGTGCTGTTGAGAAATTTGGATCCCAATATTTTGTACAGTTCTGAACAAATATAAAATTCGGTACTGGATAAAATGTGTGGGCCGGGTAGCTCAGTCGGTATAGTGACTGACTACAGGCTGGACGGTCCGGGATCGAATCCCAGTGGGGACGAGATTTTCAGCCCATCCAGACCGGCCCTGGGGCCCACCCAGCCTCCTGTGCAATGGGTACTGGGTCTTTCCAGGGGGTAAAGTGCAGCTGGGGCGTGCTGCTGACCACTCACCACCTTCTAGTGCCGCAGTCATGGAAGAGTAGAGCTATACCTCTACCCACCCTCTGGGCCACACCGGCCTGTAAAGGGATAACTTTACCTTTACTGGATAAAATGTGATACACACATTATCTAGTCACTCAATTATTACACCAACCACTGCACTTATATAAATTTATAAAATTTACACCTTAAAACATTAAAAACGCTCCGACATGTTTCGAGCCTAAGACCATCATCAGGGAGCTGTATCGTCCTTGCTAAAGTTACACTATAAAAAGTCACATTAATTTCACTATTCCAGTTGGGTATTGTGGCAGCATGCTGTGTTGTGTTGTGTTGCCAAGAGTGCCTTGTTATGGATGTGTGTCCTTGTGTTTCGTATCACGCCACGAAACACAGAACGCACATCCATAACAAGGCACTCTTCGCAACACAACACAACATGGCATGCTGCCACAATATCCAACCGGTACAGCAAAATTAATGTGACTTTTTATAGTGTAACTTTAGCAAGGATGATACAGCTCCCTGATGATGGTCTTAGGACCGAAACATGTCAGAGCGTTTTTAATGTTTTAATGTGTAAATTTTATAAATTTATATATGTGCAGTGGTTGGTATAATAATTGAGTGACTTGACAACATGGATGGTGTAACAATGAAAACACATTATATAGTTAAAACAATTAAAACTTGAGTAGGTATTTGATGCTTAGGACAGTATTTATCACCATTAGATTCTTTCAAAGTATGTGAATACATTTACTATTCATTTATTAATATACAATTTGTGTTTGTTAATGGATTATGAAAGTTACCGGACCCTGCCAGTGCCCATAATTGACATGTTATGTACATGCTTATGAACTATGCTGTTCTTCTAACATTTCCTGTAGTGTTGCACTGACAGCCTTAAGATGGGAATGGCTGAAGATAAATGTTTGTGTGGCTGCAGCTAATCACAGGAAATGTAATACTGTAAACTGCAATATGTGGCACTGACCTCTCAGGTCTATATACATAAGCTTAATCTTGCTGACTGTTAGCTGTAATTAGTGTAATTTGTAGGATAACAAGCCTCAATAAAAATGTGAAATCCATTCTTCTTGTAACTCAATATCCTTGAAGATGAAGGCATGACAGTGATTCAAGATGTTACCATACACTAACCCAAGACACAGTGTCACATCACGTAGAACTGAATACCCAACAAAGTGACTGTGGAAACCTGACAGCTCACATCATATTGGTTTATTTAATGAAAATTTGTCAAGTGGAAATATTACTTATGAATCATGCAATCATGAAGTAATTCTTTATTTATTAGTTTGACACATTGCATATTCCATGCACTAATTAGATGCATGAAATATATTAAAATATCAACAAATGCACTTTGGTTGTATGGATGTAATTTTATTGTGTGGTGGTCACCGATGTGTTTTGGCCACTTGTGGTGATCTAAAGGGTGGTGAGAACAGGAATTACTTACTAACTCAATGGTGCAGAGTCCTTCTTGAGAAGCTAACCAGTTTGCAGCTAGTCAAGAAATTACCCGCATTTCACGGAACCCGAAGGTTCATTACCGCATTCACAATCGTCCGCCACCTGTCTCTATCCTGGGCCAGCCCAATCCAGTCCATATATCAACATCCCACCTCCTGGAGATCCATCCTAAAATTATCCACCCATCTACGCCTAGGCCTCCCCAGTGGTCTCTTTCCCTCCGGCTTCCCCACCAAGACCCTATACACCCCCCTCTCCTCACCCATATGTGCCACATGCCCAGCCCATCTCATTCT
>Ga0136643_10016530_pt1 | contig 11095 bp, 4 predicted proteins | sample TergutLab28metaG_FD_96883 | JGI IMG/M metagenome (GOLD analysis project Ga0136643, IMG submission 96883) | Labiotermes labralis P1 segment gut microbial communities from Petit-Saut dam, French Guiana - Lab288 P1 (version 3) (version 3) | ecosystem: Host-associated > Arthropoda: Insects >... | reverse complement strand
ATTATGTGTCAAATTTTGAAGTGTTGCAGAGATAGAGCTGTTTTAATCCTCATACATAACCCTTTTAATTTTTTTTTTTTTTTTGTGGGGCTGGATGAAGAGTGAAGTTTACAACAAAAAAAAAGGCAAATACACGAGACGAATTGCTCGCTGGCATTTTGGATGCTGCTGCCTGCTTGAAGGAACGTGAAGTTCAACACAGAAGAAGAACAGGTGATCTTTGCTCACGGGTTGCAAAATACATTCTGTAGGACGGTGGAATTTTCGAACATTTATTGTTAACTGTAACCAAACTGTCAGGCCTATTTCCGCTTAACAAATCCCTGATTTAAATATTAAATTACAATTAAAATTACATTTAAAAGCAATTTCTCTTTCTTTATTACTATACACAACGCTTTTCTTTTTGTGTGTTTAAACAACTCGATCTCGGTAACCATTCACAATTAGACACATGTTCATATGATCGTCTTTTTCTTACAGTGACCGATTCTGTCTCCTGTCAAAATATTAAATTTCCTTCTGAAACATCCTGTATATCTGAACAGGAAAATTAAGGATTTCTTCAATTCTTGCATGAATTAATAACGGTTAAACCGAATGAAGAAACAGCGTACATCACGCAACTCTTCATTTTTAAATAAGGCATCCTTGTTGCATTATAATCAAATACATAAAGTAATAATAAATAGAATCTAACACAACTTTTTTGGCTCCTGAAAACCATTTTCAGGTTGAATATTAATGAGTATATATAATATAATGTATTATATCTACAATATATTATAAATGAATATATTATATTATATTATATTATATTATATTATATTATATTATATTATATTATATTATATTATATTATATTATATTATATTATATTATATTATATTATATTATATTGTGTAATATATATACTCCTTTATATTCAGCCTGAAGATGACTCTCAGGAGAAGAAAAAAATCTGCTGTAAATTACTTAAAATGACGGCTAATTAAAGTTGTTTTATGCTCTATTTATTATTACTTTATTTATTGCATCACATTCATTGAAATAAATGGGACCTTCACATTAAGCAAGCTATTTTAAGGTGTACAAGAAGACGTTATTTACTTTCTTTATACACACTTTTTAAAGGTAATATAGGCTACATTTTCTTAATCCGCTTTTCTCACAACTTACCCATTAAGTTTTAATACACGGATTCACTTCCAGTCATTAAAAAATCCTGGGGAACGATATTTGTATATATGTAAATTCTCGGTTAGTTTTTCACGAAAATGTTTCTTTATTCAGCCAGTATTCGGTCTGGTAGCCTGTGTTACACCTTCCATCCCTGAGGTGGAGACACGCCATCGTTCTGAGCTCATATTCATTTCGTCTCTTGCCAGTGGGCAGCATTAAACTGCTAATGGAAACCTGTAATGTGGTCATGCAGCGCCTGGGGCGGTCCGATGGTAACTTACTGCTTCAACGAAATATGCGAAATGTGTGTAAAGATACGTTTCAAATATGCTTGTAATTTCGCATCTCTCTCTCAGCGGGTCACATACTTCAAATATCACGTGATTTATACACCCAGGTTATTTGGTAACCGCTCTAACGCAAGCTAATCCTTGAGAATCTACCGTTTTGTACGTTAAGTAACTCATTGAGAAAGATTAGGAAACAGAAGATACAAATAATGAGCAGCAGTAAAATGCTTGCCTGAAACCGTATTTCAGTGATAACATATTCCGAAATAAATCCATGGAATGCCTCCAGTAGTACCATAGGTTAGTGAATATTAATACTGTCCGAGTTTAGTATTTTTGTTACTATAAATACTGTCCGAGTTTAGTATTTTTGTTACTACAAATACTGTCCGAGTTTAGTATTTTTGTTACTATAAATAGTGGCCCTCCCAGGACTGTTCAATTTTAAAGCCTACATACGTTGTGATGCTGTCTAAAAGTCATCCCCAACTTGTACCTCTCAGAGAACACAGGCTGTCTCAACGTTAAAGGCTTTTTATTGAGCCTCAGCTCGCTTCTCACAAGGAACACAATCTCTCTCTACGTTGAAAGCTATTCTACAACCTCTACTCCCACCATACAGGCAACAAATTATATCTCAATGTTAAAGGTTTTTCTTCGGCCTCATCTCACACCCCACAGGTAATACAATTTGTCTCGATATTCAGAGTTTTTTCTTCAGCCTCAGCTCACACCTCAAATGGAACACAATCTGTCTCTGTGTTAAGAGCTTTTCACTCAGCCTCATCTCACACCTCACAGGGAACACAATCTGTCTCAATGTTAAGAGCTTTTTCCTCGGCCTCATCTCACACCTCACAGGGAACACAATCTGTTTAAGAGCTTTTTTTCCATTCTCGGCTCATACCTCACAGGGAACACAATCTGTCTCAATGTCAAGAGCTTCTTCAGCCTCACCTCACACGGAACACATTCTGTCTCAATCTTAAGAGCTTTTTCCTCATCCTCAGCTCACACCACAAACGGAATACAGTCTGTCTCAATGTTCAGAATTTTCTCTTCAGCCTCAGCTCACACTCCACAGGTAATACAATTTTTCTCAATGTTAAAAGATTTTTCTTCAGCCTCGTCTCACATCCCAAGGGTAATACAATCTGTCTCCATATTAAAAGCTTGTTCTTCAGCCTCAGCTCACACCCCACAGGTAAAGCAATCTGTCTCAATGTTAAAAGATTTTTCTTCAGCCTCGGCTCACATCCCACAGGTAATATAATCTGTCTCAATATTAAAAGTTTTTCTTCAGCCTCATCTCACACCCCACATGTAATACAATCTGTCTCAATGTCAAGAGCTTTTTCTTCAGCCTCATCTCACACCCCACGGGTAATACAATCTGTCTCAGTATTAAAAGATTTTTTTTCAGCCTCAGCTCACACCCCACGAGTAATACAATCTGTCTCAATGTTAAGAGATTTCTCTTCAGCCTCAGCTCACACCCACAAGTAACACAATCTGTCTCAATAATAAAGGCCAACAATGGCGACAAATTATGCGTGTAATTTCACGTAAGTCTTCGGGTAAATTGCCTGCTGTTTTGTTCGATTTTAAACAACCATAATGTCAACAAACTTCAGTAAAATTTCCAAATACGAAATTTCACGAAAATCCATCTGGTTGCAGGCACTCTGTTCCATGCAGACGGAGAGGCAGGACGGAACTAACAGTCACTTTTCGCAGTTGTTTCGTGAAAGGGCCTAAACACTGAAAGAAGCCGGAAAGAAAGACTGAAGGCCCACGTACTGTATTTAAGACATGAGGGAGACGCCATGACAAAAACTAAAGTAAACGTTTTTCCTAATGCGATCTTTACGGCTGCATATAGCACACTGCCCTTGCTGCTACAAACCTAGTAAAACCACAGTTACATTCGTGCCCCTTTTTATGATTAACGTTTAATGTCCCTGATAAAATTAAATTAAAGGCATCTCTCTTAATTAAATTCACTTACTCTAATTCAACCATTCCTACTTACAGTCGGTTTTTTTTTGTCATGTCGCCATACATATGACATAATATTTGAACTTCATTTTGAAGCGACATGCCGTGACGCAGTTGTTGGAGGCACCGCGTTACAAGCCGGAAGCTCGCGGGTTCTATCCCCGATGGGGTCAGTGACATAATCCTTCCAACGCCACTGTGCCCCTGGGGTCGACTCAGCCTCTAACAGAAATAAATAAAAGGAATATTTCCTGGTGGGTAAAGGCGGCCGGTGCGTAGTGCTGGCAACCTTACCACCTTCATGTGCCTCAACCTCCAAACATTTTTGGGTTTTTCCGGGCATGTAAAGGGATTGCTTTAGCATCATTTCTTAAATTCCTCATTATAGCTTTCAAAACGACGTGGAAATTGTATGTACCGCCTGATGCAGTATTCGAAAACTTTGCAATTTATCTAGACAAAATACTCATGCCCCTCCTCTGATTGAGACAATAAACAGCAATTATTTCAATAAGCAACAGTAACCAGTTAACCTTGGTAATGTGTAATAGTGTGTTTACCGCAAGGCAGGAACCGACTTTTTAATATACTGCGTAGATAAATCGGGCGCATTAAAATCTTGGTATGTCCCATTGCACTGCTCCGAGTTGCCAGACAGCTTGGCTGCGACCAGACCTATGTCACAAGCTAGCTCGCTTACCCTCAGAGCGAACTGCGGAGTTGCAACTAAGAGTCCAAGGCCACCTGGCGTAGAGCACAACACCCGCACCAACTGCAGCCACTGAACATGTCGTAACTAAGTGTAATGAACCATGTGAGGTTTCTGACTGTCTTGGCAATGGTTATGGAGCGTAGTGCCTCCATTTTCATGGACGTATTGTCTTATTAGTAAAATGGAATGGGGAATACGTACAGAATTTCAGCGAGAAAATCGTTTGGAAAAACGTTATTTGAAAGACCGGTAAAAAAAACGGAAGGATAATATTGTTATAGGTATAAGGGAAATGGGTTGTGAGGATAGTGGGTGGATGGAACAAAATAGATGAGATCCTGTGGAGAACTTGCAAGTTAGAATTGATAAATCTTTCATATCCTTAGCTATTATTATTATTATCATCATCATTATCACCATCATCATCACGATTACAGTTAGCATTAAATGGGTTTACTGTGAGTTGGGAAATTGAGTTTCTTACCTACGCTTTTCAGACGAATTTCAGTTTTCAAACAATTAATTAACGAGTCGCATTAAATAACACAAACGCTGCGATGTTACTTACTATGAACTTGCTAGAAATCAGACCTTGAATTGCTGGTTCCTTAAGACAGTTTTATCTGTATGGAAGTTGAGAGGTTGTAGACTACAAAGGAGTTATCTGGAAATAGTGCAATGCTCCTGAAACTGTGACAACACACCACAGATAGTGTATATTCGTATGACACATCGTGATCGAGTGGTTAGTACTTTTGTTTCTTATTCCTGAGGACGTGGGTTTCCTCAGTGCCTCCAAGCAAACACCGGGATAATACATTAAAGACAGACTACAGCTGCTTCCTTCCAAATCCTTTCCAACTTATCACTAAATAATCATGCGACCATTCGGCACACCATAACACTGAACTAATATGAACGTCGCTAAATAAACCAAGAATAAAAAAATTGGGCGTACACAAGAAAGAAACCGACCAAGGTCTCCTGTGTTAGAAAATGGTATCTACAACTGTTGAGGGGTAAAGTTATGTAATTATAATAAATATTACATTTGTTTCTTGTTCTATGAATAAGAACAAATCCGTTTGTTCATTTTACTTTGATAAAGTAAGGGTTTGTCTTGATTTATTGGTACTGTAATATATGAAAAACCTCGTATCCACCACCGCACCTGTCTCTAATGGTGGAGGTAGGGAGAATGTCCTTGATGACGTCATTTATTTGTAGGGGAAGGAATGCAGTGGCAGATTTTTTTTTTTTTGCAGTTAACCTAGAACTCCATCTTTCAATAAACTCCTGTATGTATCTATATAAAATATTGCAAATCCAAAATTGTTTCAATGACGTGAAAAAATTTGCAAGGTTAACTACAATTGGGAACATATTAAGGGAAACAAACTGTGTACGGCGATGGGAAACAAATACGAATTAGACAAAAAAAACGGAATAAAATATTTTGTAACCGCAAAAAAACAGAATTAACTGTGAAGTTTTTTGAGGTCTTCACAACTCTGCAACATGGCGTCACGCCTGCGATCTGCGGTTTGCTGAAAATCTGTGCCTAGGGACAATGCCAAGAAAACCTGAGAGGAAAAGGGAGTATAGCTCCATGTATTCTTGCCCTCGGCCTTAAATGTAGGCGAGTGAGCAGTTTCAATGTTGAAGTACTTCACGACCAAGACAGGATTACCTGGTAACCGTAGAATATGAGGCTGTGTGTGTACCAAAGTCCGTCTAGATCAAAGGGAAAATAGAGGAAACTCTTCCCTGTCTTGAATATTTGAATGTAACCCGGATGTACCGGTCGTCCAGGTAGTAGCCTAGTCACTATACTCACTGAGCTAATCTGAATCTTCCTCTTGTATTGAACCTCGGCAGGACGATGGAGATAACTGGATAATCTCATACTCTTATCATGTTAGTTTGATGAAAAGCTCTTTGTTTTCATTGGGTACCGGGTTCTAGAATTTTCGTTAGCGTGATGATGGAACAATCCTCCATCCTTCTTTTGTGACTTGAATTCCGACCACAGAATCAGTGAAGTTTGATTTTATATACACTTTAGCCATCTCAAGAGCAATTAAGTTTCCAGACTGTGGTACTCTGTGTGCACACACACACCACACACACGGCGTATTCTTGCTTATTGATAGCAATATTTCGGAGGAACTTCCTGTTTCCTTCTGCACAGTCCAAGTCGTTTCAACTCTCAAGATGGAGGCAACTGCCACAATCTAGAAGGCACAGCGTGGATATATTCTGTTTGATTCTCTGGTCAGAATTTCCTTTTGCGTCGTTGGCGCAGAATGGCGTACAAAATTTCGTAAGGCGGCACTGGGACATAAAATTCCGCACATTTAATACGTATGCAAAGAATATTAGACTGACTCCAGTACACCAAGACAAATGTCATTTTGAAAGATGTAAAAATGAACATGAGTAATAATTCTGGATTCATGTAGAATTGTAGGTGCATGATGGTAAGAACTGACCGAAGACGAGACCCCTTATTACTGCTGACCCCAGTTATGAGTCGAATAATCTCAATAGTAGAACTGTCTGTGTGCAAGCCGTTGGGTGTTACTGGAGGTATAGATCCACTATTTCTTGATCTCGGCTCAAGACATGTGAGTGGTCAGCCTCACGGTCCGAACGCTTTACTGTCAGGGATAGAGGCTCCGATACCCATCCAATAGGATGCTAGGTGTACCCCAAAATGGGTCTAAATTCGTTGGAAAAGAGATACACTTCCTATCCCAACTGGCAATCTAACGGCTATTCCTCATGGAAAGACCTTGACTGAGCTACCGGGATTTGATGGTCTTAATACTGTCAGTCAATACATCCATGTGGCTTTTAGCTAAAATTGGGTATGCATTTTCTGTGTACTCCAAGTACTAGTCTACCACTTAACTTGTCTTTCGAACATCTTAAACTATTACCCAGAAGATTCAAACTGACTTGCTGTTTTTGAGTAAATTTATCCAGTTTTTAATTATATTATACGTTTTTTTCTCGGATATTTTTAACGTTTTGTCTTAAATTATCATGTCGCTTCTGTAGAAGTCGCTATAAAATTTCAATCGAAATATTAAAGACATCTTATTCAATGGAAATAAATATATATATACATATATTTCAGATTATAAAGATTGTCAGAAAAATTACTGGACATTTTACATTTTGGGTTCAATTTTTGTAATCCACCACTGGAGTTCATTGACCCTGACACGCGCGACATCTTAGGACAGAAGTACTTATAACTCTGATTCCCGCCTAAACCCAGGCATAGGTCCGGTGACATTCGTTGCGGATGGACGTGTGCTAGTTAGCTGCCCGTCTGCAGGTTGCAACATAGTTTGCTGCAAGGGGGTAGATCCGAGGTCGGCTATAGTGAGTTGGATTTGTTGCTTATAAGCCGGTATATACGATATCACATTAATTAATTTAAATTAAAAGTAGTTAGGATCCAAAATAAGAACCGTGGCTTGACAATAACTGTGACTTTGGCACTTTTTTTAAGTTTAGATCTGACATGACGTAACATCTTAGTCGTCGTGAAGGTCATCAAATTATATCTGCAGTTTTACAGTTGCACATTGCGAGTGGAACATTTTGCACTTCGGGCTTTGATTCGTAATTATAATCCTTATAAATGAAATCAAATATTACTTTCAAAAGTATTTTTAACTTGAATCTACATTTTTAACTTTTCTGGTGTGTCCACCCGCGAATGACTGCTACAGGTTACACAAACTACGTGCTCTGTTCTTGTAATGGTCGTCGTGTTGAATTACAGTAGGCAGAGGTAAACAGATTTCAACAGATAATTATAAATTGCTTGAAAAGAACAATCAAATACTATAACTACCATGTTGCTGTCTTGTATTCGGTAGGCAACCAGATCGATTCCTGACAGGGCAATTTTTTGTCATTGCCCAGATTTATCATAGCTTCCTTCCAAAACGTTAAAACCGACAGAGTGACAGGTTATGAAGGACAACTTGTATTCATTATTTACTATCATTTCATGTAGAATAATAGATTAGCCTTCTGCTTTATGAACTGTTATTATGTGTAATATGTTATTACTGTGTTGATGCACTTATATCTTTAGATTACTCATTCCGCTTCCTCTCAATGTGTCGGAAGCAGTACAGAGAAAGACAAATGCCCTGGATATATAATGTGGGAAATAGGATACAGTGCCTAGGTTAAGAATGAGTGGAGCTATACAACCACTCCCCCTCTATGACTTTATGGCATGGAGAGTATCAACTTTATATTCTGGAAGTCAGTTACTGGTAACATTAGTAACACATTATGTTGTAAATTACTATTTTGGTGCATTTTATGTTAGTTTAGTTATTCTTCTTCCTCTACACGTGTCAGAATCAATACACAGGAAGGTAAATATACTGGATACATAGTGTGGGAAATGGCTATAGTGCCAAGGTTTAGAATGAGTGGAGCTATATGCCTTCATGGCATGGACAGGGGAAACTCTTAAGCATAGGAAATAGATTACTACTAGTATTAGTAATAAGTTTTGCTGTGAATTACTGTGTTGGTGTTTTGACACTAGTTTATTTATTCTGCTGCTACTGAGGAGTAATGAGAGAAATGAATATACTGGTTTTTAATACTGGAAACACGATACTGTCAGTATTGATAACATTATATAATATAGCACATTGGGTTCGTGGTTTGTCACTTTAGGGTATCCATTCTGCTTCATCTTAGCATATAACCAGTAGTTCATAAAAAAAGTAAATAAGTATTTTGGTTATATAATACAGCGAATTGATTACTGTTAGGATTCGATAATTTACGTTGCGAATTGTTGATCTGGTGCTTTGACGTGTTTATCAGTCTACTTTATCTGTATATATAAATTGAGTGCTATCTGGTTAGTCATTTAAATTCAAATGGGTTAGGTAACACAGCGATACAAATTCACATGGTTCAGTCACCAGTGATGTACCTTGCTATCAAAACCGAGCTTCTAAATGTAAAGCTTATCTCACTGATTAATTTTGCATTTCCCCTTGCCGTTCCGTGTTTTCGGTGTGACACCAACATGAAACCACAGCACTACATTCCCTCCACCCACAACTTCTCCTCTCTCGTATCTTTGTAACCCGACGCTCTCAACTTCACTGACGTCTTCATTCTTCTCTTACTTCGCCGGTTTAGGCCCAGTTGGCCTGTTTGTGACCTTCAACATAGAGTCTTTAGCTCTGGGTCTTATTGTGCAGTCTATAACAACTCGTTATTTTACTGCTTTCATCATAGTTCCTACGGTTTGTTTTTGTATAACGGCTGTGTTTTGTCCCCATAACATGTTTCATACGTTGCTTCCTATTGCTGCCGCTTGTCTGTCTGCTTAAAAATACAGGAATATTGTCGCGTCCTGAAGGGTGACCTTACGAATATTTTATTTTGCTGTAATCGAAATTTCTTGATTCCGAAACCCTTATGCCTGATTTTTTTTTTGCAGTGTTTTTCAAGTTTCTATTTTAATCCCAGGATGATAGCATGAATAGCTCACTTCAGCCCAAGTAATTCGACGAATGTAACTCCACTTATTCCTCGCTGACGTTATACGTCGCGGGTTCAGCACCAGCTGCCCTGTTAGTAACCTTACAAAAGAGAACCTTAGTCTCTTCAGAACATTTTATGGTCCACATGAACTCATTTTCGAGTTATGTTTTATTCAACCCGTTGTGTACCGATGTATGGAATAGATCTGTGAAACATGCGGTGTTGTGCCGCTTGAGAAGATGTCTTCTGTATCTCATGAAATGGGTTCCAGTGAATACGTTTCGCGTGGTTGTACTGTGCTTCTAGGTTAGACTGAGAAGAAAATGCCTCTGTGACACTCTACGTGTACACGTCAGAACACGAATGGCACTGCTCTGTAGATACTTTGACCTTATAATATCAGTTTGTTGGCTCTAGACGTGGACATCGCTGTAAAATAAAAAAAAAATGTTCCTTTTGATTCAACTCATAAACCCAACCTTACGTGCACTTGAATATGAACACAAGAGATGCACTAAATCTATTACATGTTTCGGCACTGTATCGGCACTTCATCAAAGAGTATTCGTAGCAGTTAAAGTGGTGCTTTCGAAAAGGTCCGTTGTATGCAGCACAGTCATGCACTTGCACACCTGTTAAAATTTAAACTAAAACACAGGAGAAAGCACCCATAAAATGCTAAAATGTTTATTATTCACTATCTTTTGTGATGGTACCACAGCAAAAGCACGCGATTTGTTCTTGAATATTTCACTTATGACTGTGGTTCGTTGGATATTGTTGGTATTACGACCACAGTACTGTCAGGTTATTATCAACCAGATAAAATACATTCCACTGATAGTGCGATGCTGGGATGTCAAGATAAATGACAATTGTACGTTGGCAACATGCATTTGAATGGCACAAATCACCCATCTATTTTTGTTTCTGCTAACACACTAACGAACTACCAATCCTCTCTTGTGGTTGTGGACCTCTTCTGCTTTCTGCATGGCCGGCGTATCTAACTAACACGATTTGAACATCCACATGCATCAATTGCCAACCGGTGTCAGTTAGTGAAGTTAAAAATTGTTTTCAATTCTAATTATTCACATAGTACTAATTTTAGTTTCTGCTGAATTTATATTTCTATATATTCGATTTTCTTGTGGTAAAAAGTCCGTTTTTTAATTAAGCAAGCTTGCTATACTTTATCATTTCTCAAATTCTGCCCATCGTATAAATTTTCCTAAACAGGATATCGGAGTCTATTATGGATAAGTAAACAAGAAATTAATTAATTAAATGTAATAAAGTTTGTCTTCTCCGAGCCATTGCAGGGAGTGCGAGTAGTACTGTAGTTTTCTGGGGGGGGGGGGGGTTT
>Ga0136643_10016529_pt1 | contig 11095 bp, 5 predicted proteins | sample TergutLab28metaG_FD_96883 | JGI IMG/M metagenome (GOLD analysis project Ga0136643, IMG submission 96883) | Labiotermes labralis P1 segment gut microbial communities from Petit-Saut dam, French Guiana - Lab288 P1 (version 3) (version 3) | ecosystem: Host-associated > Arthropoda: Insects >... | reverse complement strand
TTTACTTGTGCGTGTGTGTATGTGTGTATTTGTGTGTGTATGTATGTGTGTGTGTTTCTGTGTGCATGTGATTGTGTGTGTGTGTGTGTCTGTGTGTGTTTGTGTGTGTGTGTGTGTGTGTGTGTGTTTGTGTGTGTGTGTGTGTGTGTGTTTATTTGTGTGTGTGTTTGTGTGTGTGTGTGTGTGTGGGTGTGTTTGTTTGTGTGTGTGTGTGTGATTGTGTTTGTGTGTGTGTGTGTGTGTCCCACTGTAAGGAAAATCCTTCTCAGAATCTGTTAAGCCGCTAACGATTAACGTTCTTGTTTGTGCATCAGTTATCAGAAGAATGTCCTTTCTTTAAGTACAGGTCGCATGTAACTCTTACTCTGTGTAAAACGTTATTCCAGTATTATGAATTTTATCACGTAACCTGTTAATCGTCAAAATAATAGAATGATAGGTGTATATAATTGTAGTTTTTGTTTAGATTTGCGACTTTAATTTGAAAAGATTTTGACATAACAGTCTTCGATGACAGTGGGGCTGGTTCCCTCCGAGTACTTCTGTTGTCCCCAGTAACCATCATTCCGTCAGTGTCCTATACTCATTCGTTTCTGTTACTGACGCTGCATAATCTTCAGCAGTTGGAAGCGTCGTTAACTAATACACACGCCACTGCATCCTATGCAATAAAAACAACCTACGGTATGACCCACGAACTAAGAGGTGGCTGCCATGTTCTTCTCAAACGACTTGCCTCACAGTAAGATTAAACGTGTGGTATTTTGAGCCCCGCCAAAGCCGTTCTTGAAGTAAAGTAAAATTTCCTTAGACTCTTTGACGTTACCTCATATGGTACTTAGGGGAGAAGGGGACGAAATTTCTTTAAGTTTCTGTCCAAGCGCTGACTGTATTTAACGAAAACCCCTTTGTTTTCACTCTCTGTATTCCAACATGTAGGTTATCATCAAAAACGCCACGACAGAATTTTTTTAAATTTATTTGCTTTCCCGTTGCAATACCTTCTCAGTTAATAAAATCTTTAGATATTGCAACGCATTCAAATAATCCAGAAATGGTTAGCAGTCATCACAGTAAAGCGCTGGTAAACAAACAGGGCCCGCATATCTCTTTGCTTTGGCCTTTCAGTTATCATTGATAACTTTAACCCTTGTCCCTGACAACACGTGAACCTTGCGATTAACCTTATTGCTAGAGCCATGACCTTTGGCCTATGCTGTGACCTGCAACTTGTACTACATTGTGTTACGTAGAGTGACTTTATTATTTATATGGATTATGTAGATATATCTAACATTTATGGTTATTGTTGTCTTTCGTGTGAATTTATTACCACCCACGCAGATTAGGCAGAGGTTACGCCTGTTCAGGCTTCGTTTGTTTTTTTTATTTTGGTCTATCAAAGATTCACTATATAGAAACTTTGTAATTACAGATAAATTACCGAATTTTATCCCATTTATCCCCTTCAAGCAATCAGTCCATTATGTACAATAGTCAACTCTCTCTTGTTTTAACCCTTTAAAGCATGGGTCTGCAACCCGCGGCCAGCCAGGTTGTATTATGCGGTCCGCGTCCTCATCTTTAAACTGTGTATGATATAAAAATTACACAATAATTTAGGCGTTATATGTGTCACTAACTGTTATTTCTTCACAAACTACCTGCGAACCAACACACAATAACGCATGTGGCCCTTCGTCATAAAAAGCTGCAGGCCATGTTTTAGAGCAGTGTCTCTTAAACTGGGTTTTGCGGAATCCCAGGTTTCCGCAAAGGAGTGTCTGGGGTCCCGAGAGACGAACATTCGTAATGGCGGAAGAGTTTTATTTGAAGTGCTAAATTTGTCTATGTGAATTAAAATTCGTGTGGCGACATTCTACTGTAAATATTCCGTCACTGATAGCACGCACACAATCAATCGCAGCTTCAATCCAGAAGCTTATTAATTCTGCAGTCAAATCAGTTTGCGGAGTTTGCCATAGACAGTCGATGTGTCAGGCGACACGATCAGGTTATCGATCAGTTTGAGGTTAGCAGTTGATTTTTTTTTAATTATATAGAGGAAATCCCGCAGCGTTTATAAGATTTTCAAGGCCATCTGTCACAATCCGCCAGACAAAATTATGTTTCCTTACGCATGACTGCGTGTTAAATATTGCTCTGTAAAGACCATTATCAGGCCACTGTCACAAAAACTTTCAAAATAAGATAAAAGCAGTTATAATTCACATTATGGGAACACAAATGTGTTACAGTGGTTATAATAATGCCAAGTTATATAAAACTATATCTGCTACAAATCGGAAGGTCGCTAGTTCGAACCCAGCTGGTGTCATTGGAATTTTTCATTGATATGAAATCCTTCCGATCGCAGTATGGCCCTGGAGTCGACTCAGCCTCTAATAGAAATGAGTACGAGGAGCATTTCTTGGGGTAAAGGCGGCCGGTGCGTAAGGCTGACAACCTTACCACCATCATGTGCCGTTGTCATGAAATCTGGGACCCTTAACTTAATGGAACCCTCTGGGCCACTGCAGGCCTGTAACGGGACTGCTTTACCTTTTTATACAAAACTATATGAAATTATCGAAGATTTGTTGTATCGGTAGACGGTGGTTGTGGAGTTCCAGTCTTCGAGTTCTGTATAAGTGGTGTTAACAATATTAAAAATATCAAGTGGAAGAAAAATTATTAAAAAATCAAATAAAAATTGTGTATGTAAAAGAGAATTGCAGGTTGATTTTTACACCTAATGTGTTTGAAAGATAAACAAATGCTGGTATTTATTTTATATTGGACTTATTGTGGACAGGTAAGAATTCTTCAGTAAATGCTGTGGCCTTTATTTTATATTGGACTTATTGTGGACAGGTAAGAGTTCTTCAGTAAATGCTGTGGCTTTTATTTTATATTGGACTTATTGTGGACAGGTAAGAGTTCTTCAGTAAGTGATGTGGCTTTTATTTTATATTGGACTTATTGTGGACAGGTAAGAATTCTTCAGTAAATGCTGTGGCCTTTATTTTATATTGGACTTATCGTGGAAAGGTAAGAGTTCTTCAGTAAGTGCTGTGGCTTTTATTTTATATTGGACTTATTGTGGACAGGTAAGAGTTCTTCAGTAAGTGCTGTGGCTTTTATTTTATATTGGACATATTGTGGACAGTTAAGAGTTCTTCAGTAAGTACTGTGGCTTTTATTTTATATTGGACTTATTGTGGACAGGTAAGAGTTCTTCAGTAAATGCTGTGGCTTTTATTTTATATTGGACTTATTGCGGACAGCTAAGAGTTCTTCAGTAAGTGCTGTGGCTTTTATTTTATATTGGACTTATTGCGGACAGGTAAGAGTTCTTCAGTAAATACTGTGGCTTTTTTTCAGGGTTCAAAGAGCTAAAATAAATTGAAAAGCATGGCTTTAAGCATAGTGTTTACTGTTGAAGCCTTCATCTACTGTAGCGTTCATAGAGACTGCATCTTTTGCCCACATATTGTATTAAGTTCTAGGTATGGTTCTCCGAATGAAAGAATATGAAATGAAAATTCATTAACTGGTTGGCCTTTGTAAGGCATACGGTGTGTTTATATAAATTTTAATTAAGTTTTCGGCCTGATTACTTTCGAAATATTCAGTGTTTCTCCCGCGCCGTGTGACATTGGTGATCTCAGGCATAGAATCTCTGTGAGTTAGTAAGTCTTGTTTGGAAGTCCATGCTCACTTTCGTAAAGACAGACACGTTACGCAATTGTAATGTTTTGTTGTCTGGTCTTGGCGATGCAGGTTGTGCCTGTTAATTACCACCAACAGTCCTTGTATCTTCCTGACACAATCTTTACGGTCGTCTTACTCTTCAACCAATTATTTGATGGTAAATCTACGTACTTCGCCTATATACTGTATCCGTCTCTTCATGTAATATGTTAATTTACTGAACTAAATATTATGGATCATAAGCGTCTGGAATTTCAGGATGACTTTAGTTGTCTAAGCCTTTTTTTCTGACATTCACAGGACCGTGCGTCGTGATATATTCTTATAATAAAAGCGAACAAAATGTATTATTTCTCAATTGAAATCTGTCCGAAACATGTAGAGTTCTTTACCAAAATGAAGTTGAAATAGTGCATTTTTGTGCTTTTATTATAAGAATGGTCTAATCTTAATAATAGTTATTATTATTATTATTAACTGCAATTGGGTTGTCACCCGGTGGCAGTGGTTATTTTACATGTATACGAAATATGAAATTGTAATATTTTAATACTTTCATGAATTTGGTGGAGAAACCTGAAGGACGCAGACTACTTAAAAGTCCTAGTCTTGGAATGGAGGATAATATTAATATGGATCTTAAAGAATTGAATGGGAGAGCGTGGGCTGCATAGGTCGGGCTAAGGGTAGGGACAAATGGCGGGCTTTTATCACACGATAATGAAACTTCGGCTTCCATAAAATGTGCGGAATTTTTTAACTAACTGAGGGAAATATTCATTTTTCAAATAAGAAGTTTGCTGCATAGACTTCTTTATGTTTAGGCCTATATATTGCGTAGTTTCAATAAGTGGGTCTTCAGTCGCAAAAGTTTTGAAGTGTTTATAGACAAAATATTACAAAGAGTGCCACTTACAAAGTTTTGTCGATGTTTAATTCCGAACCACGAACATAGGACTTACGGGAATTTGGGTCACAACCTGCACGCCCTCGGCTCTGGATGGAGGTGAGTGGTCACCTTCATGACCCGGACGTACTGATCCACATTTGATACGGGGCCTGGTGGGCCCCATAGACGGTCTGAACTTGATGTCGAAGCGAAAAGCTGCTGCAGTATGTCAACCAATAAATGCACTTTATAAAAAACAAATACTATAAAAACACAATTCATGTTAAATACCAACTGCTACATGTTTCGGCACCGGAGTGCCGTCTTCAGGGAGTCTACGAACACAAATGATCACAAGTGTGACCCTTTGTGTTCGTAGACTCCCTGAAGTTAACCCTATATATTCGTAGACTCCCTGAAAGTAATCCTTTGTGTTCGTAGACTCCCTGAAGGTAATCCTGTGTAGTCGTAGACTCCCTGAAGATAATCCTTTGTATTCGTAGACTCCCTGAAGGTAATCATTTGTGTTCGTAGACTCCCTGAAGGTAATCCTTTGTGTTCGTAGACTCCCTTAAGGTAATCCTTTGTGTTCGTAGACTCCATGAAGGTAATCCTTTGTGTTCGTGGACTCCCTGAAGGTAATCCTATGTATTCGTAGACTTCCTGAAGGCAATCATTTGTGTTCGTAGACTCCCTGAAGGTAATCGTTTTTGTTCGTAGACTCCCTGAAGGTAATCCTATGTATTCGTAGACTTCCTGAAGGCAATCATTTGTGTTCGTAGACTCCCTGAAGGTAATCCTTTTTGTTCGTAGACTCCCTGAGGGTAATCCTTTTTGTTCGTAGACTCCCTGAAGGTATTCCTTTGTGTTCGTGGACTCCCTGAAGGTAATCCTATGTATTCTTAGACTCCCTGAAGGTTATCATTTGTGTTCGTAGACTCCTTGAAGATGGCATTCCGGTGCCGAAACTTGTGGGAGTTGTTACTTATCATGAATTGTGTTTTATGATTTTTGTACTGAACTGTTTTTCACTAAGTGCATTTATTGGTTAATACACTAAATATAACAAAATGCACGGTGTGACTGACAGAACACCAACTGCCCATGCCTTCAGTCGAATTCCTGTCTTCCACTTCTTAGCCGGTTATTGTTGCTAACCTGCCCGAGTCTGGAACAAGAAGCGTAAACGAATTCCCATGTGACAGAAGTTACTGACTAGTCACTATATGCTGTCATAATAACAGCCATCGTTCGTAAGGAGTAACAATAAATAAACTTTTGAAGAAGTGGTTATGGTTATTTCAGGTAATATCAATTAAGTTCTAATCTGAAATAGACACTAGGAGACTATAAAGTAAATAAAAACGCAGATAACATGTTGTTTACAGTTTAATATGCTGTATGTTGTTGGAAACAACTTGTTCCAAATTAATTTACGCAATGGCGTCTTGTGTTATGGTGCAGGACTGCTTAAAGAACAAGAGTTGCCGCATGCACGTTCACTGAATTACGACCATCTTATGACTTTACTACACTTTACATTTCCTCACATGGATTATTTTTTGTAATTTTACAATCGAAAGTAATTTTTAAACAAAAATCCGCTCACAAATTATAGGAAGGATTGTGTGGAAGCACAGACTATTGAATTACACGCTGTTCTGTTTAATCTGCCATTTATATCATTTTCCGTCTATTGTCTTTTGTTCGCGGGGTTTTCTTTTCAGTTTTCAGTCTTTCAGAAGTGTCGACGACGCAAGTCATCCAAACGCTGTGTTTATACGAGCTACATGCCCAGCCCATCTCATTCTTCTCGATTTTATTACCCGCACAATACTGGGTGAAGAGTACAAATCATTTAGCTCCTCGTTATGCATTCTCCTCCATTCCCCCGTTATCTCGCCCCTCCTAGGTCCAAATATTCTCCTCAACGCCATATTCTCAAACACCCTCAGCTTCCTTTCCTCCCTCAATGTCAACGACCAAGCTTCACACCCATACAAAATAACAGGCAAAATTATAGTTCTATATATATTAATCTTTAAATTTATAGGCATATTTGTACGTATACAAATATGTACTTAATTATAGTACAATTTTGACAGATCGCCTGTGTCTAGCGCCGAGGTTATGGAGATTGTGCCTCCATTTCCAGATACCTTTTCTGGACGCGGAATCTTAATTAAATTTACTGAAGGAAAGGTTGAAGTAGCACTTCCATTCGTGGTTGCTACTACAGCCTTTTCGTTATTGAAACTTTGTTGGTGACACACGTAAATCAATAAGAAGGAAAACTCCACACTTTACTATATTTCGATGTTATTAGAGGTGTTTAAATACACAGATGGAAGGCATAAATGCCTATGACCGGTGACTGGAATTCGAAACACTTATATCTGTCTCCTAAACAATAGTCAGATATGACTATCGCTGGGACAGTATGCATTCAGGTATAGTCCTGTGATTATTGAGATAATGTATGGTTGTAGCAGTAGTAGCAGCAGTAGTAGTAGTAGTAGTAGTAGTAGTAGTAGTAGTAGCAGAAGCAGCAGCAGGGACAATAAAAGTCAAGTTCACCGGTCAGCCGTGTGTACAAAATTATACAAAGTGAGGTAGGCATACAAGCAGAATAACAAAATTGGTGATTTTTTGTCCAGTCAGAGATTGAATAAATTAGGGGTAATCCCAGCCGTTGTAACCTGTCTTGGAATTTCGTCTGCGAACTTCCAAAATGCAAATCGAATAAATGACTACTAAGCCGTGGGGTTTGCTTGCCCTTCTTTATGTTCCAGTTTAATGACACTAAATTCAGATCATAATTTCAAGTGTCTCGTTGTCTATTCCGTTTTGTAAAGTCTCTCAACCCTCTTCCGTTAATCGACAATAATTCAGTTAATGAGATGTTTGAAATTTGGCTTTTTTCCATGACTCAGCAGCTCCTATTGGGCCAGGCTTCCTCATTATCGAGGCTTCACGGTCACTCTCAGCCACACAACACTCGGTAGGACTCCTCTGCACAGTAATTAGCCCGACACAGAGACCTCTATCTGCCTACACAGCCCTGGCAGCATTCGAACCCACAATCTCAGCAAGCGAGCGGCCCCAGATCCACTTCTTAGGCCGCGCGGGAACTGTGATGGGCTGAAATTTGTCTTACTGTCTGGAATTTCAAATATAGCCAGCAGGCTAAAGTGTATCCCACTCCAGCTCTCTCTGCCTTTCTGTATTGCATTTCAGTCAGTAAACTTGGTGGTGGGTGTGAAAACAAGAGGTCCAGTTGGGAGAGGGAAACGGTCAAATAGCTGCGCATGTAATTAGGAGGACACTGAACATCGCCGGTTACACCCCCAGCCTTCGAACGCGTCGTCAATCAAACTAATCGTTCTTCTACTGACTAACTAACCACATGGAGTAGAGTCCAAGTTGAGAAGCTAAAATGTTCTCAGCAAGTCAAGAAGTTCTCCGTATTTTATGGAACCTGAAGATTCGTCACCGCATTTACAAGAGACCGCTAACTGTCCCAATTCTGAGCCAGATCAATCCAATCCATACCTCCTCATCCCACTTACTGAATTTTCATTTTGATATTATCTTTCCATCTACACCTAGGTTTTGCAGGTGGTACCTTTCCCTCACTTTTCTCCATCCAAGCCCTACATGCCCCTCTTCTCTCCCCCATGCGTGCTACCTGGCCCACCCACCTCAATCTTCTTAAGTTTATTCAGTGAGGAGTACGGCTCGCAAAGCTCCTTTTTATGTAGTTTCCTCCACACCTTGTTACCTCGTCCCTCTTAGGCCCAAATATTCTTCTCAGCACCCTATTCTCAAACACCCTTAGCCTACGTTCCTCCCTCAATGTGAGTGACCGAGTTTCACACCCATACACAGCAACAGGCAAAATTATAGTTATTCATATCTCAGTCTTTTTATACTTGGATAACAAACTGGAAGACATAATATTCTGCACTGAATGACAACATTCTCTTTTTTCTGCTAAGTCCCAAAATTAGCCTTGCTGACAGTCGGTACGTCATCGTCTTTCTGATCACATTCTTATTGTCAGGAGGATTTCAAGACAATGTCGAGGTGGAATATAGGCCTACGCTTTCCACGAACATATTATTAATGACGGCAGAATACCAGCCAGAGGAGTTTAGATAATCTGAACAATTTAAGAAAGAAAACTGTTAGATATTTTAGGGAGGGAAATGAAAGATAAAATTTAAAATGTTTGGTATGAATTGACAGTATGCAAGATAGTGCTCGTTTCGACGTAGCTTTTGTCGTGTGACACTAAACGTGTTTATTTTTCTTTTTCTTTTTCAGATTCAGAAAGCAGTGTCGGCGAAGTAACATACTTCGAGACTTCTTGGGGTGAGTAATGTACGAATTTATTTTCTTCGTCTTGCTCTGGTTATAGTCTCGTTAGCAAATCCCGAAAAGCAACTATTAGCTTAGTTATGTGTTTCTGTCCCTCCGTCCGTTCGTCGGCAAGGAGCAACTCGGCCCCCACTGGACGGATTTTAATCAAATTTGATATTTGAGTTTTCGTAAGTCTGTCGGGAAAGATCAAATTTTGCTAAAATATCACGAGAAGTTAGGATATGTTACGTGAAGACGTTTGTGTACAATTGTAATGTCTCTTTGAATTCTTCTTAGAATGACAAATGTTCCAAGCAAATGTTGTAGAGAAAATGAAAACAGCCAGTACATTTTCAACAAATATTTTCCCAAAATTATGCCTTTTATAAGCTAATGTTGAAAGATGAGGTACAGCCAGACAGGCCACAGGTGACAATATGATAGCAAGCATACCTTTTGTACATGTGTTTACCTTATGTGCATGTTGTATTTGAAGATGTCTTGTATGTATTTTTGTTAGTTGTCTTGTGTGTATTGTTGTCATCTTATGTGTATTTGCTTTACTATGTGTGTATTGCTGTTTTTACTTTAGATGCCGGACTGCTGGCTAGAAGTTAGTATTCGGAAGGTCCTGCGACCGGCCACCTCGACACAGGTTTTTCTTTGTTTCCCTGTGTCTACAAGCAAATGCTGAGATGGTTCCCAAGATTCCAAGTTGTCACTAAACGTTTCTCACGTAGCCCTCCCGACTTAAATTCAGTAGTGACCGATTTCGTGTTTTGTATACATGTAAAATAACCATTGCCACCGGCTAACAAAACAATTGCAGTTGATAAATATTATCACTATTAAATGACGCATTTGCATACCCGGATAATTAAGGCCAGTATATAGATACCCCACACATAAAATATAATATATGTTATTGTTAAAAACGAAATATTTTGTAGCTCGACAAAAGCACAAAAGGAACCCATTGTTGTATTTCCATTAAAAAAATAAACACTTATATATTGTTGGCAGCTACACCTACGCCAACAACAATCAAAAGTGAACGTGTTGTTTCGTGTCCTTGCGAAAAGTGGTAACGAGAGCGCGCCACACTGTAATGTTGTACACACAAGAGCTATTGTGTAGTTAATGAAAATGAGATTTTGCGACTAAACAGCTATCTGTTTCTCTAATCGTAATAATTATGTGCATTGTCACCAAGCCTCAGTAACTCTAGCCATCTTTCTGGTGGTTCTTTCAGTTAATGAAAATAAGATTTTGCGACTAACAGCTTCCTGTTTCTGTAATCGTAATAATTATGTGCAGTGTCACCAAGCCTCAGTAACTCTAGCCATCATTCCGGTGGTTCTTTCAGTAGTGTCGCCACATCATTCTGGTGTCGCCACATTATTCTGGAAGAACTTCAGCGATTTAAAATGAGTTTTCGAAAACCACATTCGGTTTAAGGGAACCAATAAAGTGTTATGAATCCTCATCATATTGTAGGGTAGATGTTCGACAGTGGTACTTGTTTCTGTCCATACAGTGCTGTCTGAACGAGCTGTGTGGGTAATCGGACATGCTGTGGTACAAATTATTTTTATCCGGACGATGATTTGTAATTTTCAGACGGATACACCATTGAATTTTAAGCTCATGGTTCCGTGCGTCATAATTCAATGTTAATAAAATCCAACTAGATGCAACAGTATGCAGATATTTATTTACTGCAAAGTCACTCTACATGTTTCGGGTGTCACAGCACCCGTCGTCAGGAGCACTAAAAACTGTAACCGCAACCTCCGGTACAGGTCATAATATCGGTACAGCTACTTCCTTCCAACGTGGCCTGATCGGGAGGCCACGTTGGAGGGAAGTAGCTGTACCGATATTATGACCTGTACCGGAGGCTGCTGTTACAGTTTTTAGTACTCCTGACGATGGATGCTGTGACACCCGAAACATGTAGAGTGACTTTGCAGTAAATAAATATCTGCATAATGTTGCTTCTAGTTGGATTTTATTAACATTCGATACACCATTGCTTAGATTTTATTAACATTCGATACACCATTGCTTAGATTTTATTAACATTCGATACACCATTGCTTAGATTTTATTAACATTCGATACACCATT
>Ga0136643_10016528_pt1 | contig 11095 bp, 5 predicted proteins | sample TergutLab28metaG_FD_96883 | JGI IMG/M metagenome (GOLD analysis project Ga0136643, IMG submission 96883) | Labiotermes labralis P1 segment gut microbial communities from Petit-Saut dam, French Guiana - Lab288 P1 (version 3) (version 3) | ecosystem: Host-associated > Arthropoda: Insects >... | reverse complement strand
TTAGATTCGCGGTCGTGAGCTGGATTTTGGAAAAATGATAGAGCCGCTGTACGTGCCGTAAGAACAATACAATAATTTATTATTTTATTTATTATTTATAATATTATATTAATATAGCGGGCTTCGGTGGTCTAGAGGTAGCGTGCTGGCCTTTGGTACCCAAGTTCGCGGGTTCAAACCCGGCCGAAGCCGTCGGATTTTTAGGGCGAAAAAATCCTCAGCGCGCCTTCCTTTGGAGGGGAATGAATTATATAATATTTATAATTTATTATTCGTCAGATTCGCCGTCATCTATATGAATGTACGAAGCATTTAAATGGCCGCAGCGCTAATCAGTTGTGGTGCGTTTGTACCGCTGGCAGTTAAATGGCCACTTCACACACGGAGCGTTAGTCGGTTAACGGTTAAAGCATTGGTAATATCCAACATTATTCAATCAGTCTGCCTTGTAGGAAGGGGCGGTTGAAGGAAAGTTGCGGATTAGAACCGCGAACTAAAATTTTTTACGTTTAAGAAATCGGCAAACCTAGTGCGGATTGGATTCGAGAATATACGGTATATCCGAAACGGCGTGTCTTCACGGGACGGTAGGAAATCAATCTTTAAATGTAAGTCGGGGTAAATTTGGCTTGGCATCCAGCCCTTGTCAGTCCATGTGAGATCTGGAGTGAACAAAGTGGCCTAATGCAGGTTTTCCTCGGTGTTCTTCCGTTTTCCTATGTCAGTATCGTTCCACCAATGCTCCATACTCGTATTCATCTACACGTTGCTCTTACCAGAATGACAAATGGGCGAAGCATAGGAACCTTCTAAAAAGCAGTGCCCTTTCGCAAATCGTGGAGCGCTGGACAGAAAAGTACTTTTACTTTTGTCTTTAAAGGTTTAATAACACGAATAGACACACAGGTACTACGGAACTACTGACCAAGTTGGTTATCATCGTCGTTGTCGTCATCACCACTACTACCACCACCACCTAAGATGCCGGTTACAAGAAGTATTACGGGCAGCAGTTAGGATAACAAACATAGATGCTGTCAGCAAACCTGTATGACATATACTATTGCTGTGTGTACAGTGAAGAACTCCTGATGATGGACAGAGGAACTGTCCGTAACATGTAGATTTTACTCCAAAAATAAAATTGAGAAATTAGCGCATCTATTTGGTTTTATTATAAGACGTCGGTGTGATTGTCTGTCGGTGTGATCAAATGTCTGTGATATACCGTCGCTTCATAATATGTCGCGGTCCCGTCTTTCAAAACCTCAGTCTGATCCCACCCTCCATACTTAGTGTTGCACCAGTGCAAAAGTAACGCTTCCCTTGTGTGTCTGAGAAGTACCTTTCTTGTGTGCAACCTGTCACGTTCTTGCTAAAACAAGCCGAAAAGTTTTTTGCTACATTTAAGTGAAGTCAGTGTCAAAACTCGTGAGAAAATCTCATGAACTGTATTTTGGCTGTAAGGTCGGAGATCCAGATAAAGTTTGGGTTCCGAGGATTTGCTGCAGCTCATGTTCAAAAAACTGGGCAGGCGATGGATAAAGAAAGCGAAAGCTTTGCCTATTTACGGCAAAAAAATTTGCAAAATAAGTTACGTAAAGATGAAAGAATGAATTTTCTATATTCTCGGAGTACAATCAACAAGATGCGACGTTTCTCAATTTATTTATTTATTTCTGTAAGAAGCTCTGCATGTTTCAGACGGTTTTTCCGTCCATTATCAGGAGCTCAAAACTGCACACACAACGTCAGGCATTTGTCTGACCATTACTGCTGTATGTGCAGTTTTGAGTTCCTAATGATGGATGGAAAAACCGTCTGAAACATATAGAGCGCCTTACAGAAATAAATTGAAAAACGTCGCATCTTGTTGGTCGTACGCTGAGAATATACTAGTGACGAAATGGATCTATGAATGTTAAAAGATTTTGTTGGTTCTCAAACTAAACAACTATTCGAAGACAGTACAAAATCACATTCTACAGACAGAAGACCCTTGAAGGCATGTAACAGCGTCTGCAGAAACTTTCCAGGCCATAAAAAAAGAAAATTTCAGCGAAATTGTGCAAGGAGCTAATTTCATCACATCCGGTGCCAAGCGGTGTAACATGTTACTGAAACTTCGTTTTTTGCGTTCCCACTTGCATTTTTTCCTGAAAACACGACAGCCGTCTCCGACGAACATGTCAAAAATTCCATCGGTGTATTTCCCTAATTAAAATGGGGTACAGTGGAAAATTGAGTCTAAATACGTCCTGCTGGTATCTTATAAAGCAGACACAAACTGGCGAATACAAGCAGCAAAAGAAGACCAAGTAGTGTTTAATGGTGAATTTTTTGTACTTTGGATACTGCACATAGAGACAATGTTTATTATTTGACATTGTATACTGTAATTAAAAACCAATATGGTACTTCTTATGACACACGTACTTTTTGACTTGAATGTCTTCTCCTTAACAATGGTGGGTGACGGGGCAGTTTGGTTGTCAGCAATGTCAAAACTACAAGAACCACCCTGAACACCAACAAGGAGGGAATTTATTTTCTGTCGATCATTGTTATTTCCCTAGAATTAACTGAATGGTCTGAAAGCGCAGTCTTTTCTGTGAGGCTGGAGGTGAAGGAATACAAAGCCGACAATTCGGGATTTCTGGTATGTTATGCACTGTCGACTGGTAGCTACTGACGTTTCGCGTAAGTATGATGTTTTTATCTTTAGGGTCAAGGGCTTCAGGGTTGTGCTTGGTACGAAGACACTAAGGCATATGGAGTACTGGAGGCATTATTAACTTCGGTGCTAGATGCAAATGAGTTATCGCCTTCAAGATATGGACGATCTATCCGTAGGAAGGGCTGGGTATGCCCCACAGCCGATTAGGTAGATTTTAAATTTTAAGTCCATTACGAGCCTGAATATCCTGGGTTCGAATCGCAGCAGGGGTAACACATTTTTCTCTTCTCCAAGACGTCCAGACATACTGGAATGCACACCCAGCCTGATATTCAATGCGTAACGTCTTTCCCGGAGATAAAGCGGTCGATGCGTGAAGTTGACCAGTCACTTCCATATAGTGCCCAGGTTAAGAATCAGTTGAACTATACCTCTATTCCCCCCCCCCCCCTGTCCGCCATAACCGTGTGCAAAGGGACAATTTTACGTTTATGAAGCAGGCACTGGAAAGGCTAATGGAGGATACCTACTTAAAATGCGATAAACTCAACATTTTCAACAAGACAGAAAAGAATATAGTTCATAAGGTATACAAGATTTCCAAACGCGTTCTAGGCAGTTTGCGTTTACTTTCGGATTGGTATGTAAACGGCATTTCAAGACACAAACTGCATCAGATAAAACTAACAAAATTATACTTCAACAGCGAAATAATGCATAATATCGGAGTGCAACAAAATATGTGAAACCGTTTGTGGGGAAGCTCATTTATCAGCTTATATAAAGTGGGCTTTATAATGGGTCAATGTAGCTGAAAATCTAAATTATCCACAAAAAATCCCCTCCTTCCGCAATTAAAAATTCTACATCCTCAAGAACTGGTAACATGGAACAACATCGAAATAACCAACTGATAAACAAACTGTTACCGGTTCCTGTCATTAAGTTCCAGTGCAGGAAAGTGTCTGGAAACGCTGCACAAACGGCACAGGACGCTGAGCCCAACACTCGCATTTCGTTCTCACAACTTGCGCAGTGCATTCCCAGAATGGCACCACGGTCAAAAGCAGCCAACAACGGTTATGCAATCGGTACTCGGCACTCCACGCGTTACGCCCACTCCCTGATGACGTCGTTGTCCCCGCCTGTTATTCAGTTCCTCTCTTCACTGCACTGAATCCAATGGCCTTATTTGTTGACGTGGTTTTCGCAGGAGTGGAACCACTATTCGTTTTGCAATTTCATTATGACACTAGGACACGTTTACAAGTGCAGAGGAAGTGCATCTTTCTGGTGTACGTGGTGAGTTTCTACTGCAGCTAATGTTGAAGTAACCAAAAATTGTCCGAAAGGGCAAATGGCAGCATGTTAACATAGCGCGCCAATAAGGAAAAATGAAGATCGACACTGTGAGGGCTTCCATGGGAATCGTATAAGCCAAAATTGCTACATTTTCTGCTGCGTCAAATGTCACGAGAATTCTGAGTAAAAATATCTTTCTTGGTGATATCTGGCAATTGTGCTGCAGAATACATCTACTTCAGAAGGAAAGTGCAGTCCGCCAAAGTAAACCTGGACATGTATTAAGAGCTCTCGGGCACTCCATTTCTAGAGAAACCGAATTCAAACATCACACAGGACCACGTAACACGCGCAAATATACTCTAGGGCAGGCTTTATGCGCACGTCTGAACATCACCCCATGAAGACAGGCATGTGCATGGGATCCGAACGTCACCTCGGAACTCGAGTATTCGAAGGATGTTTCGAACTGTAACAACAGACGACCTGAAGTGTTTTTACAACGCAATGACGCAAGGTTTGCGAAGTCCTAGAGGTAACATTTTACAGAATATCAAAAGTTACCGGACTAATTCATGAAGCCTACTCCTGTCCTGTTCAGGCTTCGTTCTTCAAGGTATATTTAGGTCATGTTACATTCAAAATAAAAAATATAATACAATTTAGCCCACGGTAGTGTTTCCCAAACTTTATGGCTCGTGGACCCCTTTTGTATTTGGAAAACAACCACGGATCGTCACATCTTGCCTCATTAGTGTCCAGGATAACAGGTATTCAAAGTTAAAAACTTACATCTCCTAACTGATTTTAGATAGCTATGAATACGTATCAGTAGCATACGTAATAACTCATTGCATGATTTGACCTTCATGGGTACAGACGGTTCCTTACTTACATACTTTACTGATTATACGAGATAAACACATCCTCAATTAAAGAAGTCCCGCGATTATTTTTAATTAAAAAATAAGTAAACTTAAAAGTAGTTCTTATGTTTATTGGGCCATGCGTCATCTTGATAGTTGAATGAAGATAGACCAACTTGATGTCGATTGCTTTATTATTTCATTATTTAATGCTCAACATGTTTCGGATGTCAATACATCCATCCTCAGGAGCTTCCGACTTATTTGTTGTGTTATTTCATGGGTTGTATTACTCAGGTTCGATGCGTTTTGGTGTTACGTGGTGGTTTGGTTGGGGTGGTGCGGTATCCGGATGCAGGCTGAAGCCAAACCACAACGTAACACCAACACACATCGTACCAGAGCAACACAACCCACGAAATAACTCAACAAATGAGTCGAAAGCTCCTGAGGATGGATGTATTAACATCCGAAACATGTTGAGCATTAAATAATGAAATAATAAAGCAAGTGACATCAAGTTCTATCTTTATTCAACTATTAAAAGCAGTTATTACAGAAATGTACCCACGGATCCCCTGGGAACTGGTCGCGGATCCCTTGGGATACGCGAAGCACACTTGGGGAACCACTCGCCTATGGGTTTGCGTACCGATGTTGTGAGCAGGTCACAACATCCAATCGCACTCCAGTTGGCACTCCACTTTTTAAGAAACCCAAAGTTCCATTACCGTATTCACAAAACAATATAATCAAGAGAAAGTCACAAATGGTTGCAGTACGGTGTTTCTGACTACGTGAACGAAGAATCTTGAAACGTTACCCTCACTAGCCACTACGCAAATCACAACAACCACATACCTGCCATGACTAGCAAGAGGAACAGAAGCAGAAGGCGCAGCAGCCGGGATTCGTGGAGATTCGAGGGGAATCCCCAGTCCATTACACCCCCGGGACTTCCCCCAGCAACGGCCGCCTCATGGCAAGTCGGGCATCCCCTGCAACAAAAGTACATTACATGATGATTTCTAAAATGCAATGATTATATGCTGCGGAATTGGGAAGGATGTGAAAGGAACTGGTCGTAACAACAGACTATTATCAAAACATGTACATGAGGAATGGGGAAAACCATTTAAACATGTGAAGCCAAAACGGGGAGTTTCGACTCAACTGTGATGTCAGCTTACGCGATTCTGACAGTTCTTTAAATGTGGGAACAGCAAGCACTGTCACATTTTCACCTGTCATCAACAAATTCTTATTAGCCGCTACAGATCAGCGTACACAGGCCCAAATTAAAAGCAGAAGGGTTCTGTTAATAACTTATGGGTCATTCAGTTAAAACGAGTGGTAATGATTCCTCTAAGGCGGGAAATATACTGTCGAATCGCTTCTTGATATCAATGAAATGGAAATACTTCCAATTCTCTCTTAAAGGTATGGAAATGCACCAGGTTAGTTACAGGGAAACAAGGCAATCTCCGCTAGGATCTTCAATCCATGTTTTTTATAAGGGAAATTCTACTCATTTTTAATGGGGCGCCCTCTCAGACATGCCAGGTCCAGTGACACGGCGATCCACTGTAATGATGTAAGCTAGGGATCGTGAAGCGACTGCATAATGGATCAGCAGCAGCCCCTTTCACAATGTCGTATCCCGCGCCTTTGTTCTAGCTTTTTGTTGTCAGGCGATATAAATAAGGGAACGTCCGAGGGAGCAGCATCTTACAGACCATGTGAGCGTGTATAATTCCGAGGACAGATCCCAATTCGAGATTTCTTTCCACCAACCACGTTTGGACAGACGCACACTGCAGGAGATGGAACTCCTCGAATAAAATGGACCTGTCTCTACAAGAACGTACCACTGGGCTTCTGAGCTAATTATTAGCATGAGTGACAGTAACAGTACCACCAGTTCCTCCAACACTGCGGAGGAACCGAGATGGTTCAGTCGGTAATGACTTGGCCACAGGCTGGACTGAGGAATCGTGTTTCCATTCCCGGCACGGGAAGAGATTCTCGACTCCTCCAAAGCGTCCACACCGACCCCTAGACGCACCAAGCCACTTATCGAGTGGCTCCCGAGTGCTCTTTTCGCGGAAGTAAAGCTGCCGCTCACCTCCAATGTCCGATTTTCTTTAATAGTGTGCGAACAGACGGCTTTGTGGCTTCACTGTCGTACTGCCAACAATCTTATTTCGCACACATAAAGCGTCAATAATGATCAATAAGTAGGATGCAAAGATACGTGCTGAAGAGTGAACCAATTATTAGTCTCTGTCATCTACAATTCAGTGTTATACACAGGATCGTCACTCTACCGAACTACCCAAAACAATCAACCAAATGCACATAACAAATTCCTTGTTGTGGAGAAAACATGTTCTTACCTAGTCAAGAAATTATATTATGGAGACGGGGGTTTATTACCGTTCCACAACAGCCAGCCACGTGTCCCAATTTTGCACCAGTCGCATCCACCCCACGACCTCCCATCTTATTCCTTGCAGATTAACCTCCCACTTACGTCTATCTACATAGCGGTCTTTTCCCTTCAGGTTTCCCCACTAAAAGCATCTTCTCTCTTATACGCACCACATGCCCCGCCCATCTCACCCTCCTTGATTTAATCCTCCGAATATTTGGTTAGGAGTACAAATCGCCAGCCTCTTTATCATATACCACCTACTGCCCCCTGTTACTTCCTTCCTCTTATGCCTAAATACTGTCCTCAGCGCCCTGTTCTCGAACACCCTCAGCCTATGTCCATACCTTAATGTGAGCAAACAGGTTTCGCAATTATACCAAGCAACGGGAAAATTACAGTTTTGTTATCTTTACGTTTTTACGCAATATGAAATACGATGACAAGAAATTATGCATCGAATGGGAGCAAGAACACTCATAATTTAATCCTCTAATGTATTTCTTCGTACACGCAATTTTTATTCTCATTTATCCTTCCACAAAAAAAAACAGTACAATACTCTGCTCGTTTAGTGCCTCCCTTGTCCCATATGACCTCCTGTACTCCCATTAAATCTAACCTAAACTTTTACAGCGTACAGAAGTTGCGAGGGTGGGCGCGGCTCCTTTAAGTTACGAAAAAAACGCAAGACTCTCTCGTAACGACAGGTTTCCTGTCCTGATTTGAAGACAGCATACGCTGAAGGCGTGGAATACCACCAAATATATTATTTATAACGAGAAAACGCAGTCTCCCTTTCAAACATTTCTGCAATTCAAGTAATTATGAATACCCCCTGTCATTTAAGAATTTAGAACCGTTCAAAATAGTACCTACAGCATGAAGATCTGTTATGTCTTGTCAAGGACAGACACTTTGTCCCTTCCCCTTGCCTAGCACTTCACCATCTTTAACCTGTAGATCAGGACTGCCAAATACCCGCAGATTAAATTCGATCAGCTGACAGACACAAAAGTTTGGAACCTTCTCTGTTAATCTGCTTTCGTGCAGTGCGTAAGACAACTGTACCCCTATATCATAACAGACGTCATATTTCAGACTTTTGAATATTATGCTGGTGTAACTTACGGAGCCACGGACGCCGAGCGGTCCAAATTGTCCACTCTACGAATGACCAAGGATAATACGGATAACAGTACAGCACGGAGTGTCAGTCCTACTCACAGATGAAGTCTGTTAATACTTGGAAATTACAACCCAAAATACACAGTATTTAGGGGACAACACCTGTCTATAATTTGTCTCCATGTCTGCAGACCGGACACTACTCCAGACTAACAGCACCTTACCTCCGGAATACAGCAAATCAAGAACGAGACGACCAATGTGGTAATCAACATCATAGTCACGAGCTTCTGATGATGGGCATAGTAGTGCCCGAAACATGTTAAGCCTACAAGAAGTACAATAAAATAACAAGTGCCATCTAGTTGGTTTTTTATTCTTCAATACTGCATATCAACAAACCGAATATGCAAATACAAATTTAAAAAATACAAAGACATAAGAGAAACTGAAATACATTTGCTTAAAATATCTCTGTCTACACCTTCCAGAACTGCACTCACATTTAACTGAAAGTTCTATAGTGGAATGGCTATGTAGTTTCACACACATTACACTTGAAAATAATAGGCATATACAAATGGTATGCACGTACAAAATCTTCATTTGATATTGGTTCAAGAAAGATCGAAATACCTAGCGTCTATATTGCAGTCAGGGGCTAATTTCTGAGACTGACTACAAAGTACACAGTAATATGCAACGCTACAAACATATTAATTGCATTCGTCAGAAGACATTAAAAATTTAAATTACTAACCGAAACCGACCACCAAATTACCAGGCCTGTAATTTAATTACATCTACATTTTACTTTAAAAGTTCTATTCGTATCGTCACGAAATATTTTAACATTCACCCAAGTTCAAACCGAACTTTAATTTTAATGAAAACAGCACAATGTACAAAAATCTGTAATTATCATCTATGTACGTTAACCCTTTCCTTTAAAATGCAGCAAAACTTCTATTTCAACAACTATTATACATGGTGCTACAACAAGAAAATGTGTTCTCCGATTACACAAACCAGCAACCGTAACATGATCACTTTAATGTAAATAACACTGAGGCCAATGAGATAAGTAAAACAACAACGAACGCATTTAGAGAACACGTGTTCTGGAAACTGGATACACACATTTCCAACTTGCATCACTGTAAGCAATATTTTGAGTTTCAGATGTTATTTCGATATCGATCGGTGAAAAAGGCCTGTCCAGCTAATGCAGAAGAGTTAGAAATGAATATCCCTTTATCAGGCTGGAAAAGCTCTATGATTTTTTTTTTTTACTCCAGCATTGTGTTTCTAGGGTTAGCAGTGCCTGGCTCACGTCAAGGACGGTGATTATAGACGGTTACTGTACCAGAATGCATGTACTATCCCTTCCCCACGGTATCAGATATGTTCATAAAAACGACAAGAAGTTTCTTCGATAGTAACTGAACCAGTAACGTAGACAGACACTTTTCATCATTCATTTTTCAAGACGCCTGCCCAACCCAAATTTCATCTACACACGTTACGAGCTAAAATTTTACAATTTTCAGTTAAGATACCATAAATTCTTGTTGGTACTCACACTGGAATACGCACGTTGCGTGTCAGCACTATGCGTTGTATTTCACAAAAAAAAAACAGGCGATGTAATGCGTTTAACCTATACCAAATTGCAGAATTATTTCACAAAATTGTTTTCTGGTATAATTCTGTTACATGTTCTTGGTTAGTCGCATTACATTGCCAGTTAGTGACATACGACCTTAAATGACACCGTACAGCTCAAACGCGAATGCTATAACGTACGTGCTCTAGCGTAAATTCGAACACGAATGTTTCCTGTAGCTGAATATTACAGTAACACGTCACGTAATAATACACAACTGCATTATAATTTACTTTCATCCCTTGATCGTGATGTTCTGTTCACTTAGTCGAAAGGAATACCGTACTAATTATGATACAATGAAGTAACTGTTTCTGCCCTCACGTATCAGGTAATCACATAGCATCTTTACTTAGCCCTGAGTGGCCACTTGTTAACACGCCCCGCACTTCGTCGGTACATTCGATTCCGAATAACTGCTGACTATTATAGGCATAAACAAAAGGCAAGCAAACAGCGTAAATGAAGACCACCCCTCCTGCAGACTGACAGTCCACCTGGGCTAGGGCTGGGATGGTCATCCTAAAAGCGTGTTTTACACCACGACTGTGTCTGGCAGCAGAGAAAGATGGGAAGGCAGAGATGACAAATGCAAATAAAATTGGCAGTAAGATACACTGAAGTGAGAAGATGGTATTAAGGATTTGAATAAATACAAGGTGTCCCAGGAGGAATGTGCCAGACTTCGGGAGGGTGTTCCTTATGTTAAAGTATACCCATATAACCCAAAACACCTATGTCCAAAGTTTAACGGTTACGGAGATAATGACCAGAGAAGTTTGAAACTTTGACAGCTGTTACACACTTATTGATTATCAAATACATATTAAAACTGGCAGGAATATGTGGTTTCTGTAATGTTAATATCTGTACTTACTTTGAGTGACATAAAGCCATTAAATTGAACTAAAAAAAACACTCGCACTCATGTCATAGTTGTCCTTAGGGTTACAAGCACTATACATAAGAAAGCCCCGCGGTGACGTAACATGGCTGACTGCGCAAAGCGTCACGCTGGCATAGTG
>Ga0136643_10016527_pt1 | contig 11095 bp, 5 predicted proteins | sample TergutLab28metaG_FD_96883 | JGI IMG/M metagenome (GOLD analysis project Ga0136643, IMG submission 96883) | Labiotermes labralis P1 segment gut microbial communities from Petit-Saut dam, French Guiana - Lab288 P1 (version 3) (version 3) | ecosystem: Host-associated > Arthropoda: Insects >... | reverse complement strand
CTTTGTAAAAATGTTAATGTTTTCTACTTGGGCCCACCTTCCTTCATTAACCTTTTGGCGCCGGAATTATTTTTTAAATTTTAGCACATCCTGTATATAAAATGTGAATAATACAGGAACGAAATATGTTAGAATTATGAAACAAACTGCATTTTGAAGAGAAAAAACGGAGAGTATATACCACGTTTAAAATATTCAGTGCCTATATTTGTTTAATAAATAAATAAAATGCAACTTTAGAATTTAGCGGTGCGGTACGACCGCTATAGTTGACATTAGGCGTCAAAAGTTCAAACATTGTTCGTAAGTGCGTAATTTTGTGTGGACGACCTTTCTGAATTCTACAGACCACCACAGCTATTCGAACTACTGTCCTTTAGTCAAGAGAATGCAGTTGACACGCACAGCTTGGGTAGAGTTCCTGGAACACTCGCGACGACGCTTGGGGGAAATATATAAATCCTGCCAAAAACGTGAGTCTGTCTCAGTGCACTGGTCGCCATTAGGCATTTTATTTGTAACGAGCCTAAAGTCGAATTTAAAGCACAGCTGTAGCCACGCAGAACACAACAGGAAATAACTGTGTTATCTAACACGCGCACAAGACACGACTGCACTTCAGCTTGACGTCTCTTTAACTGTTATTCTTTGGTTGCTGGTCACAAGCAAAGGACGATCGGCTTTCCCGAGCGTAAAGCACTGCCACGGTCAACTGCAAACTCCATAGTCACTATCTCCAAGTCCATGAAGCAGAGTCGTAACTGATACGCTGAAATTCCCTCGGCTGCTCAATAAATTCTCCGCCTTTTGTAGAACTCGAAGGATCAATACCGTGCCACAAGAGCCCGTGACTGGACCGTAGCCCGAGCCATTTCAATGTAATCTGCACCCACGCACACCCTATCTTTAATATTATTTTCTCATAAACGACAAGGTCTTCTAAGTGATAAATTTGCTTCTAGCTTCCCGACCGAGATTTTGTGTGCATTTTTTCATGTCATCGATACACGATGACATGTCTGAAGCATATCATATTTTCAGTTCCATTTTCCCATTGTGTTAAATACCAACTGCTTAAATGTCATTGTCGTAAATAAAACATCTTCAGGTGCGCACGTATGTCCATCAATTGCTTTGTCCACTCCGAGGACGTCTCGGTCCAGCTGATTGAACTCTATTTGTTCACGGAGGAAAGGTAATTGACTTCTGAGCTTCCCCTCAGTTAAGAGAGCACCTGGTACTTGAAAACAAGAGAGGTAGACAAACACCAAACGGAAGGTCTTTCATCAATAAAACAAAGGATAGTCTCGAGGCAACTCGCACAGCGTAAGTGGAGAAACGCACAAAGAAAAGAAACGTGTGACGCGTAGAAGGGAGGCAGGATGAGGCTCATAGCGAAGTGACAAAGTAAATGTTTGAAAATAATAAAGAGCTACAAAATTTTAATTAATATTTTCTTTTTGAATATTTCTTACAAACGAAGCCTTGTAGTCTGGTAGAAATCTATCAACGTTTGGACGGAAGCTACTGCTTGCAGCCGTCTGCTGTGATGGTGATATGGCGATCGCTGTGGTTGTAACGACGAGGGTGAAACGAAAAGATGGAGAAGAAACTTATTCAAAGTGACGGTCTTCTGTGATGTGGCGGACTGGAGTGATGATTCCTGCATCATCGGGGTAGATCAATCATCCATCCGTCCTGAAGACAGAAGAAACAGATTTCTCCGAACGTCGGTAAATTGCCACCAGAATCAAGACTTCACATTTCAGGAGATGGCAGTCGTTATTGTCACCGCTGTGATAACTTCAAATTATTTTTATAGTATTAATGTCCAATGTAAACTGCTGTCACAAAAAAAAATTTCTTGTTTTCCCGTCAGCGCCGCTTGTTTTAAAATCAATAATTGGGCGGTTTTTTTTAACTTACTCGGAAGTGCGTTTCGACAAAGTGCTTTATTTCAAATCTGCGTCTCCCATTTCCACCTCTTTCGCTGAAATCCCACGGCATTGGCAGCCGGCTGTTCGCCGCCGCAACAACGGACGCCATTCACAGTGCGAAGTGCAGAGTGTCGTACTGAATAATACGGACGCCTGCCGTCGGCTGGTACTCATGCAGCTACATTGCGATATGCGGTGACATTACCGCTCTTTTGCCAACTAACGGACTGGTAACTGGCTGATTATCGACAAACTGACTTGCTTACTAACCGACTGTCTAACATGTTAACTAACTGGTTAGGTGACTCATTCAGCATTTTGCTAACTGACAGGCTGACTTTCTAACCGACTGAATAAATGGCTAGCTAGTTAGTTTGCAAGCCGATTGCCAGCTAAATTACTGCTAGCAGAATTAGAGATAGGTGGATACTGTCAAATGCTTTCAAGACATGAACAGTGAGTGAAATTTTACATTCATTGTTCCGTGCATCATTATAATTGTTTCAAAAAATAACCAACACGATGACGACTACCACTGAAAATAAAGGATAGTCCACAAGTGTCATCGTGTTGGTTATTTTTTTAAACAGTGAGTGAAATATTAGCCTGAGAAATTGAGGGAGAGAGACTACTGACTTGTAATAGTTTCAGGCCCAAAAGGAGAATAACATTAAAATTGAGGTTACAAAAGCGTGTGAGGTTGAGAAGTAATAATGATTGCCTCGGGATAGTCAGTGATGCTCGTTTGTGGTGATAAGATAAATTTTTGTTCAACTAAGCGAATGACAACTCTTAACTGGAGACCTGAAGTTAGTTAATTAATTTCTGAGTTGGTTAATTAGTTGAGGGAGGCGGAGGAAAGTAATTTAGTCCTATTGTTATATTCTGTCTACGTCTCGCCCAGACCCAGTTGCTTCTAGCAGCCACAAGGAACTCTACGATTCGTTATCACTACAGCAGATCTTCTTGCTAGGGATCCCTGTAGGTCCTTACGAATATGGAGGCGATTTTGCGCCGTGTTTACTAATAGAGTGCTTGTCAGTAACGCCCGCAACCAGACACAGGCCAGTTGTGATGTACTGGCTTCTTATGTTCACATTGGCAAATGCCCCGCTTTGCCGGAATGTAAGCTTAAATAATTTGTTCTGAAATGGGGGCATATCACACCAGGATGCCCTCAACATTTACCCTTAGGGTCTTATAAATCACTTCTTCTTTTTTAACGCGAGTTTTAAGTCTGATTCCAAATAACCCAGTGATGAGATTTTGCGCTACGCAGTGAAGGGTATCAAGAGAAGCTACTTACTATTCCCCACTACTTCTGGTTGTTAATCATTTTCCGTCCGAATCTCAGTAAAACGTGTGGCATTGTGGTGTACTCCCCGTCTTGGTGACAGAAGTAATGAAAGTGAGAGAAAGAACGTAGCCTGAGGGTGGACTGTCTTCCCAACTCGTCTGTATGCTAATGGCTTTATAAGGACACGCAGAGACACTGTCTTGATCGGAAGGGGGTAGTACAAAGCAACGAAATGTATGGACAAGGGTGGAAATGCGATTTACAGTGTAGGGATCAGATGTAGGAGGAATGATGAAGGTGTTTGTGTGTGTCTCTGTAATGAAGTAATTGTAATGCTTCCTGTTGTGTGTTCTGGTTGGAAGATGTGAAATAAAATTTGGATTATTTCTTTCCTCCCTCCCACCCTGCCTTCCTGCTTTATTCCTTTACTTCCCCCTCTCTGGCGCAGCTCACATTAACGTCTCTCACTCCACTGATATGTCTCAGTGCGCGTAGAAATTCGAGGACGGCTGGACATATCTTCATCGCGTTTTATGTTTGGGAATTTGATGAGCGATTTTTTTCAGTCATCTCACTTTGGTTGAAACGAAAGAAACGTAAAGGACGCTTTACACAGTGCTACAGGAATATGAATTTTTGAGCGCATCTCTGGTACACGTAAGCTTGCACGTCATTCCGCATGAAAACGAAAGGAAACTCGTGGGTGGGCCTGCCTGTTCTAGCACGTGGAGTTTAGCCTGCATGAGACGCAGTTTTGGTTGATCATTTTAATGTACCGCCGTTCTGAAATATGACACAGTCGTCACTACACACACGCACACTCGCACGACTAATTCTGGTAAGCAACTATGTTTTGCTGTTGGTAATGTAGAAACTGCAGTGCTGGTAAGGGACTACAGTGTGCTGCTCTTAATGTAGAAACTGCAGTGCTGGTAAGGGACTACATTGTGCTGCTGTTAATGTAGAAACTGCAGTGCTGGTAAGGAACTACAGCGTGCTGCTGTTAATGTAGAAACTGCAGTGCTGGTAAGGAACTACAGTGTGCTGCTCTTAATGTAGAAACTGCAGTGCTGGTAAGGAACTACAGTGTGCTGCTGTTAATGTAGAAACTGCAGTGCTGGTAAGGAACTACAGTGTGCTGCTGTTAATGTAGAAACTGCAGTGCTGGTAAGGAACTACAGTGTGCTGCTCTTAATGTAGAAACTGCAGTGCTAGTTAGGAACTACGTTATGCTGCTGGTAATGTAGAAACTGTGCAGAACAAATATTTCATTCCCTGTACAGCTACCTTTGGGTCATGATCGGCATGTTCGCGCTTCGGACGCAATTTTGCAGCTAACGAAGTTCTGAAGTAATCTCGAAACACAACAAAACTTCGTTAGTCGCACCGTGCGAGAGGATATTAACGGTCACAGGGAATCAGGCAATTCGCCCTCCTTTCCAAGGAACTCCTGAAGGAGGTAATGAAAGAGGAGGCAGGAATCCCGTCGCCTCCACATTGCCCATTGATTTGTGTCTACCTCATGAAATGACCTGGGACAATCAATGCGGGAGGGGAGCCAAAAATCTTCCTTAAATGGAAATTTTTACTCCAATATTTCAAACGTGACACCATGTTTGTAAGACCTAGGCATAGATGGGGGATGATTCAGATCATTTTTATTTCTTTAAACATAATCACTGGTATCGTCATCTTCTCTACAAAGCTTTAGCTACTATCCTTGTTCTTTTCTCTTCTTGTAACTGCGTTAATAACATTTCATATCCGTCCAGTTAGTTGAATGTTTTATTTGCAATGCTTTAAAGTTCAATTAATTCGTTCATTAGGCTTCTGATGTTTTGCATTCAGATAGACTTAATGATTGTATTTCATTGTTCCTGAATTCTCGGTTTGCATTTCGCACACATTGAATGTATACTTGATTGCGTTTATTTGTTTTCATTGTCTGGTGGCATGCATCGACGTGGATTGGATTCATCCGGCTCCGGAGAGGGTTCAGTAGCGGGCTTTTATGAACACCGTAATGAAATTAGGTAACACACCAACAAATGCACATATGTAGTCTTTAATAATCTACAATTTACATTAAAACACTTAGAGTGCTCCTACATGTTTCGATCATACGATCATCCTCAGAGAGCATACTTTGTTCCATGATAAAGTTACAGTTTAAAACATTGCTCCCTGATCTAAACGTGTAGGAACGTTTTAAGTGTTTTAATGTAAATTTTGGATCATTAAAGACTATATATGTGCATTTGTTGGTGTGTTACTTAAATAAACTACAAAATGCACGGTGCAACGATAAAGACCGTGATGAATATTTAAACTTACATGACAGAACGAACAAGTGTACATGTATAAAACATGTTTTGTCACATATTACTATTTACCAGCATGTTTCGATCGCTCTTGCGATCGTCGTCATCATCATCATCGTCACGGTAGCTGTACGAACATACTAAGAATGCAATAAACTGCCAAACTGTATCAGCAAAACTGCTGAACATTGTAAAAGGTGCCTCAAACTGTCTGTATGGTAACTATCAGCCTATATTTCATTAAAAAACGGATAAAATGTAGTTGTTAGACAGAAATAAAACCCTGTGTTATCGTGTGTATTGAATGTACATCCTGTTTACTCAGTAGAGGGGAGTATCGCGAGAAGACTCGTTGTTACGTCACTTTAAATATTCCTTTCATGTAAGGATATGAAGCACTAAATGCCGTAATGATTTGTCGGGTTTCATAAAGTGGGGGAAGGAAGTTTGCATACCTGAGGAGCTGTTGGCTTTTCAAAATGACTGTGCTTCGTGGAGTTAGTTTATGGTTTGAGTAACGGCGGTGTTGGAATCCGAGACTGTGTTGTCGAATTGTAGGATTTCTACAGTGGCGAATCCTGATCCGGCTGTCGGTCTAGCGGAACGGTACACGATGCGGCACTGTAACTTTCCGCTAGACCTGATCTCCTGAGGAAAGCCGCCGTGGCGTAATTTGGGTTATATAACTTCGTGTGAGGAAAGACTGAGGAAAACAGAGAGCCTCAAGGCAGATGGTTCTTCTGCTGGGATTCGAAACTGGCACCTTCGGAATAAAAGTCGAGAGCTATACCTCTTGAACCAATGTGCTCGGTCTTCAGAGACCGTGAGAGCTTGGAAACTTACGTACAATATAAAATGAAGTTTGTTTTGAAATGTTAAAAAAAATTAATATGTTTATTGGAACAGTTTATTAATATTTGACGAAATACAGGGAGTATCGTTTCTGATTCTCTTTAGTGCGAGCAGGATTGAGGTCTTCACAACAGTGGATGTTAACGTCAAGGTCTTCTAGGATGTGACATCCCTTACTGTGGCAGTAGGCAGGAATATTTCCGAGGAACCTACTGCCTCCATCTCCACGGTAATGAATTCTATAGCAGGAAAGAAAACCACAATATTTAGTTTTAGCGTGTGCAAATTAGATATTTTTTATTCGGACGCTTTCTTTGATTTTGATGTATATTTATTCATTGTCGTCAACAGCAGCAAGGTTTAAGCCATTCCAGCTTTGTCTTTGTCTTTCCATATCTTTCTTGGACGACTTACGTTTCTTCTGCCGGTTGGAATGTCTTTGTATGTATGCTTTTTCCCCTATGGCGCTGCAACCCAAATTGCGCATAGGCCGCCTCTTTTTGAGGTTTCTGTATTAAACACAATTAGACACACTCTCGATAGGACGCCTCTGAACGAACGGCCAGTTCGTCGCCGAGGGCGCGACGTGCATAACACAGAACAAACACAAGAGGCAAACTTCCATGCCTTCTGCGGTATTCGAACCCGCGATCCCAACAAACAAGCGGCTGCACACGCACGGCTTAGACCGCACGGTCACTCGGATCGGACTTTATGTTTAAACATTTGTACATAATATTAAAGTCAGTTCATCTGTACAAATAATTAGCATGTATATCAGATATTTTTCGCATATATGAAAGCGGCTATTGTTCAATGGTATATTGCAGATTTCCTCTGTATTTGGCTTTAAATAGAACGAAAACAAATGTGTTGCAAAATGCGTAACGACGGGGCAGACGAAGCCTTTCCATATTCAGCTGTTAATCAAATGGGCATTCATGCACAAGAACGCCACATTCTGTTGCTAACAGCAATGTGGTTAGAGGGGGGTCTTGTCTACCGCACGGTGATTGCATGCAGACATTGTTACGAGCTTGGAATGGAGAGGTCTATTGCAAAACGTGGTAAATAGTGAAGCCAGATCGGGGTAGAACGGGGTTGATTGTCATGTGACAAGTGCAGATATGTGGGGACAGAGAGAGGTGGTGCGGGTTTATGTGAGGGCTGTCGGAATTATTCCAGTCCGCTGTCCCTTGATGAGAAATGTGAGCATTATACAGGGTGATTCAATTTCAGTTTGATCAATGAAGACACTGTGGGTACAACTTACGTGCCAAGTTCCGCTCGCCTTAAATAACGTAAGAGTTCCCAGGAGAATTTATCAAATTTCCGTGTACCCAGTGCAGACCCTTACTGTTCCCGTTTAAAATTCTCAAGTCACTTATTCACACTTTACTGAGACCTAAGAGGTCTCAGTAAAGTGTAAGGCAGTATTTTCCTCCGAAACGTCGGAAAGCCCTTGCCCATCGATGCAGCGTGATATCCCACAACCGCTCCGCCATGAAAATCTCAAAACACGCACGGAGTTCTTTTACTGGCATGTTGAGTTTCCTCACCAGTGCTGTTCATTCCCCGTAGGTCCGTCTTACTTCCCATTGTTCTTAGAGATGAATTGTTTACTTTGAAGGGCAGAATGACAATCAAAAATAACACCAGAATCATGATCTTACTAATGGGAAAGCACCAACAAAAAGGGGCTAGAAGATTACGCTGTTGTGTGCATTATATACACAAAGGAAAGTCTAAAATCTGCTGACTAACAGTCTGGTGCCGAGATCTTTGTTCTGACTTGATGCATACATAGCAGGTACGTAGCAGATGATACACGTCAGACCTCTTCATAGTCACCAATGATGTTTAAGCCTTTTTTTTACATCATGGCACCAAGGATTGTAACCTGGCATAGAATTAAAGTTTGTCAAGTTTGTGCTAGCAGGAGGTGACAGCTTGCTTTACGTTGGCGTCTTTTGCAAATCCTTTGCGTCCAAGAGCTACACGGGGGGCCTAAAAAGATGGAAATCACTGGGTGCGAGATCCGGACTATAAGAAGAGCGGTTTGTAACCTCTCAACCGTAGCGCCATAACCAATTACAATTTTGGTTAACAGTACGGACCTAGTGATTTGTATGTCTTTGTGTTCCGTAGGAAGCATGTAGCTAGCAAGCGATTTGCAGCAGACGTCAACATGAAGCAAGCTGTCACCGCCTGGCACCTGACACCGATTTTCTTCTACGCTGCGATTCAAGGTTTGTTGTCACGGTACAGCGAATGCTTAAGTCTCTTTGGTGAATATGGGGAGTCTGGTGTGCACCATCTGCTACTTATTTGCTATGTACACATCTAGTCAGAATAAAATTCTCGACATCTTCGTGCATGTTGCCTTATATCGCAGGAACTTCCGTGTACGTGAAGAGACGATGATGCATTTGTGGTTGCAGTTCTGAGTTATTTTAATCCAGTCGACAGCTGTACAAATTCCTTACAGATCTCCCCAAACTGTCTTTTTCGTTGAGGTTTCCAACCACAATATTTCTTCTTCCCCTTCTGCCACGGTTTATGTTTTATGTGGATCGATAGTCGTGAAATATGTGCAGTATATTTTTTTTTCGTTCTGCAAACTTTCTTTTTGATTCCTCCCTATATCTTTCCTCTCTTCCTAATGTCTGCTAGTCATCTGACTCGACCATCTCCCACCATAAGCCTCCTTCTTTGAACTTTTAAGGCCTAACTTTAATCAACCTTGATTATTTTTACGTATTGTAGGATTAAGGCGATTCGATTGGCCGCGCGGTTATAAGGTATGGGTCTGCGGCCGCTCGCTTGCTGGGATTGCGGGTTCGATTCCCGCCGGGGAATGAATGTCTATTTTGATAGTTGTGTGTTTTCAGGTACAGGTCTCTGCGTCGAGCTGATCCCTCGTCCATACGACTCGTTCTGATTGTGATATGTCTAAAGGGGCGTGATCGTGAGGCTTCGGTAATGAGGAGGCCCTGACTCACGAGAGGCAGTTGCGCCATAGTAAAAAAGAATGTAGCAGTCGTTTTATGTCAATTTATTTATCCGTGTAGGCTTACGTAAGTTGTTAAAATGTTTATTTGTTAGTCTTCTGCTCTGCTGTGCCTTTTTTTTTTCGAAACAAGAAGTATCTAATATGTACCTTCTTCCTTAACCATGTTCGTTCCCCCGTGACAATTCTAAATGTACTGCGATTTTCGTGACATTTGCAATTATTAAATTATACTGATGTTTATAGACACACTGCAGTTTCTGTCGCTTTACGTTACGAATCTTACATGCGTTTTCGAGCGCATCCGATGTGTGTATTCATCGGCGCGGGAAATGTCTTCGGCCAGTTTTGTGAAGCAGAATGGATTACGTATTTCGTTCTCAGAACACTTTTTACACACTTCTTCAGTTGTGTTTGCTTTGCGTATTTTGTGTAATCTAACTTTTTTCCCCTCCATATCCGTTTGTTGCTAACCCCTTTTCTTTCTACAATTACCATAGCTGTAACTTATTCTCTAAGCTATGAAAGGTAAACTGCACCCTTGTACAGGCACTGAGGCTCTGTACAGGTCGTACGGCCCATAGGGGGAGTAGAGATATGCCTCTACTTTTTCTTGAGGGGGTGAGGGGTCAGCGTCACTCCCTGGCCGCTCTTTACCCCCGGGAAAGACCCGGTACCCCTTGTACAGGAGGCTGGGTGGGCCCCAGGGCCGGTCTGGACAGGTGCGAAAATCTCGCCTCCACCGGGATTCGATCCCCAGACCGTCAAACCCGTAGCCAGTCGCTATACCGACTGAGCTATCTGTCCTTCCTCTAAACTATAGCTTCGCATAAATTATTACTCAGTTTCTCTGGTGGCAAAATTATGGTTCGACGGCACGCATGTCGGAACTACGTCTTCAATATTGGATTTCGAAACATGTTTATGTTAACACTGACTGTTTTGGTTGGACTTTTGTACGGTGCTGTACTACAAATCGTAAGGTCGCTGGTTTGATCCCAGATGATGTCAGTGGATTTTTCTTTGACATAAAATCCTTCCGATCGCACTATGGCCCTGGGGTCCACTCAGCCTCTAACAGAAATGAGTACCAGGAGTATTTCTTGGGGGTAAAGGCGGCCGGTGCGTAAGGCTGACAACCCACCACCATCCTGTACCGTTGTCACGAAATCTGGGAACCTTAACTTCCTGGAACCCTCTGGGCCTGTCCAGGCCTGTAATGGGACTGCTTTACCTTTATGTTCTGTTAGCTCACCGTACATATTGGAGGCGTCTGCTGTTAATTTAACCTTCACCGAAAAGTAACAGCGGGTTAGATCTGCTTTATAACCAAAGTTTCTTAACAAAGAAACCAATTAGTACGTTTGAGGTTTTTCCTTGACTGAGCCCTTCAAAGTCCTGTGGTTACTTTATCTTCCAGTAGGTTTAACATCCAGAAATTCTACATTTCTCCCACGCATTGTATCTGTGGGTTTTGTGTGGATCTCAGAACAAGCAGCGATTTTATGTTTATTGGACCGTGCATCATCTTGATAGTTGAATAAAGGGAGACCAGCTTGATGTCACTTGCTTTATTATTTCATTATTTACTGCTCAACATGTTTCGGATGTTAATACATCCATCCTCAGGAGCTTGCGACTTATTTGATGAGTTATTGCATGGGTTGTATGGTTCTGG
>Ga0136643_10016526_pt1 | contig 11096 bp, 6 predicted proteins | sample TergutLab28metaG_FD_96883 | JGI IMG/M metagenome (GOLD analysis project Ga0136643, IMG submission 96883) | Labiotermes labralis P1 segment gut microbial communities from Petit-Saut dam, French Guiana - Lab288 P1 (version 3) (version 3) | ecosystem: Host-associated > Arthropoda: Insects >... | reverse complement strand
TTAAACCACTTCGACATGTTTCGATCTTGACAGATCATCATCAGGGAGCTTAGTTCCTTGCTAAAGGTATGTTACAGTATTCACAATTCAATTGGTATTTGCAAACGAGGTGTTGTGGCAGCATATCATGTTGTGTAGGAATGTGTTGTGGAGCAGTGGCATAGCCACTAATCTGACAAGATCGAAACATGTCGGAGTGTTTTATGTGAAATTATATGTGCATTCGTCGGTTGATAAATTGAAGTGATTCTACAAAAATGCACGGTGCTACAATAAGATTTGTATTTCGATCAGTTTTGGTGTCGCAGGTTTTGGTAGAATATATCGAAAGTTTTACTTTGATTCGCACACATTTCAAATAAAAACTATTTAAAATAAAGCTTAAATCAAAGTTTCTTCATTTCATTAAAGGCGCTTCTTGTTAGAAGAAAGCTACCCACGACATAAAACAAAATACTTAAGTTCTATGATATCCATGCACTCTAGGTCACTTTCCAATGTTCAGCATTTGTACATTTAACGGAGAAGGAAACGCAAAAGTCTCAATACACATTGTATTTAATGTAATTTACTGCATTTTATACATCTTCTTTTCATCGCTGTATTCAATTAAAACCAAACCAAGTGACGTAATGCCAGAGTCGAGAGTACAGAAGGTCTGGCTCACTTGTGGTTAGTTAAACTAAGAAGTGTAGTTCTCTACTCCAGACGTCTGAACACAGTTGTTTCAATGTCATCTCTAGAAACACCCCTTCCCCATATCCAAACACAAGCCTGACTACGACAGGCAGCTATCCCGTGCTTCTTGCAGCAATTTCATCAGTAAATGTGTTGTGACCAGAGCTCTCTGTAATCCAATTCGGTGTGACGTCAGAAGAAACAAATGGAAACACTCCGGTGAAACGCGAATTTTGTGTTACAGATATTTAAAAATTCAGTTCACAACTTACAGTAAAGAATCATTGTCTGAATTATAAAGGCAAGTGTTAACGTTGTAGAATGGGGGGGGGGGAAAATGGCTTCTATGAATCACACGAAAGATATAAATAGTCAGTATGCAAATTTGCAGTCTCTGAATATTAAAGCAGGGTGCTAATACAAGTCACATCTCTGCTTTAAAGAATTAAAGTTCTTTTTCACAAAATTTAAATCATATTTAATCTACCATGAAGAGAAAAATATTCAAATTAACAGTCTGCTTGCCAGCTGTAATTTTCCCTTTACATACATATATTCGATTTTTAATGTCAGTGACTGTATCAGTATGATAAAAATTCCACTAACTGACAAATTTACAAATTTACTTCCCATTTGATGATACGTTAGAATGACAGGGACGGTTAGCTGGGAGTGATATGGGCAGGATCGACCGGTAATAGCCTGGAGAGGACGTGAGCGAAGTATTACAACTGAAAAGACAGCGGTACCAACAGCCGGTATTTGAACTGGGTACTTCCGTACAATATTTGTATGTGAGACGACTAATTAAGCTATTGGGTAGGTCTACTCACTCATGAACTCCAACACAAGTGTAACTCATGCTTGCTTCATTTTAGACGACCTTTACGAACTGAAACCGCACGCCTTAGGTGAAGACCACGTCATTCCGAACGCGCCTTGTGATTACGACCTAATATCAGCGACTAAGCCGTTCTATGAATCTTCATGAAATTCGATATAAGAGTTCTTTACGAAAATTTGTCGAGCAAGCGTGAGGTTCATGAAAATCGTACAAATACAACACGTCAGTCGATAACACAACACTTTATTTGTACACAATAAAAATAGTATACTGTCAGGGCGACATGTTTCGACCTTTATTACGTCATCTTCAGGCATTCTGAGAAAACAGATCCAAGAACTGTCTGTTTCAATGCATTGTGGGATACCAAATGCTTGTTATAGGAAAATAAAATATCTAAGTTTTTATATATTGGACTTTTTTGTGACGGTCTTAGCATTAAAAGGTTTTAAAATTATCAGATATGGTAGTATATTAAAACCAACTTATACGAAAGACTGTACAATTCAAAGTTCTTTATACAGTCTTTTATATACGAGGGTGAATAAAAAAGTAAAGGAAATTTTTAAATTACGCGGTAACCGGGATAGAGAGGAGCTGGCGCATTGCGCAGTATTGACAATGCCTGTTGAAGAGTTCTGCCATGTGCAGTACAGCGCTCTGCCTTCAGTCGAGTGGCAGCAACGAGGGCGAAAACATGGACGCTCCTTTGCAAGACTGCACCATCGAAGAACAACGTGGCGTAGTGGGGTTTCTTTGGGCAGAAGGAACGAAACCTGTGGAAATTCACCGTCGTATGTTGGCTCAGTATGGACAGAGCACCACGAGTCAACGAAAGGTTTATGAGTGGGTGTAAAGGTTTAAATCGGGTCGAACACGTGTTATTGATGTAGGTTGTTCTGGTCGGCCATCAATATCGCGCAGCCGAAAAGCTTCTTCTCCGCAGGAATACAGAAACTAGTTGAACGATGTAACAAATGCATTGTGTTGCAAGGGGACTATGTAGAAAAACGATATGTAAAATTGCTCACAGTTACTTCAATCAAACCCGTTAAATGTATTTTGCCTTTCCTTTTTTATTCTCCCTCGTTAGTTGGTTTTAATATACTACCATATCTGATAATTCTAAACCAAATTTTTTACAGTCTTTTATATACATTTGGTTTTAATATACTATCATATCTGATAATTTTTAAACCTTTTAATGCTAAGACCGTCACAAAAAAGTCCAATATATAAAAAACTTAGATATTTTACTTTCCTATAACAAGAATTTGTAAGCATTTGGGATCCAAAAATGCATTGAAACAGACAGTTCTTGGATCTGTTTGCTCAGAGAGCCTGAAAGTGACCTAACAAAGGTTGAAACATGTCGCCCTGACAATATAATATTTTTATTGTATACAAATACTGTGTTTGTTATTGGCTGACACGTTGTATTTATATGTTATAACACTTCGGGATGGAAAACATCAAATTCATGAAAATCGGCTCAGTAAGCCATACTTAATTGAATGCGAATATGAAATTATACCCGTAATTTCCATATCTATTGACCGATCTTGATGAAATTATGTATGGATGAACTCAACACACTGACGATGAAAAGTCGCGAATTTCACACAAATTGGTGTACTAAACGGCATACTTTACCTAAGGGCGTAAATAAAATTTTGCCCCAATTTTCTACGCTCTTCAACCAATAAAAAAAAAGAAGAAATTCGGCACAGGACAGGTCCTCAAAAATTTATTAAGTGAGTTTGATGTCGCGAAAATCAGCGCGGTGAAAGTCATAATTTTCAAAGGGTGCAGACGGAGGACTATCTGTACCGTCCATGTATGTGTGTGTGTGTGTGTGTGTGTGTGTATGTATGTATGTATGTGTGTGTGTGTGTGTGTGTTTTGTATGTATGTATGTGTGTGTGCATGTTTGTAAGTAAGTATGTATGTATGTATATGTATGTGTGTGTAGGTATGTATGTATGTATGTATGTGTGTATGTATGTATGTATGTGTACGTATTTATGCACATATGTATGTATGTATGTGTGTATGTATGTACGTGTGTATGTATGTATTATGTGTATGTATGCATGTGTGTATTTATGCACTATGTATTATTTATGTATGTATTTATGCACTTATGTATGTATGTGTGTATGTATGTATTTATGTATATGTATGCATTTATGTATGTATTTGTGCACGTATGTATGTATTTATGTATGTACATATGTATGTATTTATTTATGTACGTATGTGTGGATTTGTGTATGTATATATGTTGTCCACTTAAATGCGATAAAGGTACATTCTCCTTATTCCGTGGAGCCTGGACACAAAATGCTCTGAAATTAATCACACTGTGCTTTTCATCCCATCAAATCCGGGAATACATTAGACAAACAACCACCACCTTTCTTCTACGTGCTTTCTATTTCATGGTCCATAAACTTCCTGTTACTCGACCCCACATAATCTGTACGATCGGCAAAATGTCATTAAATTAACCATAAGACAGGAGTACAGAATAAGTTCAAAATTAAAACTGGTGTAAATGTAATACCGGAGCCACAGAATACTCTCAGTTGCAGCATTGCGAATAATTCCTCTCAAATACCTACAATACCCAGTTATTCTGTGGCCACACAACACATGTCGCCATGTTTTACAACTATAGCATCATTTCTCAAATAGTTATACGAGCATTAACATCGTGCGACCGTATTTTACAAGCTGTAGCTCAACGGCTGCGTTTATTGGTTTTAATGAACGGAAACCCGCCAAATAGCTGCAGTTATACTAACCCCCCGCAACTGAAATGTTTTTTCTGGTATTAAAATAGTTAAAACTGTATTATTACATAAAGAGTGCAATACCTGGTATTGCTGTTAATACCCCTTATTTGAAATTTTGTAGGTTCAAAATTACACTACATTGTCACTCACACATGAATCAGGAAATGTGCACTCGTATTGAAATTCGAAAGGTGGATTACTGTACGCATGATCCCTGTCCACTTTCCACGTAGCCAGACGTGTTTTCTGTCTCATCCTCAATGAATAAAACATCAACGGCTTAAAATTCTCCAATTTCGAAATTGCAAACGATGTAAGCGTACAAAAGGCGTCATAATTAAAATTATTCATTTCCTAGTAATTGTCTTCTCTGCTTTCCAGGTATTCGTGCCAAATATATACTATGCCAAGAAAAAATGCATAACCGAAAAAGTTGATTAATATCAATAAATTTTCCTATATAATTAACAAGGTTCTTTGCCGGGTGTAGGGAGGCCGAGGCGGGAATCTGAACGAGTGGAGTTACACGTCCACTTATACGTGCGTTCGTGGGGTGGACAGAGGAAAATTTACTTTTTATGTTGCAAGTTTCCACGGTCAATCGAAGGCGAAGGTTACATTTAGGATGCCTACAGTAAGCTTTCAGAAGCAGAAAATTCTGAGGGTTTGATTTTCGTTGTCCAGTGCATATGCGGCAGACATTAACGTTAGATGCATAGACATTCGCAACAGCCAGGTTAGTATTCATAATGCTACTATTACACAGTGATTTTCAAAATAATAAACGAACTTTGTCAATATATTGCAAGAGGGTAACGTGCTTATGCTATGGATACCTACAGTCTTCACCTAACGTAAATGAGCAATATGAGTGCGGATAAATGAATTAATGAAAGAAAGTAAAGTAGAGCCCAAAATGAATGGAAATGAATGAAAATTACACCCTGTATTATAGATACAGTGGGCCGGGTAACTCAGTCGGTATAGCGAATGACTACGGCTGGACGGTCCGAGATCGAATCCCGGTGGGGACGAGATTTTCCGCCCGTCCAGACCGGCCCTGGGGCCCACCCAGCCTCCTGTAAAATGGGTACCGGTTCTTTCCCGTGGGTAAAGTGCGGCCGGGGAGTGCTGCTGACCACTCACCCCCTTCTAGTGCCGCGGTCATGGAAGAGTAGAGCTATACCTCTACCTATCCTCTGGGCCACACCGGGCCTGTAACGGAATCACTTTACCTTTACTTTATTATAGATACAATGGAAGTTCCTTGTGGAATCTGTCAGATGGTACAGAAAGTCTGCAAACGGAAGCAAAACCTAATAAACCTATATAAATGAAACATTTGTAGGTCAACAGGTCAGACAGGCCATATAATAAACCAAATTTAATAAAAATTATTTGAAAAATATCAGTCCCGCAATTTCATGGAAAAATGTCTTCGAAAACTGAAACTTAGAAGACAGATAAGAGATTAAAATTTGAATGGGTCTCAGGGATCTTAGACTGGGAATCGTGTCAAATGCTCGACCTTCCGTCTCTAGGAATCGACAGTGAATGGGCCAATAGACTGACTTGGTGATCATTTGTGGTAACATTCCGCAAAATGTAGGCAGCTAGCTGCAGACTCATACTGCCCGAACGTTACAAAGCCACTCAATCTGCTGGAACCAGACACTGCCACTGTTTCATTGATGCAATGCACTCCAGCCTCCTCCCCCTTCAATCCAATCACACCATGATATCGCGTCGCGATAATAATTAAATTGTGCACACAATTCTCGTGTGGTTACAGGCCTACTCCATGTCGACACACACACTATTTCTGATTCAATTACAAATCCACGAGTACGCTCTGTCTCCATAGAAACTGCACCGTCCCGGCTTAGTATCTTACATCGTTATATGCATATTAGCAAACAATATATATCTAAAAATATCTCAGGCGACAACGTGCCCTATCGAAGAGATTTCCGAGCCCCGGGTTCGAATTCCACCTCCAGTATCTCACCTCCCCCTCCCTACTCAGTGCAAGTTCTGGTTTCTACAGTAAACTGATCTCCTTCATCCACTATTCTGTGGAACGCACTGTGCTACGTACTAAAAGTCCATAATGAAACAGAAATTCTGGGAGAATGATCCGATTAAAACCAATCCCGGCTACTTAATCGTAACTACAAGCAGTGCCTTTGGCAGTGGTGGTCATATGGATATTATGTTTGGATGATACCAAAGTGTAAAGGTAAAGTGATCCCTTTACAGGGCCGGTGTGGCCCAGAGAGTGGGTAGAGGTATAGCTCTACTCTTCCATGACCGCGGCACTGGAAGTGAGTGAGTGGCCAGCAACACGCCCCGGCCGCACTTTACTCCCGCGAAAGACCCGGCACCCATTTTACAGGAAGCTGGGTGGGCCCCAGGGCTGGTCTGGATGGACGGAAAATCTCGTCTCCACCGGGATTCGATCAAGGACCGTCCAGCCCGTAGTCAGTCGCTATACCGACTGAGCTACCAGGCCCACAGCAACGTGTAAAACTACACCATATTACAGACGGTGCTGAATTCCTATCTGCATTTCTTACGGAGGAATGGCAAGCCAATGGCCCCTACTGACAGCAGTCGTTGGAGGAGTGCAACGAGTACGGTCACATCCGCACAGTGGCAAGAGCCCCAAAACAGTACGTCAATGCCAGCCGCGACACCACGAATTCATGTATGGAGTTTGCGTTCTTCAGATTGACTTCTAACTACAATAAGGGACAAAACAACAAGCCTTCTTTTGTTAAATAAAAAATCAAACATTACGAAATCTACACTTTCAGGGTCATAATTTGGCTGCGGCGATCACTGAAGTTTGTAAAATGAAATACGCCTACTTTTCTCTGTAAGTTTGTTTTCCAAGTATTTTTCGTTTTGTTAAATATTTAGCAAGTCATGGTGAACTGAGGCGCAGAAAAGTATGCCGGCCTCCACATAAAGCGTCTGTTACTGTTTTCCAATTTTATCTAAAATTACAACGTGCTGACAAAGCGCAGTAAACCCCCTCCATATTAACAAATTTTCAAAAATCCGTTTAGCACGCTGACAAAGTTCAAAATTACTCCAGTTAGGGCGTGCAAATTACGTACTCCTCATCGATTCTTGAGTTGCTACATACAGATAGACGAAGAGAACGACGAAGGGAAGTTCACAGGTGGAATTTAGCGACTTTTTTTTTTTTGCCAAAGCCCACAAAACAAATGCCAACATTCACTTCTGTGTCTCTTTAAAAACATCCAAATTCTAGCACTGATAGCCCTAAAATAATTATGGGCTTGCAGTTAAAAGGTCGTAATAAAGTTTATGTACACTGATAACATTATATCCAGCAATCTTTCAAAGCCGACATATAAGGCGTTTCTTGGGTATATAATCTGTTTTCGATAACATAAAGGTTCAAAAAGTTATCGTAGCCTATCTGAAGACACCATCGGAATATAATATATGATACGAATAAAACCACATAAAATTTAGTCAGTTTGCCAGTACGATTCAAGCAGCGTGCCTTAAACCTTTGTCTTGCAAATGCGCTACATATAGCACGCACGTAGAAAAATATCCCTAGAAAATAATTTATATATATTTAGGCAATAAAGATATTTAATGCATTTTTAACCTCTGTGCTATTTCTCACAAAATGCCAATTATTACGAAATTTTATCTTTTAATTTTCGAATAATATTCATGGTTTTTCATAAACCATACGCTAAAATTTAAGTACCCCACTCCATCAGGTAAGGGTTAAAGCAAATGATCGGCAACGAAGTGTAGCTGCCTGTTCATTATTTGCAAAGAACAGCACTGGTCGTCTTCGGGTAGACGAAGCAGAAGAATGCGCAACAAGTGGACAGACACTGTGACGTGGGGTGATACAGGAAGCTGAGTCACACAAGTAAATAGATGAAGACGATGCGCTCCTACGATTGAATCCGAATGTCACTGTGTGGTGGTTACCATCCGTGTTTTATAAGGAGTAAGTCGCCGGTTCGAGACTCTACCCGGATGCCACATAGTCGAAGTTCTTTGCCGTGTTTCTTAGTATCTCCGGGAGTATTCTGGCAATAGTATTTTAAAATCTACTGCGATTGATTTCTTTAAAGTCATTCCAAATACAACGTACACAATTTCACTGCAGTGTCATGATCTCTCGTTACATGAACCAAAAAGAAAATAATAACGGGTACAATTATTGCAATATTTTATTTATTCGAATGTTCATTTATATACACAGTATCGATGATAACTTTGTTCCTTGCTCAGAGGGAATAACAAAGATAAAGTATAACACGAAGCAGAAACTTTGGAATAAAGTAAACTGAACAGAGAAAATCCCAGCAAAGAAATTTCACATTTTCTACCACGGCTCGGACGAGCGGTGGGGGAGGGTTTTATTGTTTGAAGACTTGAAACATGATGTCAGCACTGTGGAAATACAGGCCACTCAATATCTTAGGCAAGTCTAAAACTACAGCAATACTCATCCGACGAATGAACTGCTGTTCTCAAAACCAGTAGCTAGATGACTGCAGGCAGATCAAATTTTAAATATTTCTTCCTTCTAAATGATACAGGTTACAGTTGCCGCATGTGGACGACAAGGGCAAGAGTAAAGATACAAAACTGAAAGAAAATAGCCAAGATGAGCGCTGTTATACTGGTGACTGGTTCACCGAGTAACATTCTACTGAGAATTCCTTAGACCAGAATTGGCTGATATAGCGCAAAAGAAATAAGCCTCCATTCCCTCTCTGTGATCTGCTCGGAAAGAAACGCGTTACCGAATTCCCAAAAGAGAGATCGTAACTGGAAGAACATTCATCTGGGAATTACACATAACAAGACTTCGGTAGATTTTTCAAATTCAGTGTGAACGAAAAATGAAGGACGGACAAATTGTATTGGTGCCAGGAATAAAAAAGGCAACAAAAAGATTAAAATGATGGTTGTACTATGAACTGTTTCCATGATATTAATGTTGATTGAAAAATATCTTCGTCTTTATGTTCGAAATGACAAAATTTGAAACTCTACTGCTGAAGCCTTCCTTGGTATTAAGCAACTAACTGTCACTATTTACCACAGAGATAAATGGTCCTTAAGGAAGCGGATTCTGACGATGTGAAGTGGACTTATTCAAGGTACGACATCATTGGTGATAAAACGTGGGGTTCAACAACAAAAGATTAACAGCAAGACCATGCAACAATAATATTTTCACACAATGCTTATGAAGGTTTCTCAGGCTTTGTATCGAATACTGGATTTTAAAAACCTACTTAATCCTTTTTTATTTTTTTATGTTTTCCATCCCGAAGTGTTATAACATATAAATACAAAACGTCAGTCGATAACACAACACTTTATTTGTATACAAAAATAGTACATTTTGTTAGGGCGACATGTTTCGACTTTATAAGGTCATATTCAGGCCCTCCAAGAAGACAGATCCACGAGTTGTTTATGTTTGATTGCACTGTGGGATCCCAAAAGCTTACAAGTTTTTGTTAGAGGAGTGTAAAATACATAAGCTTGTATATGCTGAAATTGTGTGACGGCTTTGACATAAAATTGGAACCTTATCTGGAATGATACTATACTAAAATCACTGTGTATAAAATGTATAGAAATTAGTTTAAAATTAGTCAAGTTAAAAGTAGTAAATTAAAAGCTACCGTATATAAAAGACAACTGTACTTTGTAGTATTTAGGAAATGAACTTTATAGGGTGTGTTTTTCACTTGTCGATGGTGTAAGAAACTGTGAAGTTCTCCCTCTTTGATGGCGTGGAGATAAGGAGAAATTTCACTTCCCGTGACGTATTTGGTGGTAATGTCCCGTGTTCTTGCAGCCTAACTGGCGTGTGTCGTACTTTTTTGTGTGGTTGGATTGTATTCACTACCTTGTATTCGGGTGAGAAGATTGTTGTTCTGTAACGTCATGTTGATTCTCCTGTAGACTTAGGGGGTGAAGGTGAATGACCAGAAGTAAGTTGTCTGAAGACTTGTATCCTCCTAAGTAAGATCGCCGATCTGACTTTTCAGATTCCGCTGTATTCCAATAGACTTGACCAAGTCGTCAAGCAATGTTTAGCCTGAATACTCGCTCGCAAATTATGATTCTGTAGAGGCTGAGGGGTTACGCACCAGACAGCAAGCACACGTTATCCGGATAACTGTACTGGGAATTCCCTTGTATTAACTTTACAGTACAAGCTGTTCAGTCTTTGGAGATCATTCACAAGCTAACTCCCTGTGTGGGCTTCTGCTTCGTGAACCGACGTTAACAATATCATATCTCGGCAAAACTTTCTCATACTTCTTGGATTCCCTCACTTTAAACTGTCTTAACATCATTACAGTATTAGTTTCATTTAACTGTCACAAAATGGCTCATTGGATGCCATTTGGATACAACTAAATTCTATCAAAAAATCCTGTAGTCTGAATCAATCCTGCCAATACCAATGTCGTCAACTAAGCACAATCCTAAGGCACTTGGTCTTGAACAACATTTTGTCCCAAAAATTGTGTAAACAGTTCTTGTTGTCACAGACCTTCTACAAGGGCGTCGTAACCGCAAAGGGGTTTCTCTGTTATACATTAGATAGCCTTTAGGTCTACAAAGACCGCCTCTGTGGTCTAGTGGTCAGAGTTTCTGGCTACAGATACAGAGGTCCCGGGTTCGATTCCCGGCGCTACCAGATTTTCTGAGTAGTAGTGGGTCTGGAACGGGGTCCACTCAGC
>Ga0136643_10016523_pt1 | contig 11097 bp, 11 predicted proteins | sample TergutLab28metaG_FD_96883 | JGI IMG/M metagenome (GOLD analysis project Ga0136643, IMG submission 96883) | Labiotermes labralis P1 segment gut microbial communities from Petit-Saut dam, French Guiana - Lab288 P1 (version 3) (version 3) | ecosystem: Host-associated > Arthropoda: Insects >... | reverse complement strand
TTAATGTGACTTTAGCAAGGCAAAGAAATACAGCTCCCTGATGATGGTCTTAGGACCGAAACATGTCGGAGCAGTTTTAGTGTTTTAATGTGTAAATTTTATATAAGTGCATTAGTTGGTATATTAATTGTGTGTTGGTACCATGTCTTGCAAATACACAGTGCCATAAACTAGATGGCTGTGTTATAATTTCTTACTGCATTGTGGTTGAAAGCTAAAATGTTACACCTTGCTAGAATATTGTGTTTGCTTGTGTTAAACAGTGTGAGAAAAATGAATGGCTAGATGGAAATATTGTAAGGGTGTTACTGTTTTGAAAGTTTTGTTGATTTACTTGTGGCCTTAAAGTATACAGTATACCAGAATATAAAGTTTTTGTACAGTGGCTAATTGATGCTTAGCCAGCGACAAGTACCAAGATTATGGTACGCTGTGTTGTGTTGCCATGTGGTTTGGTACTTGATGACCAGAAAGCGGGGCATTACATCACAGAAGAGCATAATTATGGCAACAAGAGAATCTCAGGTCACTTAATGATAAGCATGTTTGTAACACTTGTGTTTTCTTTTCTAGGGTGGAGTTTCAGAGTAAATTCTATCAAGGTATGGGCTATACTTTTCAGCCATTTTCATTTGAAGCAATCCTGGATTCTGCTGCCCAAGGCACTGAAGAATAGATGTGAATGACAAATGACAGAAATGTCTGTGTAGTGGACTGGCCACTGGGCTGTTTGTAGTTGTAGTGTTATGTTGTTTGTTTAGTGGAGTTTACTGTAATCATGTAGCATTGTAATTTGCCCAGAGAAGAGGTGAATTATTTTGTATTTGTAGTATACTTTATTGTGTGACTTTCTGGAACTGATGATCAGTGGTACAAGATTGATCAGGAAGTTTGTGTGGTGACATAATCATTTACATTGTCTGTGGATGACAGCTGTTTAAAATGGTAAATGAATGATGGCCTAAATTGAGTGGCCAGAGTGAAGGCAGGGCTGTGATGATTTGAAAATAGCATAAATTTTGAACACTGGGGAACAAGTTCAGCTGAGAGTGCATAAGTAGTGAGCTAATGTCATCGACAGGTACTTTTGCGTAACATTTTATTTCCTTTGTTTTGCACTTTTGTGTTAGCTGTCTTCTGTTATTTGTTTTTCGAGCTTCTTGATGGAAATTTCGTTTTGCGTGAGGAGATTTGTATTTGCTTACAACACATTGTTGCAGTTGAGACAGTTGGATTTACCTGCACCACTTGTTTGGACTTCTAAGCTTGTCGGTTGCACATGTGAAGCTGCAGGTTGTTCTGTCTGTCATTTCCCCAAGCAAAGCAGTTTCATTACACAGAGAGCATGCTTTGCGAGGACATCCTGTGATGCTGCCAGGGTACTGACAGATGAGGTGCTGTTTATTTAATCAGTTTATTAATTGCATGTTAATAATTGTCCAACAAGATGCAACACAAAGCAGTCTATTTATTACTCTGCAAGTTCACTCTACATGTTTTGGGTGTCAACCACACCCATCATCAGGAGTACACAAAACTGTAACTACAGCCTCTGGTACTGGTCATATTTTTTGTGCAGCTACCTCCCTCCAACGTGGTCAAGCTTGGCCACGTTGGAGGAATGTAGCTGCAGAGTACCGGAGGCTGTAGTTACAGTTTTGTGTACTCCTGATGATGGGTGTGGTTGACATCCGTAACATGTAGAGTCAACCTGCAGAATAATAAATAGACTACTTTGTGTTGCATCTCGTTCGACAGCTATTAACATAGATCAGTGATGCATGGAACCATAAGCATAAAATTTATTAACAGCATTCCACAGTCTAGCACAAAATTCTAGTTCTTGCATTCTGGTGTCCTCGAAGACCATCTAATTTATGTTGAAGTTTTATGAAGGATTGTTTTCAGTTTTGTCTTTAATGCAGTTGGTAGAAATGTGTATTTATTTTTTCTCCTTGTGTGCTTTGTTGTGGAGCAGAACAGTTACAGCTGTATGACACTGTAACCCAAAGCAAACTTTCTGATCAGTTCTCAAGTGTGGTTCCGAGAAAATGGCGCTCATTTAGCGCATGTCATATAGAGGGTGGGTTTTTTACTGCTGTACTGAACATCACAGAATTGTTGTAACGTCTTGAAGAGAAGGTGGCACAGTGAGGCCTCTGTAGTGAGTTGGATTTGACTCAAAAAGGCAGGCATACTATTGTACCTACATGACATTGCATAACTGTAGATCTGATAAGGGTTAAGATTATAAGCATAATTAGTGTATACTGAAGGAGTGCTGTTACCATGTATATGTACATGTACAGAAATATATATGTATATATAAGTCATGTTGCAGTCAGTGGTCATTATGTAAATACTATCATTACTGCATTGTGTTTATGTGTACAGATGGAATTCGATGTTTGTTAGAAGCTTTATGGTGTTTTGGATGGTAATGCTTCACTCTCCATTGTCAGTGTATCGGCACTGAACACTGCACTGGGTGGGTGAGCATGATTAGGTGGATAGCAGTTCATCGGATAAAATAAAAATAAAAATATATATATATATATGTTGCTGATTCCGTTGTATTTAAATATGTCTTTGTTAAGCATTTTGTCTTGTTTGAATGAAATTAAAAGGTCATGTCGTAACGTAATTATAGTGTTACTTGTTGTTTGTTCCAAAAGAAATAATAAGAAACTCTTCGTTATCAGAACTCAAAACTGCACATTGTTTACTTCAATTGTTGCCAGAGAAACAGCTGCTAATATCTTTTGTTAATGTCCTTTGTAAGGTTTAATGTTTCAGGTTTGCATTTAGATGTTTAGAGGTTTGGCACTTTGTATTAATGAACAGCATTTATGATCAAAAGGACTTTGTAATGTGGACAGCCCTGTCAAGCAGCATGATCTGGACTCCTTGTGTGCTGTTCTGTTTGTCTGGCTACATATGCCTCTTACATTTGAATGGTGCAAATTCAGAAATGCTTCTGTTGCTGTACAGGTGTTTATTCAGTGTTGAACTCTCTTATCAAAATGGATTTTATAATCATCTTGAAGATGGGTAATTAATCAATTCTTCTGTATCTACACTTTCTTGTTATTGTAATAAAATCTGTGCATTTCAAAGCTGAATTTAACAATACCATTCTGAAGCTCCCCCAACTCAAATATTGACCACCACAGTCTGTATGTTATTGGCATGGAGGGTTTTCGAAATATGAAGCTCAGTTGACCATATTACTGAATTTATTGACTATTTTTCCATATCTTAAAAACCGTTTACAGATTTTAGTGAGGAGGGGGTCCCTGTCACCATGGCATGGCACGTCCTCAGGTTGCGGATACAGGAACGGCCTCCGATAAGGAGGGTAGCTGCGAATAAATTGAATAAGCAGTCGCGGACAGCCGATGGCGGGTGTTCCTCCAGCTTGGGGGTTGGGCGAAGTGCTAACAACTCCTCTCTGTAAAACACTTGTGTTAAGAAACAGTCACAGGCGGGATGCTTGCTTTTTTTCATTGGGCTGGCCCAGGATAGAGACAGGTGGCAGACACTTGTGAGTGTGGTAATGAACCTTTGGGTTCCGTGAAATGCGGGGAATTTCTTGACTAGCTGCAAACCAGTTAGCTTCTCAAGAAGGACTCTGCACCATGCAGTAAGTAAGTAAGGGGAGAACAGAAACAGTGCATGATTCTGTGACCATTCTTGGGACAGCTCAGGTGAGAGCAGAGAAGTTTCTAATAACAAATTATACCTTGGACACACTGTTGGAGTTGGCATAATTCAGTTGGAATAGTAATTAGGCTGTGGGGTGGACGACTGGGAATCAGGATTTGATGCCCTTCAGGGGTAGGTGTTTTCTCCCTTCTCATCCATTCTTACGAATTCTGTGGCACACCCAGATGACTGTGTTGTTGGTATCGAGGGGTAAAAGTGTCTGGAGGATGAAGTTGATGTTTTATCCCCTTCCGCCTGTACTGTCAGGATTAAGATTGCCTGAATCTGTAAATACAGGGAGTGCGCATTTGTATACAAAAATGGACAACTCTGCACTCCCTGATGGTGGGCCAGTGAGGCGAGAAACAGGTGAGAGTTCGTATAGTAAAACATAATTATAATGAAGTGTGTGCATTTGTTTGTTTATGTTGTAACAAACTGATATGTCCTCTTCAGTTTTGACCTTAAACGACCAAGATCCTATTTAAATATTAGCACATGGTTTATGCGAAATGAGAGCATTATTTGAACAAATAAAGATAAAATTATGAAATAAACGGCATTTTGTGGAAAATAAAACAGAGATTATGCAGCATGTCTTAAAAATGCAGTTTATTTCTTTGCTGGATAGATATATAAAATGAATTTATGAGGGTGTTTTGTATATGTGAATGCATGTTGTTGAAAGGTTAATCTCTCCTCGATTGCTTTGAACCTCCAAATGATATGGTGCTTGATTAAACCAGTGGGAGTTGTAACTGCACACATATTAGTAGCTTGGTACATAGACCCCTAACAATTGTATTTATTTTATAATAATTCTTATTTCTCTAGGTCTTGCCCTTCGTTTTGTAGGTTAACATTTCACACGACCAACATTTCTTGTAACATTATGGAAATGTTAAGCAAACAAGCATGTCTACTGGTGGTAGCTTTTGACTGGAGCCATCAAGGTATTGGTTTAGGTGTTGTCATGTTGTGGACCGGTTCACGTTACTGCGGTATTGCTGTTGGTTGCAGAGGCATAAATTTACAATCTTTATTCTTATAATAAAACCAACTAGATGTACTGATTTCTCAAATTTATTTTTGGAATAAAACTCTATATGTTTCAGACAGTTCCTCTGTCCATCATCAGGGGTTTTTTCACTGTACATACAGCAATGGTATATGTCATACAGGTTTGCTGACAGCTTGCGAGCAGGTTCATAACCTGTTTGTAAGCTGTCAACAAACCTGTATGACATATACCATTGTTGTGTGTACAGTGAAAAACTCCTGATGATGGACAGAGGAACTGTCCGAAAATGTAGAGTTTTATTCCAAAAATAAATTTGAGAAATTAGTGCATCTAGTTGGTTTTGTTATAAGAATTTATCACAATGCACGGTCACCTGAACATCAAATTAAAATCTTTAGTAATATTTTCACCGCTTTTGTCCATGTAACTGACTTGTTTTTGGCATTGCATTTAATTGTACTTTTGGGTTGGGCTGCAGTTGATGCTATCAGTATGTCTCAGCACCAGGTATCCAACATGTTATCAGTACATCTCAGCATAAAGTATCCAAGATATTATCAGTATGTCTCAGCACAAGGTATCCAACATGTTATCAGTATGTCTCAGCATAAAGTATCCAAGATGTTATTAGTATGTCTCAGCATAAAGTGTCCAGGATGCTATCAGCATGTCTCAGCATAAGGTATCCAGGATGTTATCAGTATGTCTCAGCATAAGGTACCCAATATGTTATCAGTATGTCTCAGCATAAGGTATACAAGATGTTATCAGTATGTCTCAGCATAAGGTATCCAGGATGCTATCAGTATGTCTCAGCACCAGGTATCCTACACGTTATCAGTACATCTCAGCATAAAGTATCTAAGATATTATCAGTATGTCTCAGCACAAGGTATCCAACATGTTATCAGTATGTCTCAGCATAAAGTATCCAAGATGTTATTAGTATGTCTCAGCGTAAAGTATCCAGGATGCTATCAGCATGTCTCAGCATAAGGTATCCAGGATGTTATCAGTATGTCTCAGCATAAGGTATCCAATATGTTATCAGTATGTCTCAGCATAAGATATACAAGATGTTATCAGTATGTCTCAGCATAAGGTATCCAGGATGTTATCATTATGTCTCAGCATAAGGTATACAGGATGTTATCAGTATGTCTCAGCATAAGATATCCAGGATGTTATCAGTATATCTCAGCATAAGGTATCCAGTATGTCTCAGCATAAGGTATCCAGGATGTTATCAGTATGTCTCAGCATAAGGTATTCAATATGTTATCAGTATGTCTCAGTGTAAGGTATCCAGGATGTTATCAGTATGTCTCAGCATAAGTTATCCAATATGTTATCAGTATGTCTCAGCATAAGGTATCCAAGACCTCATCAGTATGTCTCAGCATAAGGTATCCAGGATGTTATCAGTATGTCTCAGCATAAGGTATCCAGGATGTTATCAGTATGTCTCAGCATAAGGTATTCAATATGTTATCAATATGTCTCAGCATAAGGTATCCAATATGTTATCAGTATGTCCCAGCATAAGGTATCCAAGATGCTGCATTAATGAAAGTATTATATAGGTTTTTAATTTGTATATGGAATTGTGTATTGTGCTTGTAGGGTCACACTATAATGTGATTGTGTATCAAAGTTCTGGTTCATGTAAAGGAACTGGTATTCATAAAAGATGGCAAGCCATGTAAAATGCTGAGTAAATAATTCATAGTGTTGTGTGAGAGTAATGGGTGATTGAGATGTGTAATTAACTCATTCTTGGTTCATGTCTGGCTTGGTCCTGAAGCCTCGTATCCATTTGGTACTTGGGGCTGGTTCCCTGATGCTGAAGCTGCTAATATGCGAAGCTCACCCACATAATCTCTATCCATAGCTGAGACATGTCTGATTTGTGGCTTTATAATGTGTTGTTTCTTAATTGTCTCTTTGCTATGAAATGGATTAGCTGGACTGTCACTTTTGCAATGCTTCATGAGACTGGGGTGTCTTAGGAGAGGTGTTCCACGATTGCCATCGTACCTTACAGGCAGATGGTGGAATGGTGCTTCTATGGCATTGATGCTGTGACATTTCCTTGATTTGTGTCTGTCTTTGCTTATTTTGATGCATTGTGATGTGTGTGTTTAGGAATGTTGGTGATGGCAGTGTGTGGGTATAAGAGTGAAAGTGACAGGAGTATGGACAAAACTGCATAATGAGAAACTTCATACCCCCCCCCTACTTAAATAGTATTCCAGTAATGACGGTTGTGTTGTTATTATTCCCCCATTAGTTTTCTGCCCAACTTAGCCACAGATTTAAGAGTCGATCATATTTGATTGTTACGTTTAAGTCATTAACTGCCTTGCACTGCTGTACCCCGGGAAGTGGGACTGATAGCTTGTCCCGAAATGGTGGCATGGAATTACCTTTCTACACTGCATAAAATCCCAAAAGAGTGCAGATCTCAACCCAAAGGTTACATAAAAATTGGGAAATTCTTGACCTAATGAGCAACTGTTAGCTTCTCACAGAATGCCAAGTCAGTGCTGCTGTGGCTTGGAGCCTGTGTCAAGCTGTATTTAACACTTGCCATCACCGTTTCATTGGACATAACAGAGTGCACCATGTGGATGCTGTCAGATCAGAAATGGATTCTAAAACCTTGTCTAGGTGGGCAAGAGTCAGGAAGGTCCAGTAAACTGAGCATGGATCATAATTTCTTCCTCCTCATCTCTTACCTCAAAGAAACAATCCAATATAAAGACCAACGATGTATGAAGGACTTCATGGAAGGTGCCTGTAATTTTTATTAGAGTTTTGCGAACTTTAGTATTGACGGAGTCTGGTAAGAGTCTCTTGTGTAAAATTTTACGAAAATCCGCCCAACGGGGTGCAAGTTCTTTGCGTGCGTATAGACATGACCTAGCCAAAGAAGTTTTTATGCTCGTTCGCAAAATTGCGAAAATCGACCTTTAGTTTCGTCATATCCGCATGGTGCAATCCGGCTGCCACTAAACGGATTTTCATGAAAGTTGATATAGGGTATTTTTCGAAAGTCTGTCGAGAAAATTCATTTTATTAAAATCGGTCAAGAATGACGGGCACTTTACATGAAGACCAATACACATTTTGATCGTATCTCGCTAAATTTCATAAAAGAAAATAAAAAAACATTTCATGTTTGATAATTCCTCCCCACCCCCTCCGAAAATCGTGCCGTTTATGAGATAATGTGAAAAAATAATGTAGAGCCGGACAGGCAACGTAAGACAGTATAGCGCCTGCTAAATTGCCTTTTCCACGGCCACTATGGTTGCACGAATGCGCCTCAGTGCTGGGTTATACGTGCATTGCCTGTCTTGTTACACTTGTTTTGCAAACTCACCTAAAAATGTTGAAGTTCATACGAAATATTTAAATTGGAAATTGTGTTAAAGGTCGTCTGGGTAATAATTTGTAAATATGCCAATTTGATTTTGTGTAAATTTCCGTTGGCTTCTCGAAAATGAATGTGACAATCAGGATATTCGAATAACCCTGCTTGGTTCGTAAATATCCCATTTCTCTGGCACTGATAGAAGTCAAAGTAAAGAGAAGTATTCTTATTCGTATGAAAGCGTCTGTATTTCACGATAGGACTCTGAGGTCTGCCATCCCCATTTACCTCACCATACACGATAGGACTATTACCACTTGTAGCGTAAAGATCGGCATGACACATTATGAAATACGTCCAACGAAACTTCACGTAGTTACCGTGATTGACGTCGAAGAATGTATTCCGTTCCGGTATCAATTATAATGGCGGGGAATTTGGAAGGTAGCAATGTACATTTGATTGTAGTTACAAATGAATTCAGAAATAATTACAGTTAATTTACGAGTTCCTGTAAAAGGAAACTTATGCACATGCATTAAGGAGCAAGTAATGTGTTCCTTACCGAAACATGGCCGCAGCTTTTTGATAATGCCTCGCAGACGGTATAAGAGAGAAAGTAATTTATGACGTGAAGAAACGACGTTATGTTAACTGCACTTGGGAACTGAAGAGGCACGTGGTAGAGCTTGGGGAAATCAGGTGCTGTCCACTTCAAGGATGTACGCGTAAGTGCTTAATCTTTTCAAAAGTAGTTATGCATAAAAGCGTTGCCTTCCAGTATCAAATATCGGCATACCCATCCAGACGTAGGTTACTTGGCTCAGAACTCTTAAGTCTCACTTGTGTGCTTAGAAATATATCAGTTACGATTATTGTCGTTATATTTGTCTTGTGATGCAGACTGAATGAACTTCATTCGCCTGGAGATTTGCATGTTTTACATGGCAAACCAACTATTGTGACATGCAAAACATTTCGGGTGAAGGAGAGGTTATGTGCAACACCCTTTCACAGCAGTAGTCAGACATGACATATTGTAATGCGTTAGTCGGCCTTCGGGGTTAGAACTCGTAGAAGATTAAAACTTTACAGACGTTTCGACAAACATAATTTCAATCTTCAGGGTGATGAACTTGAGGATTTTGGGAGCTGCTATATAGGTCTTATAGTGGGTAGGGTATGAAAAATTTGGAAAACAAGGTTTCTCAAGGTGTTGTCTGTGGTCTACAGGTGTTTGACAGAAACGTTTTGGAACCAAATGTGATTAAGGTTCAGTGAAACTGCGCTTAGTTTATACCTATCTAAATTAGTACAAAAACCAGATTTTATACCCACTCAATGTAATGCATGCGGGATCCCTAATGCAACAGTTACATGTACAGCACTATAAAGGATATGTATTTAATGCTTCTTAAGTATTCAGCCTGATGATGACTCTCAGGAGTCGAAACATGTTGCGGTAACACATTAATTTTCTAATGTTTGTTGTGTTGACTGAACACATATTTTAAGTTTACAATAAATAAGTTTAATAGATGATCTAAGTTTAAAAGGAATTTATTCAACCTTATGTGTGATTGTGTAGTGTTTGTGGATAGGAATTTAATTTTAAGTTGGAGGTTCTTTCACGGTGTTATTCCTTCATAGTAGACTTCCTTTTTGTAGGCTATTAAAATTTGCAGATACTGCTCTGTGAAGATTATGCCCATCTGCCCTGTTGAGTGCATGAAGCTTTTAGTTTTTCTGAAACATTCCTTCCTTGAGAATTATAAATGTGTGACCCTGTAAGTACTCACTGGGTAGTGCAGAGCTACAGTCATTATGTTACCTTTCGTCCGCAGAAGGTGTCTGGTAACATAAATGAACAGTATAAATTGAGATACATGTATGTTGGTAGTTGTATGGTGTTTATGTTATGTACAGTGATGGGACTGTGCTGGTTAACCAGCTTATATATATGTACATATGAAGTCTGTGTTGTTCCAGATTGTTCTTTACTTAAATCTCTATGTATAATCAACATCATGACACAGACTTTTGTTTTGGAATCTTGAACAGTGTAGACAGAAAGCACTATAATGTGTGACTTAGGTGACAGCATGTGTAGTTACAATATTGTGACTGGGGAGCAAAGGGCACCACCACCACTGCCGCCACTACTACTACTACTACTAGTTAATGTCCTTTGTAGGTTTGGGTCACTATCTCTTCTATGAATTCCAGTATCATCTTACCTTGTATTGTCAATTTAATAATTTTCTCATTTGGTAACAAAGTACCAGTTTTCAAAGGAAGTTTCTTGCCATTCTTCCCCCAGTCTTTTTCCAGTTTTCTAAGTACTCTTGTTCCTATCTGCTTTATTACGAATGTTCAAATGTTATTAAGTATCAGTAGTTGCTAAACTGGAAGATATTTCATAAAGAAAGTTGCAGGGTATTTTGTGTCCTTTCGAAGCTGAAGCTGTCCTCATACTGCAGAGTCATGCCATCAAGTTATATGTAGAGTGCGGATATGTGGATCAGCATATCAGCCCAGCTGGCTTTGTGTGATATAGTTTCCCAAAGCCATTGTAGACACAACAAACAGGACTGTTACTAATCAACACAGGTCTGTCACAGTACACCACATGTCTGTTGCACCTGACACAAAATAAAGGGGCACTGAAAGTTGTCATATTAATTGTACAGAATTTTAGAAAGTTTTAAGTGTCCATCGTTTAAAGTAATGCAACAAACATACATGATGACAAGAAGGCATCTAAAACAAAAGTTTATAGTACTATATTGTAAAGTGTGATATGGAATTACTCAATTATTACACCAACCACTGCACATATATAAAATTTATAATATTTACACATTAAAACATTAAAACGCTCCGACATGTTTCGGTCCTAGGACCATCATCAGGGAGCTATATCGTCCTTGCTAAAGTTACACTATAAAAAGTCACATTAATTTCGCTGTACCAGTTGGGTATTGTGGCAGCATGC
>Ga0136643_10016522_pt1 | contig 11097 bp, 8 predicted proteins | sample TergutLab28metaG_FD_96883 | JGI IMG/M metagenome (GOLD analysis project Ga0136643, IMG submission 96883) | Labiotermes labralis P1 segment gut microbial communities from Petit-Saut dam, French Guiana - Lab288 P1 (version 3) (version 3) | ecosystem: Host-associated > Arthropoda: Insects >... | reverse complement strand
GCCATTATCTCCGTAACCGTTCAACTTTGGATATAGGTGTTTTGGGTTATATCGGTATACTTTAACATAAGGAACACTCTCCCGAAGTCTGGCACATTCCTCCTGGGACACCCTGTATATTTCAGTCAACACAACTATATATTAAAAGCGTAGGTTAAAGTGGATATATAGAATCAATACACAACGGGATGACTTCGTTCAAATACGTAGATGTTAAGGTTGTCACATGTCTTCACATATTTGTGTTTTCTTCTTTTCTTTGTCTTCTATGCAGTTGAAGTTTCCATTCTCGCCCGTGCTGTCCTTTTTGTCTGTCTCGCCCGATTTCGCTCACTAAACTGTACACCACAGGCCTGATGACGTAACGGTGACTGCACCACGGGAAGTACATCCGGGGAGTCAGACAGGGGCAAAAGGATCCCATTTTCTCCAAAGCGCCCAAACCGGCTGTAGAACCACCAACCCTCTTACTCATTAGTAACAGGGGGATCTTTCCCTGGGTTAAAGTGTCTGAGGCGTGAAGCTGACTACTCATTTCCGTTTAGTGCCGAAGCTAAAAGTGTCTGGAGCTGTACCTCCATCCTTCCATACGTCTTCATGGTGTGCAGAGAGATAACTTGAAGTTTTGCTTGAAACGCCTGATGTTGCGGTATATTTCTTAGCGTTTTTCATTCCTGAGGTTTCGAGCTGAAATCTGTATATGAAGACCGGATACTTGGACTCAGTTTTCTGTGGTCATTCTCGGTTACTCCGGGAAACCTCCCAGACATTACCTTAAAGCAGCATTGGACCCGCTTTCTTCCACACAGCCTGAACAAACAAATGTCAAACTTTACGTTTTCTGAACCGTGTATCGTGATACACGTATGTAAGAAGAACCAACAAAATGAACTCTTTTTTTCACGAGTGATTTAATTGGACTATATTGTTGTCGACTGTCTTCCTGATGATGATGATGATGATGAACTCTTAGTTGTTCGAAACATGTCGACGACAGTATAGTTCAATTAAATCATTGATGAAAAAAGTGTGCATTTTGTTGGTTCTTCTTACGTATGTGTAACAAATGTCAGTCTTGAGCCAGCAATCACCCAGCTGTACAGAAATACAAAGTAAATTCAATCTTCTTCTAAAATTATGGACCGCAGCCTTCGAGGTCGTGGTTGAATAATTATTCTATCATTGCTCATACTTGGAAGTAGACGTTATTGTAATAAAGGCAAGGTAAAGCTGTCCTTCTACATGCTACAAAGCTGTTTGGTGACGAGACGTGACTCCATCCATTCTTAACTTCGGCCCTAGATTGTGGGTAGAGGTGAGCTTCACCCCTCTTTCGCCTTGCTTCCGTGGAAAGGGTCTTTGGTGCCTATTGAGTATGTGACAGGGTGGGTTCCAGATGCGGTTTGGACGCGTAAGAGAAGAGAAAAATCTGGTGCCTCTTCCGGAAATCGAAAGAGATTATTCGGTTGTCCTTTCTTTTGCTTAGTCACTGATATGACAGTACTGTATACCAGAACAGGACTACTCAACCTTTCACGCGGAGCGGGAAACGTCGGAAAAAAATTTGTCTGACATAAAATTCAGTACACATAATGAAGAAAGAATAAGCACGTGTGTAATTTGTGTGCACAATTTTACAAGTTTATGTAGTATACATTATTTGCATTAAACACATACTGATAATGATGGCAAGAAATATATAAGAATGCTAGTCATTTTTAGAACTTTTTTTTCCCCCCCCTCATTCAGTCACTTGTGTCTCCAAAAACAAAGAGCTCATAACTTTTCAGTTGCATCGGCCTTCTATCTCAGGTTTGCCAAGGAAACGCTTAAAATGTGTTCTCTTTTTTTCAAACCTCTTCGTAGGCAACATATGTTGCCCGCGAGCTACAGTTTGAAAGGGTCTGTTCTAGAGTGTAGCATTCCGTCTGTATATTTGCCTTTTATTTCCTTACTGCTCTCACCACCTGTTGTATGATGTATATTTAAATTCCATCCTTGTTCTAATGGTGTGTTACATTTCTTACGCCCTTCTGCTTACTTATCTTTAGAAGCTTCCATTTTTGCTTCCATTTCTTCATCATATTTACATAAATGTTCATAAACAATTTTTGCATTATTTTTGGTAATAACTCTTTGAAGACGAAGACTAACCTGAATTACGAGAGTATATAAAGAATCACTTTGTACAGTAGAGTAAAGGTGATCCGCATCGTTTGGAATCACCAGTACGTAAATGCTGTATGCTGAAGTAGTCGCTGTTTGCTCTTTGATCCGTAACAACTACGGAAATACGATCTGTGGGCAGAACGTATTAATTTGCATGTTAAACCTAGTGGCACATACAGTAACCACTGGGTCTCTGTTCGTGTAGCCTGTAAAGAGTTCTCATTCGTGAGACCATTTCAACGAATCAGCTCGTTCGACACGCAGCAGACGACAGAAGCAGAACGTATTACTGAATCTCTGCAGCCAGCACCACCTTACTTCAACTCCCTAGACCTTGCATTTTTCCACTGACGAAGAAGAAGAAGAAGAAGAAGAAGAAGAAGCAGCAGGAGGAGGAGGAGGAGAGAGGGAATTCAAGCATGTCAACCTTTAGTTGATTGATGGCATTAGTTCTTCTGCCCCGTCAGTCACGTGATGTTAGCCCAGAGGTGCAACGAAGATGGACGATGGATAGATGGAGGTGTCTCTTTTAGGTACTTCCTCTTGATGTCGCTAAAGTCAACATGGCGACGAGGAGAAGAAGAAGAAGAAAGAGAACAAGACGAGGGTTAGTCACGAGTGTGCAGGACATCAGAAAGAGAGATAGATAGGTAGAGAGAGAGAGAGAGAAGCAAACACGAGAGAGATGAATAGATAGAGGGTTATGTCTTTAAGCAAACAAAATTAAGCTGAAGTAATGCGGACAAAAGCCCAACAGGAAGGTGTCTTTACGTCATGTGTGTGTGTATGTGTGATGAGGGTGTCTTCCTACGCGCTATCTTTTCTGCGCTTCCTGCCATTCGTCATCAGAACACTTCCTTTTAACTCAAGTTCGACAGACGAACTTTAAGTATTGGCACTATAGTGAAGCCACGGAAATGTCTCCTGGATGGCGTGGATGACAGTGCTTCCATTTTCCTGCCGGATGTTTTACCCCTCTTCAACCCCACTCTGACCTGTATCAGCCAGTCCAAAGCACATTTGTATAACGAAGGCTGTGATTTGCTTATCACTGTTAACATCCGTGTGAACAGTTTTAGGGAGATACGGAAGCGATTGATATTTGGAACTTTTACGTTACCTCAGTGCACTTGGAGTGATAGAAATCTGGCATCTCTGCCGCTCTACAAGTTAGAATTTACAAGAAACTTAATCTTTGTAGGACAGCGATGAATAAAAATGTTTAGGGACCGTACACCGATGGTTCTGTTCGTACTACACCCAATCTATGAGCAGAATCCACAGACCGTAAGATCAGTCGAGGCGGTTTAACCCAAGCAGTTGAATGACCTACTCATATAAACGAACGCGAAGTCACGCGTTACGTAAAAAGTTAATATTTCAGTTACATGAATTTACGTTTACTAAACGAAACAATTAATAAGTATTTAACAAAGAAGGATATATTGGGATTAAGAATCCACATGACTACACGGTGGTACGACCCAGAAGACTGAAGTAGTAGGGTTAAGAATGCATCATTACGTGGCGTTGCATCCTGCGGGAACACAGTTTAAAATTTCACTGCCCCCACATCAGATTTCAAATAATAAGAATAAATGGTTGATATTTCTACACAATCTCGTTCCCGATCCCGTTAAGACCTTGCTGAGGTACCATTGCCTAAAATTCTTTGAATTTGGGTTATTGAACGACGCTTTTCCAATGACAAAAATTTTAGGATGTCGAATAAGACGCGATGATGATCGTAAATAGTAATCATTAAACACTTGTGAAGAAGATGCTCGTAGCTCTTTTCGGTGTATTGTCAAGTATATGATTTCTTACTACTGTCTGTGTGAACACAAAGCATAAAATATGTTTCGTATTTGCTGAAATATTTACGCCTTTCAGCGTATGGGCCACACTATCAGAGAAATAGTATTTGTAAAGTGCATGAATGTGGTAGTGTTTACATAGGTCACCACAAATTTAAAAAAAAAAAAGATATGTTTCATCGACAGGTTCAACACACTGCACTTGCATTACAGTGGAATTACTAGGTTATACTCTAGTCACTCAGACTGCTACCAGACATTCATCTTGCTTTTATCGTATTGGTTTCATTGATCAGAAGGTCCATGTGTGTTAGGCTTCACATGTGTTGTTGTGATTTCGTATTCATTCTTGCTGTGTAGTGTTCTAAACCTGCTGAAACATACAACGGTTTACATGTGCTTAGTCTGTATTGTGTACTGTATGTTGTGCACAGAGTACAGACTAGACCACTTAGATGTACCTGAACGTCGTAAACTCAGTTGTGTGCCGTAAGAGAACGTAGTTTTGTACGTATGCCATCGCAGCTGTTGCGTTTGGAGACTGAGAAAGAGTAAGAACATATTTTCCTACTGACCGGCAGCCTTCTTCAGGAATGGGCTTCTGGATCGTGAAGGCTGAATAAATCTGGTCGGCATGCCAGCAGATGGGGTAGCCTGACCACCATGTACGTTGTTGGTTCTAATACTTTTTGTCTGCTACTCAAAATCGTACGTCATATTGTCCTCGCGAGATTTGCAAGCTTGACAATCCAAATAGTTCCAGTAAGCCTAGCTCCTTCCCGTTCTATTTAAACCACCAAGTTTCGTTTGATTTAATGTTTGATGTTTGTGTGACCGTGCATCTCTGATGCAATAGTATAACCACCAACTAGATGCAACAATAACAATTTATTAGTAATTTCAATCATCTCAACATGTTTCGGGCGATAATTTCGCCCATCCTCAGGAGCACTAGACTGTTTTTACAGCTTGTGGTATAATGCACCGAAGAAGTTGCCTGCTGGTGGCAAGGTCACCAGCAGGCAACCACAAGCTGTAAGCACAGTCTAGTGCTCCTGAGGATGGGCGAAATTATCGCCCGAAACATGTTGAGATTATTGAAATTACTAATAAATTGTTATTGTTGCATCTAGTTGGTTGTTTTTACTGTTGTTTCATTTGATTGTTTGGGAGTCCACGACCCGTCAGAGAGCTGCGGTTACGGCACTGTCTTTTGAGAATCCGTAATGCAAACGGTAACCTAACGCGCGGTCATACACCGCGGCATGCCCCCGCAGCCAATTATTTAGGCTACATGCCATATAGACCTGTCGGAGAAGTTGCTTATCTAACGAGGCGATACGGTGTGATTACCAATTGCATCATAATGTTATGCAAGTAAGGAGTGCTGCAGGGGGAGGTGATATACTGACAGACACATGGCGTTGGACGGAATGGAAGCTAGACGCCGATTTCAAAGCATGGAGACGTTCCTCGCACCGTATAGGTCATTGGCAAATTCTGCGTGCTACTGAGCAACTATGCATAACCAAATTCCTCAAAGTGAAATCATCTGAAAATTATGGCATTGTTGCGAGTACCTTGAACAGAGCAAATATATATGGAGGTCTTACGCTTCTCTCTGTTCTCAAAGTATATCTCTGAAAGTTAACTAGAGGATTGTTTCCTACAAGTTGTGTGTGTGGAGGGGGGGGGGGCGATTCTGGTTTATGTCAGCCCAGTGTAACCCCTAATTAAAGTTACGTTAAAATCGAAGTTCATAAATTTTGTAAAAAAACTGTTCATCCTACAAAGAAAATACACTTCTTACCTGTAACTTTATTAAACAACTGGCGTAAATCCTATTCAAATTTCAGCTGGGAAAGGTGAGAAATCCCATCTGTAACTTTAAATTTCTTAGACGCACATTCCGTTGATTCATTATTATACCTTACAGTACTTGAGGCATGCTCTGATGTCACAATTTCGCGGTATATACATGCTGTGAATTTGAAGATTTCACGAAAGATAGCATGATGGAATAAATGGTGATGATTTACGTAGGCAACTTTGTTTGGCAAAGATTTATAGTGCAGTACCCCACTGAAGCACAGATATATTCATTTCCCGTTTGTATTGTGCTGTATTCCGGATTCGTCCCGAGCTGCCACAACTTCTGAATGCTACCTAACATCCATAATGACAGATTAGAAATTGTTAATTTACGTGTGGATCATTTAGCGAAATAAAAGGAAGGTAGTTGTTTTGACTGTTTGCAGTGATGTGCGTGTTAATGGCTTTTGTTTATAACTGCCAGTGAACTTCGAGGGCAGGGGATAACAAATAAAAATAAAAAAAAGACACAGACAATACACCTGCAGATTTCCACGCTTTGATGTCGTAATGCGTATTGATCATAATTTATAAGGCAAATGTTCGTGTATACGAGTAGAGTCTTGTTATATAAGCATAACAAGCTGTCACAACAGTGTGGCAACTGAAGAACTGCGATTTAAAATTCGTCGAATGAAATTATGGTCTAGCTGCTACAGACGCCAACAGCTGGAGTTTCTTAGTGTGTCTTTGTTTAACGTTTTGAATACTGTCTTTTACCTAACTTGTTTATAAAAATTATCTCTCCGTTATAACAGCTGACCAGTTATTACTGTGTAGGAATTTAATTGATGTGTTTCATGAGAGTTATAAAAGATGCAGTGAATGACGAAGTGCATAGTTTCTTGATGTTGCAATAGGTGGTGTATATCGTTACTATTGGCCCTTACGTGGTCAAATAAATAGCCTGCGTGACGTGCTGATAGGCTCGTAGCTGATTTAAGCCTTTAAAGCTTCATGGGACAGAATTCTTCCTGAAAGGATAATACGTCTGCAGCTAGGTGAGAAATTTTCCGCCTTTTATACAATCCAGATGTTCATTACCGTGTTCACAAGAGTCCACCATTTTGCCCTATCTTTAGCCAGTGAAATTCAATTCTCGCTTTTCAGTCCTGTTTCTTTAAAGTCGATTTTAATATTACTGTCCGATGGATGCCTGGTTCCTCTAAACAGCCTTAGGGCTTTCCAGACACAGCCTTGCATGCAGTTCTGTCCCATTATGGCAAATGTCCCGCCCATCATATCGCCTTTAATTTGATTATCGTGATATTTGGTGTGGAATACAAATCATGAAGCATGAAGCTACCCATTATGCAGTTTCTTTAATGTCCCATTTCTTCTTCCCTCTTAGGTCCAAATATCTTCCTCAGCACCGTATTCTCGAACGTCATTCACCTCCTGTCCCTTAATATGCGAGACCAAGTTTCACGTCCATATAAAAAAGGAAAAATTTAAATAATTTTCATTTGTACAGGGTGATTCATAAGTCCGTGAAGCATTTTAAAAATTCGCAACAAATAAACTACTCAACGGATCATGGTAAATCTTACGCCGATAGAGAGAAAAACTCCCCAAGTTTTTTTTTTTCACATATTTCACAGATGCTCAATGTGTCCACCTTTGGTAATACGGCAGACATCAATGCGATAGTCCATCTCGTTCCACCCGCGTTTTAGCATATCACCGTCGACCAGAGCCACAGCAGCGGTGATACGGTTGCGAAAATCTGGAGATTAGCGGGAAGTGGAGGCACAAAGACAGTGTCCTTCACAAACCCTCAGAAGAAAAAGTCGCACGGGGTTAAATCCGGGGATCGGGGTGGCCACCGCATTAACGCGTTATCTTCTTTTCCTGTGCGTCCTATCCACCTTTGCGGCAAGTTTCGATTGAGATACCCTCGCACGTCTTTATAGTGAGCCGGACAGCCGTCTTGTTGAAAGATGTAATCATTACTGTGTTCATTCAACTGTTGCATTAGCCAGTTTTCTAACATGTTTCACAGACTTATGAATAACCCTGTATTTATGTGTTTTGATGTAAAACAGGAAGACAAAAGGTTCTGAATCGAATGGTCGCAGACGCTTCCAGAATTTGTTTCCCTCCCCCTTTAATTTTGTCGTGCGCGCGACTTTGATCTGTTGGAATAATTTCCAAATACTGTGACATCCCCTTATTTTAAACTGTGTGTGTCTGTTCTTACACCATCGGTCCCGGCACTTAGTTGTTTGACCACTTGACTGTTTCTGACGTTGTGTTAACGAATATCAGTTGATTACATATCGTACTTATCAGTGCAACCAAGAAAGAACTTTGAAGAGACTGCTGGATGGATGTGGCCGGAATGGGTCAACAAGTGAGCCATATCCCTGACTGCATTATGTTGCTGATGAGTGTTGTGAAGTTCCGATTTTAAAGCAATCACAGCAGCTTCAGTTAGCCCTTGCGGCACGGCGTAGATTCTCGCCACTGTGCTGTTCAGGCCTTCGTACCGCAAACCGGCAAGATCAGCTGATCGAGAGACGTCTCCCCACTCCCGATCATTAGATTCATATAAGACAATCACGTGTTTGTTGTTACAGCACACACACGCGCGCAGATCTGGTTTTGGTGGGGCAACTTCCCCCTCCTCCCTCCTCTCATCTGTTACCCCTTCCAAGGACGATTTAGCTTGTGTTAAGGCCAGTTCACACTAACTCGCAGCGCAAGGTTCATTCTTCTCTAGACATACCACTCCTGCCTGTCTTTCTTTCTTTCTTTCTTTCTATTTTTCGTTCTATTTCCCTGTTCTCTTACTTTAATTATTCATATTATTCTTGTTTACCATATCCGCCCTTTCTACCGTTCCTTGTCTGCTATTCGCCCAGCAACTTGTCGCAAATATTAACGCCCTAAGGCGTGTGTTTGGGAGGTGCCCGGTTCTTATCTCTATTGGGACCCCAGCTGTTATCGTCGGTTTTTATACTTCAGTTATGGAACGGCGATGTTCTGCCACAACCTTTTCCACCATCATCATCATCATCATGTTCCTGAAGGGTTAGGCGTGTTTCCTGTTCCTTGATCCTCAAGATGAAGTTGGTCCCTCCATCTCTTCCTCGGACAACCTTTTTAATTTGTTATATATTGAACGCTGTATAACCCTAACTACTAACAGCGTCGCTAAATAAGACATAAATACAACTATTTTGCTTTTCGTTACCCGTTTCCGGTTATTTATCATTTCAACTCTTGTCTAACACATGTCATCTCCATTTTCCTCCCTTATTTCTTTTCACCGTCTTGTGTTCGTGACTCACTTCCGGCAGTTCATCATATTTTACTCCCTTATTGTATTCCTTTCCTATGTTTTCGCGTTTTTCCCCCTCTTCACGTGTTTTCGTTTTCCTTCGTCATCCGTATCTCTTTTACTTTTCGATCTTTTTGTCTCTTTTTCGTGTTCTGCTTATCCCTTCATGTTTTTTCCTCTTCGCTTTCAGGCCTTGTATCTTTCTTCCCACTGCTTCATTTTATGCCTAATATCCACATTCTCTTTTCGCCTTCTCCTTTGTACGGTTTCAAATTATTTTTGTACTTTCGTGTTCCATACTTCTAGTCATTCTTCTCCTCATTTACTTTTGCTTATTTCTCCTTCGATATATTGGAATGTCGAGAGTTCCCGTTACATAAAACGTTGCTTTTTCTTTTGTTATTTGTGGTAAAGAGGGTGTGCTTCATTGACACATGGGGGTTTCTCTTTGTGTACGAAGAATTTTGACTTTCCTGGTTTACCAGATTTAAGTAGTTAACTATCCGCAGGGAGGCTTAAAATATGCAGTTTGATACGACGAGGTCGAACATATTAGCACAGTGGTCACGGGCTGCTGAGTTATTGTCTAGGATTCGCTGGGTACTGAGAATTTTCTCATCACGAATTCCAGAAAGTTGCAGAGCCCCCACCCCGTCTCCCAACTACGGGTTTCTTATTACATCCGGTCACCACAGAGGATGCTTGATTCGTCGGCTGATTTGTTTCAGCTGTTCAGACCTTTCGCAAGCCAAGGCAGCACGGTCACGAGTTCCTGTTCTTGCCAATTTAATACAGAACAGAAAAGCACTGGAAACAACTGATCCAGTGCGTAATTTAGAAGAAGAGAGAGACAGAGAGTGAGGTGTGCTATTACTAACGCTGCTAGTTTTATTAGTTTTTACGTAAGACAATCGAACACTGATGGTACGTGAATGAGTAGGAATACGGGGGGTGAAATGATATTGACGACAAAACCGACATGCTCGGAGACAAACCTGACTCAGTGCCATTTTAACACAAATTCCACATGGAATTGTCCTTCCAATCCGGGATTCTGAGGTAAAACTTCGGCGACTAATCGTTAGTATCCACGGCATGGTCACGCGATTCAAAATTTCGTGGAGTTTTTCCTCCCCCTCTCTTACGGGTTATGTGTTTTTTGCCTAGACGCGTTTAGATCGGAGTGCCTTAATATACCCATAATTACGTGCGCGATGTCTGTGGGTGAACGTAAATGCAGAGGGCGATGTGGTGCTGGTATCAGATTGCCGGAGAATGTTCGTGAACGGCAATGACAGGCGACTGACACATCAGGCAGTTCAGTGCACATATAGTGACACAGTCAGTGTTCTAGCCTCATTACTGTGTTGATGACAAGTGACTAAACAATTTGGCAACTCCGTCGCTACAACCATTCGTTCGTTGTGGACTACTTCTTGCACTTTTCCTTACTGATAACTTGTCTGGCTGCATTTACTCCACATGGGTCATACTGTATTGTAATAATAGTGGGTCGAGACGATCAAAATATGCTCGGTGGTTTTAACGTTTCTTGCTTTAATATAGAAATGAGTAACGCACAATTTTGGGCGTGAAAATATAATGAGAAGTTTCGATATTCTGACGACATTGAATATAAGTTATACGATTTGATGTTTGTGTGACCGTGCGTCTCTGATACAATAGTAGAAAAAACCAACTAGATGAAACAATAACAATTTATTAGTAATTTCAATCAGCTCAACATGTTTCGGGCGGTAATTTCGCCCATCCTCAGGAGCTTGTGTGTTTACAGCTTGTGGTATAATGCACCGAAGAATTTGCGCGCTGGTGACCAGCAGGCAACTTCTTCGGTGCATTATACCACAAGCTGTAAACACAGTCTAGTGCTCCTGAGGATGGGCGAAATTATCGCCCGAAACATGTTGAGCTGATTGAAATTACTAATAAATTGTT
>Ga0136643_10016521_pt1 | contig 11098 bp, 8 predicted proteins | sample TergutLab28metaG_FD_96883 | JGI IMG/M metagenome (GOLD analysis project Ga0136643, IMG submission 96883) | Labiotermes labralis P1 segment gut microbial communities from Petit-Saut dam, French Guiana - Lab288 P1 (version 3) (version 3) | ecosystem: Host-associated > Arthropoda: Insects >... | reverse complement strand
GCTGCTGTTGACAACCAAACAGGCTGATTAGAAGTGCGCCTGTGCGTGTGTCAAATCGAATGGTAACACGTGACCTGTGACTTTTAACGGCTGGTCCGAATTACCCACATTGGGGCGATTCCGGCCAAATTCAAGAAATACCTGTGGCGCCCAATTTACGTACACGCCCTAATAATTTTGTACTTTTTACCACTGGACTTCATTTTCATAATGGATTTATGTTTCCGTCTTTCCTGCAGTTTCCACACTTTATTCTGTGCAGCCGTTCCCCTGTAAGTGATAATCATTACCCCACTTTGCCATTACCACATTACCGGCACCTGTTGTTCATTCTTGATTTCCACACCCTTCGCCAGCTACGTTGGTGAAGCTGTGTATTTTCGTAAATCACTCATCTGTCCTGCAGATGGCGGCAGCAGCTGCCTCCGAAACGTCGGTACACTTCGACCAAACTGCGTGACGTCACATCCCAGAGGGCAGTACTTTTGATAGCGCTGTGAGATGCTGAAGCGTGATGTCATGTGGGAATGATGATGATGGAGCAATCGTTGCTGCGTGCTGTTTCGAGAGGGTGTATAGGAGGGTCAGTCGGTACGGTGTCTAGGCTATGGAATGGAATTGATGTTCGATTCCCGGCAGGAGAAAAATTTTTCTGTCCTCCAAAGCGTTAAGACCGTTTCTGGGGCCCACCCTGCCTCCCCCTTAATAGGCACCGAGGGCTCTTTCTCCGAGGCAGAGCAGACCTCTCGCCTCTTCTACGAGTCCTCGTAGTTCCACAGTTACGAATCAGTTGAGCTGTGCCTCCATTGCCCCTACGCCTTAATGGAGCGCACAGGATCTGAACTTTGCCTTTAGTAGCAGATACGCAGCGCAGCACGAAGATGGCCGGTCGAAATGTTCTAAACCGAGATTGGAACCCGGTAGTTGTGACACGGAGTTTCACGGAAATGGACGGATTGTGAGGTATGATATTGATCGTTGGTACTCATTCCATGGAGTATTTTTCAGAAGCTGATAGTTGTTCAAGTAGTCAAGAAATTTTCCTCGTTCGTGCGTAACCCGATGGCCCATTAGCATATTCGCATGTTCCGAACACAACTTTGTACTAATTAAGCTTCTCTACCAGCTCCTTTGGGATTTGATTTCGTAATGTGTTTAGTAGTATTGTTTTCAGTTGAGCGTTCTGTTACACAAGTGTCGCTTGCTGTGTGAAGGCAGTCCGCTGTGTTTAGAGTGCTGAATCTGTTTCATATTGCGCAGCTTTAGTGATTTAGGAAGCAGTTGGTACTTAAATTAATGCAACAGGACATGGAAGTTTGTTTTGCTGTTCCTCACCCTCGTGTAACGTCATATATCGTGACGACACTCAGAAGTGCCCTTTTTGTTATTTGTTTCGCAATTCATATACCATTAGAACAAATGTGCGTTATGGCAAGGTGCTGGTTCGAACTTGTTTGCCAGTTGGAGTCTGAGCCGCTGTGTGCTGCCTGTAGGCGGACATACGTAGGTACAGTGACACTGTTGTTGGTGGACATTACAGGAGCTGGCACTGCTTGTTTGTTTGTGTGTCAGTATCACAGTATTCAGTGACTGAAGTTAAGGTAGGAATCATAATGAAATTGGGGCGGTCTAGTTTATTTACGTGCTGAAGACAGCAATAGGGATCTGCCATGGAGATCGCTTTGCCGTATGTACGTATTGGCAAGAGTGTGGAGTGCAGTTCATATATATGGCCGTTTTCTGTGAGGTCCGCATTTGGAACACATTTGGAGTTCACAAAGATCAGTCAATAGTAGGATGGAGCTGTGACGGGCAAACATCGTTATATTGTCACGTGATATTGCTAGGGTGACGCAGCACATGACGTCGCATAGGCGATGCGTGTCGCATACAAACGGGGGTCAGAAATATTTGCAGAATATTGGTTGGAGATCATCAAAGGTGACCTGATGTTTAAAACCGAAGTGGTAACTCAATCTACCATCTGTGAACAGTGAAAAACAATACATATTGTTCACACATTGTTATGGGTCCTGTGAAGTAAAACAGCGATTATTTCCGTAAATAGCGGTAACTAGTTGGTCATTGTAATGGAGGTGCATTGTGTTTTCTGTGAGGTCGAAAGTTAATTTTGGGTGTTGTTTAGATGACGTACATGCTGTAGAGGGTTAACGTATTCTGTAACCAGCCAAGTGTGAAGTCAGAGAGACGAATCTTAGAACACACAACACAGGATGTGCTGCCTGGTCAGGGCGACAGGTGGCTGTGGAGGGTGGTGGAGCTATGGCAGCCTTCGTCCGGTGTACCCTGGGCAGTGGCACAGCCCTGGTGCACTCGTGTGGGAGAGTGACTTTAGCGTTAGGTCAGGCAGTTGGATATTTGTGGAACTTACAGCTTAAAGAAGAGACATTGGAAGTGTCGAGGGTTTGACTTCCGTGGCAGTTGGTCGTGAAAGACGAAGCGAATTTGAAGCGATTGGCACTGAACAGTGTAAATCAGGCACATGATGTGTATCGATGTGTACAGTCACACACAGCACATTGTTTGGCAACTAGTTTAGACCTCGCATGTCCACCATCATCAGGCCGATTGTACAAGAACAATAATACAAACAGAAACTGTATGTCGTGCGGTAGGACATCGCAAACTTGCTACATAACAAGTACACCAAAATGTGTATAAACGAAAAGCAATCCCATTACAGGCCCTGAGGGTTCCAGGAGGTCGAGGCTTCTAGATTTCAAGACATTCTTCAAATGAAGGTGGTAAGGTTGTTGGCCCTACGCACCGGCCGCCATTACCCCCCAGGAAATGTTCCTGGCACTCATTTCTGTTATAGGATGAGTCATCCCAAAGGACATAGCGCGGCCTGAAGGATTATGTGGATGACACCAGCGGGAATCGAACCCGCGACCTTCCGGCTTGTAGCGCAGTGCCTAAACCAACTGCGCCACCGCTTGCCCCAAAATTGTATATACAATGTATACGTGTGAAGCGAACTGCCATTGGCCTAAGCACAAGCTGTGTAACTGATAATAAGTACAAGACGTTGGCGTTAAAAAGTGAAATATGTATTTCGCATGTCTTTGGTAAGTCAGCGGTGATGTTTCTTGAGGGCTGCAGTCAGCAGTAGCAGTGACAGTAGCAGTGTGCGTGGAGCACACCACTGATACTGAAGTACTGCCAAACTATGAATTTCACTATAAATTCCTCATGTGGTACAGTTCAGTTGTAGGAATAGAATAGGATCGTCTTGACTGTCTGTAAGTGACATTCCGACAGTACGTAAGGTGACAATATCTGGCCGTGTGGGTAGATGCAGTGGGTTGTTTACAGTGGCAGTGCTAATGAAAAGATAAGTCAGCAGGTACATTGGAAAGGGCGTACTGTAACGATATGCAGCAGCGACCGACGAGCTAATTGAAATTAAAGGACATCGCAATCCAGTGGATGCCTCAGCGTCGGTATTTGGGTGTTCTCGGGTAAACGACTTGTCCCGGATACCGGCGAATTCCCCGGTGTGACTACTGTTGCGCTGCCCTACCTCTGAAATGGAAGAAGTGCCTTCCTTCCTTTCTTTATTAAAAAAAGAGAAAACTTGTAAATCTTCCTTTCCGAAAGCAAGTGCCGACTGTTGCAGCTCATAACAATTTGTATAGGGCATTTGCTAAAGGCTAGGCCTGCCATACCGTGCGTGCTTGTGTGGGGGACGGACAAGGCAGTGTTGGGCTCTTCTCCGCAGCGTCCTTTTAACGAAGTAGTGCGGCGGTAGTACGCCTACGGCCGTACTTCCTCGTGGTTCGTGTAACAAGGGAGAAATATAAGCAAGACAGCACAGAAGATAGGGCTTGTCCGTACGCCAGTCTTGCGGCACCCTCGGCACTCTACCCACCCGAAACGACAAGCAGTTGAAAGACGTTACAAGTTGCAAACATGCCTTCTTATTGATGTAGCAGATCTTCGGGCTTTTTGCGCCGTGCGGTTGGCGACTTTCTTTCTGACGTTTCGGAAAGACGTGTCGTCTTTATCTTCAGGGTTATGCGTCCGTTCATATCCCTGAAAATGAAGACGGCACGCCCCTTCGAAACGTCGGCAGTAAATTACCAAACCACACGGCGCAACAAACCAGGCGATCTGGTTCCTCAACAGCGAAACGGCGGAAACCTCAGAGCGCTGTTCGCCTGTTGTTAAGAGTGTATTTATCGCTGATTGTTTTATCTTCCTAATTTAATGTGTCTTCTAGCTGCTTGATTCGTTTTTTTAATGGAAGAATGAATCTCTGCAAGTTTTCAAGGTACTTCGACGCCGTTGTCCATGTACACGTAACAGAATACTGTAAAGAAGTAGCGGAAAAATGGTACCGTATTAAATGTTGGTGCTAAGAATTCTAATAATGTGGCTTTTGTCACAGCAGGATCGTGGTCTGGCGGTCCACTTGCCGCCCAACCCGGGAGACAGTACCGTCACTTACTGCTATTGTGCATTTCTGTGGCATTCATTCGTGTTTATTTCACTGAAACACTCCCATCGTTTCCAAGATGGAATTTTGGCGGAAGGGGTGTTATGGCGAAACTAATGCACGATCTGTACTCTCTGCCAATCGATTGCTGAAGTACAGACGTGAGGTTTGTTTTGCGTTGTGAGGTTCTGTAAACTACAGCAGGTTGATGTAGAGAAGTAACTGCAGAGTGTTGTGTTCTGTAATAACCCTTCCTCTGAAGAACATATTTGGGCGAGACTGTTTAAAGTTACATTCAGGATTTAGTAGAGTTGCTGTTCTCACAAGGAAGTGTAGCGGGGAAACTTGAGCTAAGGACAGGCGAGTGTACACAGGGACAGTAGGAGAGCAGAATTTCGTTTTAAATAACCAAGACATATCTGGCAAGAATTGTGGATTTCTCTGTTTTTCGGATAGTGAGACAGTGTTATGTGATTGTGATATTGTTATTGTTATTGCTGCTGCTGCATTGCACGGTGTAGGGTGGTAGAGGTGGAGGATGAGTGAAAGGGCATTCTGAACCCTTCTGCATGACCTGACCTTCGCCACAGTGCTTAGGCAGATGCACGAACGGCATATGATTGGGCCAGTGTGCGCCTTGCACAAGTCTTCTAACGAATTATTCTCTAATCGTAGTCCCGTTGGACACTGCATGCTCCGTTTTACGGACCGTTTCGTTAATTAAGTCAACCAACGACCCCATTTATGAACTTAATGTTATGTATGTCCCGTGCATTTGATTAACTATACAATATTAACACCAAAAAATTGCAAGGTGTCCATAAATAACTTCTTATTTCGTAATAGTGCTGCCTGTTGCGGCTGTGCAGTTGTAAAGGAACACATTTTGATACAGTTGTGTGCATAAATACATTAATTTACATTCAGAGTAATAAAAACAGTGCTAAAATTTGTAAAACATGAAATGTGTACAGTTGTTTTGCGTTTCATTGCAGCTGTAGCATAATGCATAAATTTGTAAAGACATGTAAATCATCTAAAATAATTTTATATGTTTTAGTAATATTTTTATTACTTGGAACTGTAAATTAATTTTTGTTACAAACGTCTTTGACAATATTTGTATCAGAATATATGCGTTTGTAACCAGGCTCTCGCTAAAGACGGCTGTAATCATTTATAACTACTTGTGCAATTACTTGCTGTTGCTACTCTGTAATCTGTAACCCCAATTACTTATTGACATGCAGAGTGACCATAACAGGTGCTATCCATGTGCAAAACAGTACATCTGTGTGCAGTTCGGTACTGCATGTCCTTATATCGTTGCGTCTGTCATGAAGTAGTAGACATAGAAGATGGCTGTAGTGGTTGAGTCGGTATTACAGTGGCCATTTTTGCTGAAGACTTTGGTTTTATACAGTAGCGCTGCTTAGTGCATATTTTCAATACGCTAAGTTAGGCAACATCAGTGTTTCTGACTTGCCAGAAGTCTTCAAAGCAGTGAGGTTAGGTATTTTTGACGAGGTGGGATTTAAGTGGTTATAGCTGTAAATCCAGCGGCCGTGTGATACCACAGGCGTCTAGGGCCAATAATGGCAGGGTGTTTAGACTGTGTAATGCAGTTGCTGTTAAAGTGTTATCACGCTGATTAAGGAGTTAGGAAACTCCGTTCCATTTTCAGCGGTCATTTGTATAGCCACGGATTAGGTGGTGCGTAAATTTTTCATAAACCAGTAAACGCAGTAGATAAATTAGAATTACTCTGCAGAGAAATAAAGTAATCTTGTTGCTGACAACAATGATTATCCTTTTGGCGCAGACTCGGTGTGCGTCCAATTCCGCTCCTGCAGCTCCGTCCACCCCTCAGACGCGTATCGATACAGTACGTGAATTGCGATATTAGATTGCTCAGCCCCTCGATGTCTCCAGATAATGGACCCCCCACTGGAACCCCACGTGCTGTAATGACCGGCCTCCGAATTGATTAAATGCACGGTACGCGTCGGGGTCGGCAGGGGGTCTTCAGAGAAGCCAGAGCCCCTCTCAGGCTTCGACGAGAGCGACGCCGGCTGGACGCCTGATGTTTGCGTCGCCGTACCGTAACATAACTCTTGACCCAGTTCTCAGGTGGCGAGATGGACGACCTATGTTCGATTTCCGGTAGGGTAGCAATTTTCCTGTCGCCACCCACCCAGTCCGTCCGTCGGCCCGTCCGTCTCAGCTTCCTGTACTGTGAGTGTCAGGGGCTCCTTCCTCAAGAGTAAAGCTGGGAAAGCGTGAAGGTAAACACCCATTTCGTACCACGCTTAACAATACATGGGGCTTACCTCCACCTGCCCCTAAGTTGTAATGTGATTGCACGAAGCAGTGGAACGACAGGGTCTCCAGTTATAACTACATATTTACTGTTGATAATTAGCAAGACGTTTTCCGTGATCCATGTGGGCTATTTGCCGCCACCTCTTCCACTACGCAGACTGTGCAGCCTGTAATTGTGGATATATTTGTAGGCGATGGATGTATGTTGCAGTGTAAGCAGCAGTTGCGCGTTTTGAGCAGTCCCACCATTGGTCTGATAGCACAGCCTGCGGTGACCGCAAATGTACACGTAAGTCGTGGATCCTATAACTGGACTTTACTCGAGGATTCCGGTTTTCTGCGATGTGACTATGTCTTGACCTTTCGAAGGACACTGCTTCAGAAAATCTGCATATTTTATGGGAACCGAAGGTTCATTACCTTAGTACAAGCGTCCGTCATTGTACTCGATTCTGATCCAAATATATGTAATCCACATCCTTGAACAGTGTTTTTCTGAGACCCATTTTGATATTATCCTGCCGGATTTGAAGCTGCAATAAAATGTTCAGTTACTTGATGAGTTCGGTCAGTTGTCTGATCAGTTGTGTTGGAACTGATCGTGTCCGCTGTAGCCTTACGTTCCATTGCGTAACTGATCTGCTACTGTGCACCAGCGGCTCTCGCTCGGTGTCTAACCTTCACTAAGCGCGAGGAAGCCCCCCAAGAAGTAGCCACTAGCAATGTTTATTTGTACCGGATTCATACACAACAAATGCGACTGAATCTCCTCGTTGGGCAAAGTGCGCATGCAGTTCCCATTCGTCCTTTCTCCTCTCAACCCATCCATAGCAGGACCGATCATCCCGTAACACTTTCAAGAGCGCTTCTTGAGATTTCGACGAAATTGAGTGGTTGAAAGTTTCGTCATGGTATATTAACAGCGTTTTATCGCTGTGATGTCGAGTTGGAGAACAAGAAATACGGTATTTTTGGATGTGAAACCGTGCGGTTTGGTAGACTGGTTTAGAGCAGTCTTCTGTCCCTGTCTTGGTAGAAGGGTAAGGCGTGTGGGAGATGGACGACCAGATTCAGAGAATTCATAGTTGCGAGCGACCAGTGGGGGACGGTGGCGGGGGTGGAGGGGCAGTGAGTTAGTGGATGATACATTATCTTGTTCTGTCACGTCATTCTGTCGTTAGATTGCCGCTGGTCCTTGGCTCCCGATGAGCCTTGGTTTGTGCTCCCAGTTTCGTAAGTTGTTCGCATGGTTGCTGCTCTCTGATGATGGAGACAGTAGCTTCTTCCGAAACGTCGGTGTCAGTGTACCAGGCTGCACGGCGTCAATTTCCAGAAGGCCTGCTGTTTACATCTGCAGCCGTAAGAACCTTAAATAACTCATTTTTAGGAAGCAGTTATAAAGAGAATAGAGAGGGACGGGTTGGTGTTCCGGTACGTACAGGGCGTTACTTGGGCCGTGGTGATCATTACTGCGTGGCATTTTGAAGTAGGGTCTTCCTGAATTGAATTGAATTGAATTGAAGTGCGAAGAGGCCGTACAAAAACCATTTGATTTGGGGATGTATTTTGAGAGCAGTTTTTGGGGGTGTAGTTGGGGTTGGCTTGTTCCATGCAGGAATCCATACAGTCAGCAGCACTGTAACGTTTAATTGGTTCAGCTGTTTTATACAAACAAATTGACTTCCATTACGTTTTGTCGCCCCAGAGGCCGTGCAAACGTGAGAACCACAACACGGTGGCACTGCCTCGCCCCTGCGGGGTGGACTGACACCGTGTCCTTGTGCTACGACCGATAGGAACTTGTGGGGCACTGGGCGAGATGCGAGACCATCACGGTGGTATCTTTCAAGATCGTGGCTCCATGCAGTCTGATGGACACTGACCGGCATATAGAAGGAATGCGGGCCTGTACTTCGTCCTGGAGTGGGAAGCGGTACGTTCCTCCGAAATGTCGCGTATTCAGCCAGACTTCACGGTGTCATCTGATAAGGCGACTGTGAAGTTTTGAAAAAAAAAACGACCACTAAGTAACGATGAGAATGAGCGGGTGGCCTTCTGCTCCTGCCGGTTTACTGCCGAGTAAAGAGCCTCGTGCCCAAAAGGGGCCTGGGTCGGCCTGGGTCTTCGATGTAGGCTGAATGCGGTGGCGGAGAGAAGATGATCTCCGCCGGGAATAGAACCTGCATTCTTAAGTCGCCCAGCCTGTAGTACAGCCAATGTCTTGATGCACAGCGTAATTGCATTTGGTTCAGCGCTCAGAATGTTTGTTGGTATAGCTGGAGTGAAGCGTGTCGGTTGAGCCAGTGTTTTACCGCCTCCTTCCAGTTCATGTCACACGCCGTTTTATCATTGCCAGTTCTTCAGTGGCGTTATGTAGGTACTGGGAACAGTGTTCAGTGGAATTATCTGGTATGAGGAGCCCTTTTTGTAAAAGTTCATTTTCTTGGCATTATCTCATAATTTTGACATTAAATTAGATTCTCGGATGACAACTCTTTGTGCAGTACAAGATACAGTGTTTCGTCGAAATCCTTCCATTATTCTGGAGGCGCAAAGCGGCCTGACTTGGCGTTGATGCGCCGGTTTCATGCGGTTCGTCAAGAGAACATTTGAATCGTTGGAATTTGCAAAGTAGGGGTTTCTGTATGCCGCTGTAGACCGAGCTGGTTCAGTCGGTAATGCGTTGTGAGTTGTATTCGGGTGATACCCAGTTCGAATGTCAGCCGACATGCAGACTGTCTGTCCTCACTGACATTTTTTGGTTTTGTTCAGTCCCTCCAGGCAAGAACTGGTGTAGTATGTCCAGGTTGGCTAAGACCGCTTCTTGTCTGATTTGTAATTAAAATGTCAGCACTTTTCCAAGCCTTTGACTGTGGTTACACCAATGGCGCCGTGATGCATACAGCAAAGTTCTCCCTAGAACGGGCTATGAAGGCCCAGAGGGGCTAGAGATATAGCTGTGTTCTTTTACCCCGGCGCTAGATGGGAATGGGTGGTCAGCGCCACGCCCCGGCCGCTTTACCCCAGGAAAGACACCTGGTACCCGGTGTGCAGGAGACTGCGTGGGCCACAGGACCCGTCTGGGCGGGTGCGGAAAGTCTCACTCACACCTGGATTTGATCCCCGGACCGTCGACGCCCTTCCCTTCATAACAGTACAAACAAGACGCTGCCGTACCCTGCATTGTGCGTGCACAGGATGGAGCGGATATGTCGCCACCTGTGGTGGTGCGACCTGGAGTTCGTGGATTAAGCGACGTTCACGTGTTGGGAAGGTCTGCTGCATTTCAGGCGCCAGGATTGTGGCCGGCCGGCGCTGCACACAAGAATGTATTCCACCCTGTCCGCGCACTTCGCCACTTCGCGTTATGTTTGTCTAATCAGCTCCCCGTCCCATTCCTGCCAGACCAGGTTGTAGCTGGATTTCCATATAAATTTGATCGCGTCGCTGTTTTAGTTTGAGAGATGGTTGGCACGCCTGGACCGTGAGCACGACCCCGGGTTTGGTTTGGGGTGGCAACACAGATGCGAGTGTCTTGGTCCGCACCTTCAAGTGGTGGCCATGCTTTAGAAAACAAGTGTTGTGTGACATTGCAGGTTGTCTATGTAGTGTTCGTGGTGTATGATATATTATGATATGATATGATATATTTGTTAACTGCAATTGGGTTGACATCCGGTGGCAGTAGTACAGTACACATTTTCACACAAACAGTACACAGAACAACACAATGAACCAGAACACCCAGAACGGAACATACACGTCAATAAGAATACATAATTCACACAATTAAACAGAATCACACAAAACACACAACCATATATACAGTGATACAAAATGGAAACAAAAGAATATGAAAGAATGTGATAAACCAAACAGCCATATAAGCAGCAATCTTCATATGATCTATATATATTCTAATAATGATAGACACCCTGGCACTAAGACCTTCACTCCACTTCACTATACTTCACCCAACTACACTTCACTCCACCTCACTACACTTGTCGGCACTTCACTTCTTCCCATTTAAACTTTACCCGAGTACACTTCACTACCCTCTCATTTGGCTTAACCCCATTTAAATTCCCTACCGCTTCATTTCACCTCATATCACTACACTTCACCTCATTGCACTTCACTGCACTTTAGACGACTTTCGCACACTTCTGTTCCTTTCATTCACCCCGTTTATAATTGCTTTCCTAACCCTGTTTTTCTAAAAGTTTTAGGTTTACATGGGAAAGTCCCTAACACTTCTACAGGTAGTTGGTTCCAGTTTTTAATGGTCCTGTTTACAAAGGAATACTTTCCGAT